>MDTA01012040.1_pt1 | contig 10255 bp, 10 predicted proteins | sample 811151 | NCBI WGS metagenome assembly MDTA01 (sample SAMN05326648, study PRJNA326480) | marine metagenome | isolation source: seawater | place: Indian Ocean: South | collected 2010 | reverse complement strand
TTTTATTTTTGAAAACGCCGCTCCGCAACGTTTTTGGATGAAAAATACGCGAATTCCATTGGATATCGGATATTTTTCGCCTGAGGGAATCTTACTGGAAATTCATGCGGCTAAACCTTTTAATCTAAGCGGAGTCCCATCGCGTTCAAAGAAGGTTCAATTCGTTTTGGAACTCAATCAAGGAGATTTCCGAAAGATGGGAATTCGAATAGGAGACCGTATCCAACTGCGGGAAGTTGCAAAAATGATTGTTCGAAGAGGATTGATTCCAGAAGATTACGGTTTGACCGGAGAGGATTCTTTTTCGCGGTAGCCATCAGGGTTTGCACTCTGCCAGCTCCAAGCATCGGCAAGCATTTCCTCCAAGGTATGCCGGGCCTTCCAATTCAACAATTTTTCTGCATAAGCAGGATTTGCCCACGCTTCCTTAACATCGCCTTCTCTTCGAGCCACAACTTCGTAAGGTATTTTTATCCCGTTAGCCCGTTCGAATGCGGCAATGACTTCCAGTACCGAAGATCCCTTACCCGTACCAAGGTTGCACATGAAGTCCGCCTTGTCTCTTAGCAAAGTCTTTAAGGCAAATAAGTGAGCTTCAGCCAAATCGACTACATGAATGTAGTCTCGAACTGCGGTTCCGTCTTTGGTTGGGTAATCGTCACCGAATACTTTAAGCTTACCCAATTTTCCGCTAGCCACTTGGCAAATGAATGGAACCAAGTTATCAGGCACTCCTGTAGGATCCTCCCCTATCTTGCCGCTGGGATGAGCTCCAACAGGATTAAAATATCGTAGGATGGCAGCGTGGAAATCCGAGTTGGCGTTGCTATGGTCACGGATGATTTCCTCCATGATATATTTTGTCCGACCATAGGGACTGGAAACTTGACCGGTTGGGAAATCTTCGGAAATCGGCACTTTCTCAGGTTCCCCGTATACGGTACACGAAGAGCTGAAAACTAAGTTTTGCACATTCGCGGACTGCATTTCCTCGAGCAAAACAATTGAACCCGAAACATTATTTCGGTAATAATTCAAAGGTTGGGAGGTTGACTCTCCTACGGCTTTAAAGGCAGCAAAATGAATCACTGCAGACAAATCGGCATGGTCGGAAAAAAGCCTTCTCAAAAGGAACCGATCCGCTAAATCTCCTTTAATTGAAATCAATTTCCTTGCGGCAAGTTTTTCAACGCGTGCCAAGGAATCAGGAGATGAATTAGAAAAGTTATCTAAGGAGACTACCTCGAAGCCAGATTCTAATAATGCCAATGAAGTATGACTGCCAATATAACCAGCTCCACCAGTAACGAGAACCTTCATCATCACCTACTTCCATTGCTCAGGGATCTAAGAGTCGAAAGAATGATTTCCATATCAAGAAAAAATGATGCGTTTTTAACATAGTATAAGTCATAGGCGAGTTTTTCCTCAGAACTTTCCATATCGGATGCATACTCAAAGCGAATCTGTGCCCAACCCGTCAAGCCAGGTTTGACCAATGAACGGTATCGCCAATGCGGAATCCTTTCAACTAAGGAGCTTTCTAGTTCGGGTCTTTCCGGTCGAGGTCCGACCAAAGACATTTCTCCTTTCAAAACATTCCATAATTGAGGAAGTTCATCAATTCTCCACTTTCTGAGAAAAGCACCTATTTTAGTAACCCTACGATCATTTTCTGCCGCCCATCTGGCACCGTTTTTCTCAGCATCGCTTGACATGGTCCTAAGCTTAAACAATGTGTAAGGTTCCCCCAAAAAACCAGAGCGGGTTTGAGAAAAAAAAATCGGAAAACCTGATCCAAAGACAATTCCCAGGGTTGCCAATAAAATAATCGGTGAGGCAAGAATAATACCAACCATTGAAAGTATAACATCAATCAAGCGCTTTATCCGTTTTGCAAAAGGATTTCGCAAACGAAGATCCAAATGCACCAACCAGGAGTGATCTATGAATTCGGGAGGTAATCGACGAAACCAATCTTCCCAAAAGTGCTTAACCTCCATAATCTTGATCCCCATTGCTAAGATGCTCAAAGTCTCAGTTTCTTTGAAATTTGAAAGATCATCCACTACCACTAAATCAATTTTCTTCTGCTGACATCTCTGTACGAAATCAGAATCTAGATTCATGCAATCATGCTCAAACCAAAGGCAGTTCAACTTGGATACTCTTGCCGCTTGCTGAAACCTAGTCGCCAACTTCGGAGAAACTAAAAGCATGACCTTATGTGGATTGACCGAAGCCAGTTTCCCAAGAAGCAACATCACCGTAAAGGATACCCCGCCAGTTCCCAAAGAAAGATTAATAATAACATATCTGCCAATAAACTCATACTCGATCAACCAAACAGACAGAATCAAAATTACACCGGAAAAAAAGCCTGCCACGATGAAGAGCCAAAACTGCTTGATGGGTGATTCAAGTAATTTGTCTTCATAACAGCCAAATATCTCCAAGGTCATCGAAAACACCAAACCGAAGCTTATCGCGTATCCAAGCAAACGCACCCGATCAATTAGAATTAAAGTTTCCGTATACGGGGAAAAATTAATTGGAATAAACCAACACATTAGACCTCCCAAGACAAAGCAAATTGTAAACTTGCTTTTTTTACCCAAGTGCCAATCCTCGGAAATTTTTAGGGAAGAGGAATTCTTAGCCACAGAAAATTCGCGAGTAGAAAATTATGAATGTAAAGCAGGTCATTGAAATATAAAAACGCAAATTATGTTATCTTAACTCTCTTCAATCAAGGAACTACAAATTTTTAATGGTAAATAAATTATCAAATCTAAGCATATCGAAAAACTTCAGCACTTTTTTAACAGGAGTTCTCAATACATCTCCTAAGTGCATTTGTCGGTTAATTCCATAACCATGCTTGTTGAGAGTATTTATGGCATCTTTTAAATCCATGAAATATTTCGCATATATTTTTTCAAACACAATTTTTGGTATTTTATATACTCCTAAATGAACCTTGTTTCTGGACAACAATCGAACGCCATGGAAGTGGAAGAAAACTGAATTACCAAATGGAAACCTTGAGGCATTCCAAGGAGCCAAGGCTAGTTCCTTATTTTGCAAAACATGTACTTTTTTCTTAAATAAGACACTCAAGGCGTCGAGGTACTTCTGATCACCAAACTTACCACCCTCAAGACGATTAAAACACCATTCCAAACAGCGGTCTGCCCACCATTTCCGAACTATTTCAGAATCATCACGGACAAATATCACGAATTGGACGCAAAACTGCCCAAAAGTGTCGGAGAGATCATACTCAGGTGCATAAGCATGATCGGTTATAAACAAGCTTTTGCCCGAATTTTCAAATTCCTCAAAAATTGCAGATGGGTCATTACGAAACCACAGATCCGCGTCAACATAAGTCACCCGTGAAATGGATTGATCAGCATCGAAAATAAATTTGGGGGTAAATGGAGTTATTGTCCAACAGTATTCACCTTTCGTCCGCGAAGATTTTACTTTTTTCAAATCTTCCGTCTCTACATCGGATATTTTGAGCAACTCTACATTCTTAAGATCTATTTTGCTTAATGCATCGTGAACTTCCTTGTCCATGCATACGATCCATAACTTGAAACTTTTAAATTGGCGTTCCATAGACATATGCAAGGCAAGTCCCTGAGGAAGATATAAACGATCAAAAAGAGTAACATAATGCTCGGTCATATTAATCTTGAAATAAGAAGAAAGTTTGCAGCGATAAGCCATCCTGCTTTCGGGAGAAAATTGCTCTGAAAAAAATGGATTTATTTTTATACACTGAACTTATTTAAGCACCAAGGGTCGAAGACGAGTTACTCAATGAATTCAATGTTTACCAATAAATATTCTGATCAATTGATAATCATTGAAGGATGAATATGATGTTTCCAAGTCATCATTAGGTTCAACATTTTTCCTCATGAAGTCTTTTGTAAAATAATGCCTGACCAACTGGCTTTACTGGAAAGGTCATCAATGGAATCGAATCGCTCAACAACGGTATAACCTGTCTCCGAAAGAGGATATAATAACTCTTGCTCGTTAAATAAATGACATGGATAACTTGCTTTATAAAAATTTTTAGGCATGCACTGCTTCTTGATCATGGATTTGGAAGATTTGAACAAGAATGGCGTTCTGTCGATTAGAATTAAAGGCACGGAATAATTTGCTAGAATGGACAAGATTGATTGCGGGTTCGGCAGATACTGTAAAACTGAAGATAACAAGCATACATCTGGTTGATTTTCGTTTATGCTCTGATCGATACTTGAATAAAAACTTATTCGATCATCGGCTATATATTCCTTACCAACACTTACATAATGCTCCTGCTCAACCACATGCCATTTAACCTTCTCCAAAGCATTCAGAAATTTTTTATTTTGAAAATAAATACTTCCTAGTGATCCACCAAAGTCCATTACATTTAAACTTCCACTATTCTTAGCAGCAACCCACATCAAGGTAGCAGTAACTGGCCAGGAATACTCAATTTGATCAAAAATTACTGAATCACGCTCGAAAATCGCTTCGCCTCGTTTAACTTGTTGGGTGGCACTCAGCACCTTTTCTAGAATGACTCTGGAGTCATAACCCGAACATTTAGATCTAGCTTCCTTCCAGTTTGAAAACTTTCCAGTCAATCTTATCCCAGAGTATTCTCGAATTATTTTTAATAATACGGGTGGTATTAATTCCTTAAAAAACCCAGTTGTCTTATTCATCTACAATTCCTTGAATTTTCCTGCAAGGCTAGTAATCCATTTCACAATGGATCTACGATTATGACGAAAAAAATTCTCAAAAACCAAATACGCTTCTTCTGATGGCTCAACCTTGACGGCGGATAAATCTATTCTCGTTTTACTTAGCTCCACATCAATTGATGATGCACCTCGGCAATGAGTGCCACTCCCGTCGTTACCAATATTATATGCAAGGCTACGCCCAGGATACAAGGTGAGTTTATTTGCGAGAAACGCTGACGCATACCATCTAATTGCCCATGAATCGTTCCTACCTTCAACTTGCGCTTGAAGCATACCGGAGTAGTTGTAGGTCCCGTTGAAATCAAAAGCTTCGAGCAAATTACTGCGTTTCAATTCATTCAATAAAGCCAGTCCGTCCGGATTGTAAAAGTTCCATCCCCTTCGCCAAGTAGCCCATCCCCAACAGTCAGCACCACGGATAAAAAACGCCTCTGGTAAAGCTTGCCGGACCGAATAAACATAACCATGAACGCTGATAACCCGTTCATCATCTTGAAATCTGACCAATGATTCGTTCATAAATGCAAGAAAATATGGAGAAGTTACAATATCGTCTTCCAAGACAATGACGCTTTCGTACTTGGCTAATACTTCGCTTACTCCTTCGGTGATTGATCTCGCCAATCCAAAATTGGATACCCGATGATTAATCGAAATCGATTTGAAACCACTAACTGTTGAAATATAATCACGCACCCGTTCCACGCGATTTATATTTTTGTCTGATCGCGAAGCATCTGAAAAAACAATCAAGTCGGATGATTTTGCCTCCGGGTTTTTCCTTAAAGCTTCAACTGTTTCCTTCAAATGATCTAATCGGTCATAAACAAAAAGTGCAATGGGAGCGTACATGCTAAACTAAAAAAGTAAGAAACACCAGCGACCTAACTTCATATTTAAAAATTTTCATTTATGAAAAGTTTCCTTGGCATGCCTCAGGGTTTCAAGAATTGAATATTCAAATCTTTCTGAAGGTTCCAAAACATTTCCCTCAGCCCATTCGTTCCAGGCTTTAATCATTATAAACTCCTTATTATTTTCGATTGATCTACTGTAAGTATGACTCAATAGCCTGCCGAAATCTTGACTGTTGAAATCTTCGAAAACAAAACCCCTTGTTCCATATCTTGGGGTATTATCCCAACCACTGAGAATTGTAGGAATATATTTCTTTAAATGAATTTTAGAATCTAAGTATTCCGCGTATTTCACGGAATACTCCGGATAAGAGATAACAGAGATATTTTTAAAAAGATTAAGCTTATCAAAAATATATCTAAAAGTAGGTTTCGCCTTGCTTATATTTTGGATTTTAAGTTTTAGGTAAATCCCACTCAATCGAGCGTCGCCAGGCGGATATCCCAACAAGAAATCAAACTCTTTTTCATTCTCTTTGCTTACATAGTTGTGAGGTGATGCAAAGAGAACATTGTGAAAACCATGGACCGAGGAAATTTTTAAAAACCTATGCTTGAATTCGTTTATATTCAACTGGCTAGGTTCATGTATGTAAAAAATGGGTTTCCCATCAAATTTCACATACCTGGAATCCTGAAAATGCCAACAGGCGTTCTCAGCTAGTTTGTCGATTGTGGGATAAGTGTATTTTTGCTTATATAATACTGTTTTGTCATCACCACACCAAGATTTAGTCCAGTCTGCATTTACCCAACAAATGAAATATTCAACATCAATCCTGGGATTGTTTCGTAAATTATTTATTGGAATGTTTAATGCCTGATTATTTTCATCAAAAAAATAGTGATAAAACCCAAAACCATCCACACCATATTTCCGGGCAATTTCAGATTGCCGGATTAATACTTTCTCATCACGCAAATCGTAAAAACCCAAATCAGATGGCAGGAATGGTTGTTTGTGTTTGGGGTATAGGGATGTAGCGTTTTGAGTAGTAATCCAATCAGTAAATCCCTTCCCCCAAAAAGAATTATTCATTTTATCGGGATGAAATTGTGGTAAATAAAATGAAAAAGTTTTCAAAATCTCATCTGTTTCTTAAGATTAAACTCTAGATATCGAAGATAAACTTTTTATTCGAAGGGATGATTGTAGAAAAACAACCGAACAAAAATAAATCAGAATTATGGAAGCAATATTCCTTCCTAATGGAATAAGGAAAAAAATGATCAAAGTATGTCCATTAATAACGAAAAAGATATTATAAATTAAAGAGAAAACATTTCTTCCAAAAGGTAAAATTCCAATAATTCTTTCTTTCGCTGATAATCCATTGGAATTGTTTTTTTTTAAATGGTTACTACCCTCGGAAGTTCCCCCTTTAAGTGATATAATTTTCTCAACTGAGCCTAATTCATGATTTAAAATAGAATAAAACAAATAAACTGTTGAGGAAATGAAAGTTAGCATCCAAATTTCTGCTGAATCAAAGTGTAACCCGAAGCCCAGAAAAAGTAAGCTGATTTTCAATAAATCAGATATGTGATCAATTCGTAATGCTTTTTTTCGCTCATTTGCCGTCATTCTTGCTAAAGTTCCGTCGACGAAATCCAAAAGATAGGCGACGGACCAAAATACGAAAAATAAATCAATCCAATCATTTAAAAGTGAAAAAAATGCAAGAATCGCAAAAATAAAAGAAAAAGCGGTAACTGCATTGGGTGTTAGTCCAATTTTTTTAAATACTTTTGCTGTAGGGTAAGCCAAAATATACATTACTGCCATTACTGGGTTATTAATGGCAAGCTTACTTGCATACTTGAGGTATGGTTTAACCATATTCCTCAGTCCCAAAAAAGATTTTCAAAATACCGGATGAATTACATTTCATCCTTCAATACTTTTGACGCGCTCAAGCGTTACATCCGATTCCAAGTCCTCAGTCGTATCAATCTCTATCCAAGGATGTCGTATTGGTACCGATTTGATTTTCCCTCCCCGATTAATAATTTCCATCAAAAGATCCGTCATGTAAGCATTTTCGGGTTTTTTATCTAATATGGAACCTTTATCACAACCATCTTTGAAGCTAGAAATTAAAACCTCCAATCCCTTGGCGGTAAATTTCATCAATCCCATATATTGCCCTTCAATTTCATCGATACTTTGCGGTTCGCGACCAATTTCATGAATGGAACCGTCTTGGGTCAATTTTAAGCTTTCTGCATCTTCCAGAGGATCATCGCTTCTCGCTCGCCAGTAGTTCTCCCAATCCATGTCGATCGTAACGGCAATATCAGACTTACACTTCAGTAAGGCTTCTAAAATTTTGCCTGAATAAAGAATATCTCCATAAGATACAATTACCTCTCCCGAAAGCTCTTCCTCTGCACAAAAAAGCGTCCAAACCATATTGGTTTCAGCATAACGAGCATTAGTCTTAAGCCGCGTTCCTTTTCCTTCCAACATTTCGGATCGATAACCGCCAATCACAACAACCTCATCAATGCCACAAGATTGGAGAATCGAAATTTGACGATCAATCAAACTCACACCAGCGACTTCCACCAAACACTTTGGACGATCAAGGGTATAAGGTCGCAAGCGCGAACCTTCTCCTGCTGCTAATATTATTGCTTTCATTTGCTATAATCATCAAACAAAATTTTCCGGGCACGCTCAATATCAGAAGCGATAAAGGTTTTTTCACGCTCAGGATGCCACATCCAAGCCTCCCAAGGTTTACCTAACCTACGAATTGCCTCGATAGTACCATCATTTGCCACAGCTGTAATTTCGTACCCATCCGGACAACCCGAAAGACAAAATTCATGATAACTACTTACTTCTGGAGCATAGTCATGACTACTGAATTTGGGTTCAAGTGAATGACGGTTCGCCACATGACCCTTCACTGGTTGAAGTCTTTCTCCAGCGTAGCACGCCATCATTTGCATGCCACGACAAATTCCAAGAACGGGAAGCGTTCGTTCAGATGCATAGCCTAATAATGATGTCTCCGTGGCATCACGAGATAAGCAATTGCCAATATTATTCCCGCCGCTCAATACAACGGCTTGAGGGGCAAGTTTTTCCAACCAATCAACGAGCCGTCCCTTTGAGTGCAACGAATTTGGCACGGGGAAAGCCAAAACACCCACTTTGCCAAGCCATTCCACCATCCTTTGATCAAGAGAATCATGTGACTCGCAACGGGTTTCTACCCAATCGATTCGTTGACTAACAGCAACGCGTAATTGTTGATCGTTAGCCCTCAGTTGCATGCCTTTCTTGCGATCAACACATAAATATTGCAAAATTGATCTGCAAAAAACCGCATAAGGTATTTCTGTAAAACCTTGCCTAATGCAGACAAACAATATCCCTCTGCTCGGGATTTATTTTCGTCGAAAACTTTGTGCGAATGTGAACGAAAGAATGAAAACTTATACAAAATGGGCTTATTCTCAACTGGCGAAACGGTATCAATGACAAAACCAGCTCGTTCGAAGACTGAAGTGAATTCCCTGCGGGTTAAGTTTAGTTTATGGAATTCTCCTTGGGTGCTTTTTTCACACTTGTGGGCTGCGAGCCAGTCACTTAAACGAGTCTGTAAGTTATCAGCCCTAAATGAAGCACAAATAAATCCTCCAACTTGAAGGACTCTCCAACTCTCTTTTACCGCTTTCTCTAAGGTATGTTCTAAATTGTGATACAAGCCAAATGCAAGAAGGTATCGAAATTCTTCGTCAGCAAACCTTAAGTAAGCAATGTCACCAACTTCAACCTTCAAAGCTCGATCAGCTTCTTGAAGCTTTCTTACCGCCACCTCTACAAAATCAATACCAGTGATATCATATCCATGTTGATGGAAATACCTAAGAATGCGGCCAGCTCCGCAACCTGCCTCTAGAATCGGACCATCATTTGAAGATACAGCCTGCAAGGGGTACTTCAATGGATACGCTCTAGATTCGTCATGGCAAAGTCCGCGGGAATATCAGCCCATCTGGAAGTCCAGTATTCCTTAACACTGCTCGATCTATAGGTTGTCCGCATAAATCAAAATAACCCGTGCCTTAATTTTTTTAGGTCTTCCCGGGGCCTCCAAGAATAGCCAAGTGCTTTAGTATGGGATGAATGACATAATAAACCTTGCCACCCTGATAGCATTGCAACTCACCGGACCACTGTCCGAATTTTTGATATGCAATCAATGTATCGACTAGCACACGGGCCCTCGCCGCTGCATCATAAACATGATCTATTTCCTTACATCCTCCTTCGGGAGCTGGAAATTTCCGACGAGCGAGAACTGGTCCACAATCAATCTCTTCCGTAAGAAAGACCGCGGACGCACCCATTAAGCCTTCATCAAGCAAGCTGTAGTAATTCGTCGTACTTCCTTTAAAATCGGGAAGATAACCGCCATGAACATGTAAAAACCGCTTTCCTAATTCAAGTAATTTTCTACTTAATAAAACGCCACCATAACCGGAATAGATCAACACCGAAGGACTACTAATAGAAATTAAATCCATCACTTCGGGAGC
>MDTA01164416.1_pt1 | contig 10256 bp, 18 predicted proteins | sample 811151 | NCBI WGS metagenome assembly MDTA01 (sample SAMN05326648, study PRJNA326480) | marine metagenome | isolation source: seawater | place: Indian Ocean: South | collected 2010 | reverse complement strand
GATGGGACGATCATATTCATATCGAACCTCGACTTCGATGCGATTGCCGAAAAGGGCGGGAAACTCGCTCCTCACCTTCAGGCGATGATCTCTCGGTCACACTACATCGACTTGGCGATGAAAACTCGCCGTGACTACCTGATCCGCATGAAACAGGTCATCAAGCAGGGCCTGCTTCAAAAACGTGGTCTGTCCCGACCACAGGAGAAAAAGGTCATTGCCTTCATTGAGAACAATCAGGATCACATCCGTGAGTTCTCTCTCCGCATAGCCATCAAACTCGGTGATCTCATCAAGCGGGATAGCCGATCCTTTGATAAAATGGCTCGTGTCACTTGCTGTAAGGGGCTATAAAAAATAGCCTTTTTTGTTGACATATTTCTTTTTTGGGTATAGAATGTACCTATGATGAATAAGGAGACAGACATGAAGAACTTACAACTTGTTATCGATGCTAATCTGGATCGGGCTCAAGATGAAACCTGGGAGGATGCTCCAGACATGAGGGAGATGTTCATCGAGGATGCAGTTGCTGCGTTTCGAGTCATGAAGCAGATCGAAATCGGTGAAGGCAACTTTGACTTTGTTGCCGAGCTCGATACTTCTATCCGTGATGAGATCTTAGATGCTGTAGGTGAGGATCTCGGATGGAATTTTGTGAATCACGAAATGGGATTTTTTGACGATATTGAAGAGGCTGCATAATGACGATATACGTTGATATGGATGGTGTGATTGCCGACTTCTTCAAGGAGTTGGCTTCACACTATGATGTGAAGCACTGGAAGGACCTTCCCAACAGGGACGAGTCTATTAAAGCTCTGAAGGGCACGGACTTCTTCGGTCGTATTCCTAAATTCAAGACATCTGACGAGCTGATTGCTTTCGTGGATGAGGTGACCGACGGTGAGTGGTCAATTCTATCGAGCCCACTCCGTGACGATCATGAGAACAGTACCTTCTGGAAGCGCCACTGGCTTGACAAACACGACTACCGCCCACAAGAGGCTATCTTTACGGGTCGTAAGGAGAAGTATGCTACCACAAATGGTGTGCCTAATATTCTCATCGACGACAAGCCAGAGAACATTGAGCGGTGGGTCAACAAGGGTGGTATTGGTATCCGATATCAGGCTAACGAGAACTCACTTGATGATCTCAAACGGAATATCTTGTCTCACGTAGACTAAATTCCCTCACTTTTTTTCTCTTCCTTGGGTGGCCCTCTGCGGCCACCCGCTATTACGTACGCTACCACTCCCTGATATCGTGGAACAGCGACGATCAGTACGACTGATGGTCTCTTTGCAAAGTCTGTGTACTCAACTAGAACGTCCATTATCGGTACGCCTATGGCTCGAGGCAATATGACGCATTGACCAATCATTGATTGGGCATACATTGACTTTCGTACCGCATCTGCACTCTTTGTATCAGCCATAACAATTTTCATGATGGCATCTTCGTCTTTACAGAGTGTCTGAGCTCCTACAATATCACCCTTGTACCAGTCAGTTACTATAGGGTAAGGCCTATCATCTGCTATAGGAGGAACTACAGGAGGACCATCGATAATTTCTATGCCTGCTTGTGCTTTTTCGGTGGTCTGACAACCAATGAGGATCATTCCTGCTGCTATGAATGTAAGTATCTTCTTCATCATACTATCCTTTGCTCAAAGAATTCGTGTGTTATGTCTGTATGTGGGTCTCCGACAAAGATCTGTGGATCTCTATCTTCAACAGCAATGAAGATGACTGTTTGTTTGACGCTTTCGCCATACATCTCTTTTATCATATGACTATAAGCGGCAGTCTGTAAAAAGTAATCTCCTACCCACTCTCTCTTTTTGGGTTTCATAGACGTTTTAAAGTCTACGACGGATAGCATGCCATTTATGTCTGCAACACAGTCGACTCTTCCTGCCAATCTATATTTATAAGACCAAAGGGGCGCTTCTTGCATATAGACCTTTGATATGCTCTTATCAAGTATGGGCTGTAGTGACTTGAACATTGCAACGGCATCTGGCATTCTACCCTTGCAGGGATCCTCGACATTGTTTAGATAATTTTCGATGATGGTATGTACAGCAGTCCCACGACCTGCTGCTTTACGACTGATACGGTTGGCTTCATCCCAACCAACACGTTTTCTCCACTCTCTTAGTGATTCCATCCTGCCAGGTTGTTTACCTAAAGCAGTCGTAACAGATTCATATAAGACATCCGAGGGTCCAAAAGAATCTGTACCAGATAATAAATTTGGTACTTTGTACTGTCGACCCTCGGGTGTCGTAATTGCCTCTATTTCATAGAGTTCAAATTTGTCTTCATGAATAAATGCCATGTTTCAGCTTTGATATAATGTAGTCCTTCACCAACTGAGACCTCACAATATCATCCTCATTGAATTCAATGTTACTAAAATCTCTCACCTTATTTATCACACGCATAAAATCTACAATACCCTGCCGCTCGTCATCATATTTAAAGTCACTCTGTCTAAAGTCACCGGCAAACATCACCCTACAATTATCGCCAAGTCTTGTAATGATGGAATCACACTCGTGAAATGTGAGGTTCTGACACTCGTCGACAAGCACAATACTATCATGCAGAGTAAGTCCCCGTACGTAGGATGTAGATAGAAACTCCACGTTGCCCCTGGTTTTGAGTACGTCATAGGCATCTCCTCTTCCAAACAACTCTGTAAAGATTCCATAATAAGGTGCTTCATAAGCCTTTTGTTTCTCTTTTTGGTTACCGGGAAGAAAACCCATGTCTCGGGTCGGTACAACTGACCTGACGATAACTAACTTTTGCTTGGTTGTAAATGTACTCAATATCTCCTGAAGAGCGAGATATATTGATATGTAGGTTTTTCCAGTACCAGCAACTCCGTGAAGTAAGAGGTGGTCACCGTCTTGATAGGCATCGAATGTTCGTTGTTGATTTATTGTTTTAGGCTCTATGCCTTTCAGTTTAAAACCTACGTTTGTTCCTTTCTTTTTTAATCTTTTCTGTTGCTTTTTTGAAAGTCGTTCCTCAAAGAAATCATAATCGTTATTTACAACTGCTAAGTTAGAATGATTGTACATGAATAACCTTTCTATGGCTAATCATTTTTTATTGTCTGCGGCCCTCTTCTTTTTCCATTTTTCTACGGCTTGGCGAGTCTTGACAGCCTTACCAGACTTGTCACCATATTGGTTAGCCACCGCACTCGTTGGATGAGCTGCAGCAATTCGTGACATCTGCTCATTCCATCCATTATCATTCTTGATTCCAGTATAGGACTGGCCTGAAATGATATTAACCCGAGACGGTGGTAATTGACGGATGTTTGGATTATCGGAGAGGAATGCTTCCTTATCAGAGATTGACATCATCTCTTCAAAGGTTTCATTGGTTGTGTCATCAACAAAACTGTAAGTTGGCATCCTACCTCCTATTTGTATTTATCATTCCACCAACTTGGAACAGAGCGACCCTTCTCCCATTTAGCGAAGCGAGCCTTATCACCCAAGTAGTAATTATGATATGATTGAACCGCACAATCAACTTTGTATTTGTCTGGCATTGCTAGGGCAAATGGAGTCTGTGAGCCAATGCGGATATTCCTGGGTGTCACATTCAGAATGTCCCTGAGTTTTTCCCATGAGGCATGCAACTTACCAAATCGATACTCGAACTCCCAAGACAGATACTTGAAAAGAAGATAGTGCCACATGTAATTATTGCAGTTTTCCATAGTCCAAATCGTGCATGGATGCTTGGCGTGCACGGCTTTGTAGATAAGATCGTCATGATCTGGTAGACGATAATGCTTGACCATACGTTTACCAGATTTGGATGGAGCGACATATTCCTCGCCATCCAACAAACGATGAGCAGTCGATAACATTTGTGCCGACTCGACTATCATCTTTGGAACATGTTTGTCACAGTGCATCTTGGCTGCAATATCTGGACGTTCATTCAAGACAAAAATATTCATTTCACATCACCCTTATAAAACTTATAACCACTGTAGATCTCAATGTCTCCATCATCACTCTCAATCATTCGAATGATTTGTTCCTCTTTCATCGAAGTCAACACAGCTTCAACAACACGAGGCAAGGCAAACTGATATCCGGCATAGAATGATAATCCTACAAGGAATAACAACGAACCAATTATCAGTAAATCATACACTATGTATCTCCATTTGTCAATAAGTATTCGAAATCTTGTACACTCACATTAACGGCTTGTGGTGTGTATATCCCACTATTTATCACTGAACGTGGGTAGCAGAATGTGAAGTCGACATCTGGATTTTCTTCAATCACCCATCCCAGGTAGTTTAATCGATTTCGTGTATCTTGTAAATTTGCCCTGGTGTCAAGCCCATAACAATTAGTACCATCATAGAGATTTGATAGAGCTGTATCTTCATCGACAACTAAAAAATCGAACCCCAAAACATATAATTGTTTATAGCCCATTTTAATCGCTTCGATGATAGCATTCATACCTGCATTGGATCTAGGTCGTGCAGGATTCCAATCCTCTGACGCCGAGTTACCCCAGTGTAGCTTTACTGGCTCCCACTTCTCATTCTCAGGTGGTATAATAACTCTATTGGATGGAAAGTCCGATGACTCTATCTCAGTTACGATGGCATCGTCAATCGCAACAAGATAATGAGGTAAGATGTACCTCTTAAACCTAAAGTCTCTGTATAGAGCATTGCAGCCGAACACCGTGCCCTTACCATTGAGTATCATCAAGTCGAATGACTTGCGAGACTGACCGTTACCGATGATGTACGCTGGGTCTGTTATCTTGTTCATCATGTACTTCACGAGTTTTCTTTTTAATTCGCTGTTGTTTCGACCATTTTTTTACGTGCTTTGATGATCGGCGTTCAAAACCTTCAGGATCATCATCCCAAATGTTTTTCTTTCGACGGTATGTTTTACCCATTTTCCTTCCAGGTTGATGCTAGTGCGGGCCATGCTTCGTTAAAAAGCTGTTTGGTGATACCCTTGTAGGGCATCTTTTTATCCTTGATCGACAGAATTAGTTTTGCGTCATCTGGATCAAGCATTTCCAAAAACTGTACAAATTGTACTTCTCTCTGCAGAGGTTTCATGTGTGGATAGGGTCCTGATTCCAAAAACACACCAAACTTTCTGAGATTTGCATACAGTGAAGATTGACAGTCTGTTTCTTTTGGTTGTGGTTTATATGGTGGTTCACCGGGTGGTAATGCAAATTTTAAATTAGGATTGAAACATATATCGATCACATTTTCTAAAGCAATGTTATGATCTCTTCGCAGTGCTTCGACCTTTTCCTTTTTGGTTTTTAATTTTGAAATACGATCTAGTATCTCAGCGACACCTTCTTTATACATTTTGATCTCCAATTAAACTTCTTTTGGCACTGGCGCACATATAACACTTTTTACTGGTCGACCATCAAACTGCGAGGATGCAAACTCTTTAATCTTTTCAAGGTTGGCAAAAACATGAGCATAGCATATTTGTTGTGTTTTAAAAGTTAATGGTATACCTTGATCATGGGTGATCCTAACAGCATCGAGCTCTTTACTTCCAAGTACCATAAACATAATTGCTACTATTTCAAACATCAAAACTCCTGTATAACGTCCATCAAATTTTTCAATCTTTTCTTGATGAAATAATTAAAGATTTTGCCTCTACCGTTTAATTTATAATTGTTAAACTTTTCGAGAACTTCACTTTGAATATTTTCAGGAACAAAATCTAAGTCAACGAGTTGTTGATTACGCTTGTATCCTCGAAGCATCTCTTCATTACAGAACTGAACAGGATCAATGCCATTCCATGCATCAACTTTTTTGGCTGATAATGGTTTCTGTCTCTTGCCAACGACAAATGTGTCATCGGATGACAGGAAGTTAGGAATACCATCACCCCTATCACCACGCAAGATATGTTCGTGCACATATCTAGCAGGATTCGAGGTGTTTACATACTTTTTCTGCATGGGGCTGTATTGCTCTACATTGGCATATTTCTGTAACTGTACAAAGTCCTTATCGGATGACAGTATTAGTATGGGTTCACCACTACCGTTAGTGACACCCAAATGCCCATACGTATGACACAGTGTAGCAATGACATCATCTGCCTCTGCACGCTCTACCTGTATTACCTTGTATGGAAACTCTGTCTTGAGGTCATCACGAATGCCGTTCAAGACCTCAAAAATCATGTGCCAGTCTAGGCCCGACTCTTCTCGATCTTTCTTTCGGTGTGCTTTGTAGTATGGAAATATGTCTCGGCGCCAGTAGTTCTTGTCATCACAGCAGATAACAAGCTCACCGAATTTTTCGCCGAACTTACGGCGATATAGCCGTAAAGAGTTCAGAACCATATGCCGGACTAAGTCTTCTTCAATTTCAGCATTTTTGTTGAATCCAATCTGCTGCATGAGATTGGATATCATCACTTGATTTAAATCCACGAGTATCATGTCACACTACATTTCAATTCATATTATTATATATACTACCACACTTGACATAAAATGTCAATAGATTATAAGTCGTCGTCCGTATCATCATATAAATCATAGTCTAATGCATCATCCAATTCTTCGAGCCCCTTACTAATATGCTCATAAAATGGATGTTCTAGATTTAATGACTGATAGAGGGTCGCTCTCAAGATCTCCGTGGTGTATGCATAGTTGTTCAGAAATTCGTCGGTAAATATCTCAAACCCGTGCATACCTAGCCTATTTACGACTTGCATGCTGTAGTGGTTCACTATTTCGTCAACATACTCTTTTTTATTTTCCAAAAACTGTTTATTTAATTCCGTTTCGTTTTGAGGGTGAGGTGTGCCTATTTTTGGAAACTTCAATACGTTGTTCGCATTCATTTTATGACCCTCATCAAAATACAGTCTTTATTGATACGGCCGTTTGGTGAGGTAGCTTTTGTGGTCAAGTTATCCATCAGTTTATTCAAGACCCTTTTACCACCGTTGAGTACCTGCGGTAGAACGTCGTGTGGTTTACGTAGTGCTTTTGCATATGAGTTATCAGGATCGAAGCCCTGTAACGTTGTGCCCTTCACTGAGAACCCTGCAGGGCCCATTGAGTTATATACTCTTAGGTTCTTGTATTTGACATTAAATACCCAGAGCTGACTAGCGCCGATAATCGATGATGGGTTGACACTTGCCACCTTGTAATCCACATTCTCGGTCATGAACTGCAATCGAGAGATTTGTTTCTCGACAGAAGCCGGTTTCTTGGTTCGAGTCTTGCGAGTCGTTTTCTGAGTCTGAGCATTCGCTGCTGCATCAGATACAATGCTTTTCACAAAGTCCAAAAGGCGTTTTTTCTCAGATTTTTTCATGTGACTGTAGCCCTCATCGAGTTGCTTGTCACCCTCGACATCGTAGGCATTACCAGAGACAAGTAATTCGAGTTCCGATAAAAGACCACTGTAGTAATTTGCAATCGCATTTGACTGCTGTTGCTTCACGTTGTTTTGACGCAACCACTTGTACATATCGAAGTCACTCTTGTACTTGTTCAGAGTGAACCTATCAATCTCATCTTCAATTTCTCCAATGTACTCAGATATCTGCTCCTTTATCCTCTCTTGAATGGATGGCTTTGGGGCAGTGGGTTTCGTCTCTTTTTTCTCCTCTTGGATCTGCTTCGCTTCATCCAGAAGAGCATCGATAGTCGCATTGAAATAATTTAGACTTTCAGCGGGTAAATTACAGCCCACCGCCATCATGCGAGCTTGATAGCAACAAGTAGGATTTAATTTCCAGTCTGGGAGCCTTTTGAGCAGGCGGATCTCTTTCTTGTCTCTCGGATAGTTATCGAAGAGAAGCTTCGCTTTTTCTTTGGTGTTGTAGAAATAATTGTACCAGTTATATGCTAGTCCAATTTGTGTAGAGGTGGCGACCTCATCAGTCCATTCTGGTTCACCACCCATGTACTTTTCATCGAAAGCTTTTGGCGTGCGAGGCTTACGTTTTTTGCCTCGCAAACCGAGTAGACTCTTAGGCGTTCTGGCCATGTCTCATCCTTTATTACCTGTATAGGTGCATACTAACAGGATTGAGTAATTTGTCAACAACTTTTAATTCTTTTTTAAATCATGTAGTATTTTTTGGAGCATAGATTCCCATTCAGGTATGCGAGATTGCCAACTATAAAAGTTATCTGCATAGATCTTCTGCATTGTTAGCTTACCCTGATGTCGCTCATCATCATATGCACTCATAACAGCTTGTAGAAGACCAATAAACTCGTTCACATGCCTATTTGGATCTTCATCCCACTGATACATGTTGGCGAAGCAAGTCGCTGTTTCTGGTAGTGCTGCATGATTCGGGCAAACAATGGCACAGCCCGCACTCATCGCTTCCATCACTGCTATACATGAAGTCTCTGGCCAGATATTCGGATAAGCAAATATGTGTGCTTTCTGCAATGCTTTACGAATTTCATCATTTGAGACTGTACCGTGATAGTCGATCCCAGGGTGGTCCATGCACTTTTGAAAGAGCTCTTTATATGGTTCATCTCTTTGTGGCCATCCATATATATTGAATGAAGAGTAAACATCAAGATGGATCTTATCACTCCATTGATCATATAAAGCTTCGAATACAGGGAACAGCAATTCTAGCCCACGATGTGGCGTCGTGTGGTAGATTAAATTCAGTCCTTCTTTTGGATCTGGTTTTTCGTGAGATGGTATCGGCATGATAGCATTTTTCAAGATCATTGCTTCACTGTGCTGTATGCCATGTGCCAGATGGTATGTATTAAATTGATAGTTTGACACAAATACAAGCTTTTTGAATCTCTCTCTTGATTTTGGATCTTTGAGATGCTGACTCTCTGGGTCATCCCACGTGTCGTGCAGCCACAATATATTGTGCTTGTCTTCATCTAAGTCACGAACACGAGAGCATATAATATTAAATTGGTCCAATAAGTTTTTATCAAGTCGATCGACCAGACCGTACTTCATCATCTCTGTTCCACCCATAGCACCAATAACACCACCGGTGGAATCGATGTTGGAGTCCATTCCTGTTACCGTAAACTTCATACTATCACCGTTTGAATATCAATTACTGAATCTACGCGAAAAGAGCGCCATCCCTTTTTATCAAGATCGTACACTGGCAGCACAGACTCATTCACCTTTCTACTGCTATCTTCGTTTACATCAAGATTATCTGGCAAATGAATTTTATTGAGTGTGCATCTCATATCACGAATCGTACCGTCTACTTTTGTGAACCTGACAGTACAAATATTTTCTAGCAAAGCCTGCTTAATCTCTTCCCTTGTCACCTTTGAGTACTCCAATTTCTATAAGTTGTTGACGTGTAGCTGCACAGTTATAATCCACTTCCTTTTTCCTGACAACACCTTTCTCATTTAAGAGTTGCATCAAGCATAAAAGTTTTCCCATGCCATCTTCTAGACTTTCTCGAGCTTCTTCGGTAAAACCAAAACGATAGAAATATAGAGCATCGTTTGTGGCTTCAGAGCAACCCTCCATGAGTAACAACAACAGATCATCTATGATCTTGAAATGGCTGTCCAGCTCATCAGAGTGCTCTTTTTTACCGCCCGGGAAATGTATTACATTATCCCTCATTGTTTTTCATAATGTATCGCTTATTGGGACTACCCCAAACATCAGTGGCAGGAACACAAATAAATTTTTCATTGGACCTTTCTGCGGCAGCAGGATTTTTGATCGTCAGAAAAACTTTTTTACCCATCTTCCAAGCTTTTTGCTTATTGATCACTACCGCAAGATCGTCGGCAATGTAATCTCGTCGGGCTGCATTACGAGCCCACTTCGAAACATTAGGCCGTTGACCTTGACTGACAAAACCTTTGGACTTGCCACCCTTCTTGCGTGCCATCTTGCACCTCCATGATTAAACCACAATACATAATATTATATATTAGACCAAAAGTCAACCAAATCTGGATAAGAATTTTCCGATGTGATGAACGAAAGGAAGTAAAGTAAGAGCCATCATAAGGTTGACTCCAGTATGAGCCATTGCTATTCGCAACGTATCACCCTTTGGCATACCGTCTGATACTAAAAGACCGGCTAACCAAATGGTACCAGTTGTTCCTATGTTCGCTCCAAGTACAGCTGCAACCGCTGCAGGTAGAGGTACTGCTCCTGATGCAACGAGCGCTATGATGGCT
>MDTA01135703.1_pt1 | contig 10256 bp, 10 predicted proteins | sample 811151 | NCBI WGS metagenome assembly MDTA01 (sample SAMN05326648, study PRJNA326480) | marine metagenome | isolation source: seawater | place: Indian Ocean: South | collected 2010 | reverse complement strand
TTCATATTCAACAGGATCTTCTGCTGTTAAAATATTTAAATGAGGCTTAGATACTTCTTTTAAAATACTGTATAAAGTAGTTGTTTTACCTGATCCAGTTGGTCCAGTAACTAAAACTAAACCTTGTGTAGCATGAATTGCTTTTCTTAAATTTTTTAAATCAGTCTCTTCAAAATTAAGTTGTTCTAAACTAATGTCTCCTGCATCCTTATTCAGAATCCTCATTACAATTCTTTCATTCGTTGCTGTTGGTAAAATTGAAAGACGTAGGTCAACTACTTTCCCTTTAATTTTAAAAGGTATAGCTCCATCTTGTGGTAAACGTCTTTCAGCAATATCTAATTTACCCATAATTTTAAATCTTGTAACAACAGCACCATAATTACTATGTAAAAACTTTTTAAAATGTTCTTGCTCTTGAAGCATTCCATCCATTCTATATCTTACTCTTGAAGAAAACCTATAAGGTTCAATATGAATATCGGACACTCCTGCTTCAATAGCTTCTGCAACTACTGCTGTACTAAATTTGATAACTTCTGACTCATTTTCTATTGCTTCTATATCTTCTTCTGGCGTACTCTCTAATACTTCGGCTTCTTCGCTAACTTCATAGTCAAAAGTTTTAGTTTTTTCTTCTTTTTCCTTAATTGCTTCATTGGCTTCTTTAATAGATGCTATAGTTGTTTCCGATCCACCCTCTTTAAGTAATTTTTCTATAAAATCTGATATATGTGAAACTTTTGCTGCATGAAGCTCTATATCTTTTTTTGTTATTGTTTTTAAGTTCCTCATCAAACTTAACTTTGAACTATCAGAAATTGCTATGTGAAGCACATTTCCTTCTATTTTGAACGGCGCAATAAAATTCATATTAATATAATTTGAAGGTAAAACTGATTTTATTTCGTCAGAAACTTGTACTTGTGTTAAATCAACTACTGCAAGAGATTGTTCTTTTACAAGAAGATTTAAGATAGCTTCTTCATTAGTTAAATTGAGTTCAAACACAGCATCAATTTGGGATTTATCTCCTTCGGAAGAAGCTTTTTTTATATTTACTAAATCTTTTCCCGAAATAATATCTTGGTCAATCAAAAGATTGATTAAATTAATTTCCGACTCTCTACTTATTTTTAACATTATAATATTCTCGGAGCTATAAAAACTAGTAGCTCATTTAAACTATCTGACTTTGCTTTGCCTTTAAATAAATTTCCTATTACAGGGACATTTCCAATTCCTGGTGTCTGTTTTTTACTATCAGTAAGTTTATCTTTTTTAATTCCACCAATCACAACTATATCGCCATCAGCTAATAATAATTTAGTATCTATTTGCATTTTGCTTATTGGTGGTACTGCTGCTGTTGAAGCTTTAGGTTCATCATTAGAAACGGAAATTTCTAACAAGACATTTCCATCTCCTATTATACTAGGAGTAACATCTAATTTTAAGACAGCTTTTTTAAATCCTGTAGTTGACTGTCCTTCAGAATCTGTTGTCGAATAAGGAAGCTCTGTACCCTGTTCTACAGTTGCTTTTTGATTATCTAAAGTAAATACTTTAGGATTCGATATAGTCCGCCCCATGCCTAAACTTTCTAAAGCAGTAATTTCTGCTTTAAGCACTGCAGATCCTGTCCCTTTCAAAATTCCAATACCGCTTGTCGCTCCAGCAGCAGGAAAGTTGGTTAAAGTATCATTAACCGATCCTAATGCTGCTGTTGAAATAGCTCTTGTTCCTGCAGAACTAGTTCCTGCTATACCTCCGATTTGCTCAAGCTCTCTTTCATAGTAACCTCCTAGCTTTGTTCCTAGGGCTTTTTCAAAGTCTGAATTTGCCTCTACTATAAAAGCTTCAATTAATACTTGCTTAGTTCTAATATCAATTTCCTTAATTACTTTATCAACCACATCCAGGTCTTTTTCTTTACCTCTTACAATAATTGATCTTGTAGTTTGCTCTTCTGTAATCTGAATAGGAACGAAACCACCCTCTCCTGTAGTTGATTTAAATAGCTCTCCAATGGTCGCCTTAGCTTGTTTTGGAGTTATATAATAAAGTCGAAAAATTTCAGAATAAATTGGCTCTACACTATCTTCCAACTCAACCTTTTTTTTAACGGCATCAGCTCTTTGAGATTTATATGTTTCTTGAGCAGTTAGTACTGATGGAGAATGAATTCTAATTAAATTAGACTCGGTGTCTACATCAGATGCAAAATTTTTCATATCTAGAAGAGCTTGAAAAGCTTTATCCCATGGAACATCAATTAATTCTGCGCTTATACTTCCAGCTACCTCATCGCCAACTAAAATATTGATTTCTCCTATTTTACCCATCAGCTGCATGGTTTCTTTGAAATCAAGGTTTTTAAATTTCAAAGTAATTCTTTGCTTCAAAAGTGGAAACTTATTTGAAATAATCAAATAATTTTTTTGAACTTCAGATGATATTTTTTTTCTTTTACCTAGTTTTCTAGTATCTCCTTCAACTGGCTTTGGGCCCATTTCTAAAGTCTTAGCAATTTCTGTTTTTCCTTTTTTCTGAATATCGTCTTTAATTAAGGGTGTGTTGTGTTTAAAAGGTTTGTTGTATTTTGAATTTGCACAACCATTTAAAATTAATGCAATAAAAATAAGAGAAATAATTGAAATATATCTTTTAATATTCATCAGCTTCTCTAATTTGGTTGTTAAAATCAATAATCATATATTTTTTATCTTCTTTTTGAAAAATTACTTCGGTTAATCTCATATCAACTAATTTAATTTTTCCTAAATATTGTCCAATAGTTAATGTAAAAACTTCTCCACTAGAGTTTGCTAGCGATACATAACTATTATCGGTTCCAGAAATTAAACCCACAAGCTTAAAATTATATAAACTCATTTCATCTTCCTCTCCATCAAGAGATGCTGTACCCGATCTATTAGATCCCTCATTACCAGCAAAAGGATCATTCAAAGGAACTTCATCCAATCCTTCTTCTGATAATTTTTTTGTAATTTCTTTAGCTTTGTCTACTACTTCTTTTTTTTTGTCATGGTTATCAGCCATAGCCAAAAAATTCAAACAACTCACTATAAAAAAAACTATAAATATTCTAATTAAATTCATTTGGTAACCCTACAATTGTAAGTTCTCCTTTTGCAATAATATTTCCATTCGAGTTTTTTTCTATATTTATGACTTCTTTATTAAAATTAAGCAATTTTTTTGATTTGGCAATATCTCTCTTAAATTTAACATAATTCAAGAAATTTCCACTTATTTCATATGACACTGGTATCTCATAATAAGATACATTCTTTTTTTCAATAGTTCCTTTTGCTTTCTTTTTTTTCCCTCCTTTTAAAACAGGTTCAGGATCTTTTTTAGTTATTTTAGATATTATCAATTTATTTTTATCAGCAAATAAACTTAAACTTTCATAAAGACCTTCTACTTCTGCTTTGGAGTGAAATAATGCAGAGTTTTTTTCGAATTCAGGTGTTAATTTTTTTATTTTTTTTTTGTAAGTAATAATTGATTTTTCAAACTCTTTTATTTCTTTTTCTTTTAAAATCTTATCTTGATGAAGAGCTTTTTTATTTTTTACAATTGGATTAAGAATTGCATAATATATTATTAGAAAAAGAATAATTGATCCAAATCCAATTCCAAATTTAATCCAAGTTTTTCTATCGATGGCAGAAATTTTTTCTTTGATATCCGCAATGTTAATGTTTTTTAGATCTATATTTTTTAAATCCATAATTAGCTACTTTCTAATAGACAAACTACTTTAAAACCTTTCATATTAGGGCTTCCTGTGGAAGCCTTAGGTAAGGTCATGTTTGCAAGCGTTGCTTGTTTAATAAGTTTTTTATTATTTAAATTAGCAATAAGTTTTAAAATATCTTGATCGCTAGAACCCAAACCTGTAACAATTATTTTTCTATTACCATCATATTCTATTTTTTCAAATTTCACCCTTTTAGGAACTGCTGAGGTTACTTGAGCTAAAGTTCTAAAACTTAAACTTTTATTGGATTTAATAGACCCACTTAACTCCAAAGATTTTGTAATTGCACCAAGTTTCTTAGCATACTTTTTTTTCTCATTTCCTGTTTGTTTATGCTGCTTCAATACATTTTCATAACCATTTAATTTTTTGTTTAGGTCGTGAATATTCCAAAAAGATAAACCAAATAAAACAATGTAAATAACAGTAACAACACTTACAACGCCTTTGAAAGCAAAATTTGAAAATGCTTTTGCTTTTTTTTGAGCCATCATAGTTTCTCTATTGGGTAACAAATTAATATTTTTTACAGCTGTTACAAATTTAAAGTATCCGAACACATCAAGTTTTCTAAATGCAAGTCCTACGGCTGTAGCGAAATAAGATTTATTATTTTGCTTAACATTTTCTTCCAATTGAGCTGGGACTTTTAACTCCTTAATCGGGTCAAATAATTCAAAGCCTGTATTAACCAAAATTTTTCTAAAATTTTCTAAATATATGTCTACATTATGTAAGTTAGAAACTACTTTTAAATTACGTATTCTTTTTTCATATTTTGTTTCAAAATCCTGAATAGCTTGTTTGACTTGATTCATGTATCTTCTAATTAAAGCATCCATTTCTTCTTGATTGTCTGATTGCTTAAGGGTTGTTCTATCTTGAGATCTTATAAAAATGTCTGTGATGATTGGATTGTTTTCATACAAAATCATCACATAATTTTCGTCTAAACCAAATTCTAACAATGCTGTTAAATTTGCATCTTCAGCAGACCCTCTAATTTGATTTGTTTGATCTACTGCAGATTTTAAAGCAAAACACTTAACATCTATTATTACAGGATTTAATCCACCTTTTTCTATTATTGAAGTATAACTGTTTATATCAGACAATTTTGAAGCTACAAAAAGAAGGTCCATAGTATTTGCTTTAGGATCTCTATTGATGACTTGATAAAAAATTGAGTAATCTGACAAGTTGTCAGTTAATTGTACAAGGTTTTCCCAAAGTGAGTCCGTTGCAATTGCTTTTTTAAGCTCCTCATCTTCCATTAATGGACTTGTTACAACTCTTATGATTGCTGACGTTACTGGAATAGAAATTGCTGCATTAGATGTATTTATTTTAGCTCTTTGCATTGCAATCTTTAACTCTTCACCAATTTTTTCTGAATTTTCAATTACTGTTGCATCATCTCCCAAACCTTCAATTTTATGAACTAAGAATTTATCCAAAACCCATTGATTGGCTTTATTATTTGTCATCTGTGCCAACCTTATTTCTCCAGCAGTTAATTCTACACCTACTACCTCTTCTCCTTGAACAGCTTTTTTACCTAAACGATTTTTAAGAAACTTGCTAAAAAAACTATCTTTTTTATTATTTGATGGTGGAGTTATATTAGGAGCCCCATCTTTATTTTTTTTTTTGAACAAGTTGGCAAAAGGATTTTTCATTATGCTGTTAAATTACTATACTCTAATTTTAAATCAACTCATACTCGAATCTCATATAAGTAAGAAAATTTTAAGAATCTTTGGCCATCTTAATTGGATATTTCCATTATTTTGTTTATATATCTCTTTAATACAAATATTTAACGATATATTGTCTAAAATTAAAAAATATTTGTAAAATTTATGTTTGAAAAGTTAGAAGAATTAGCAAAAAACAATAAAAAAATATCTGATTTTCATTTAAGATCTGGATCAACCATGGCTTATAGGCAAACAGGTGAAATTGTTAAGGTAAAAGAAATAAAAGTAACCGCACAAGATCTTAAAGATTTACTTTCAATGAATTGTAATGAAGCTGAACTTGAGAAATTTGAAAAAACTCATGAGTTAGACTCAGCTGTGATGCTAAGCGGTTTAAGATTTAGAGCAAATTTTTATAAAACTATTAATGGACCTGCCGCAGTTTTAAGAAGAGTAGAAAGTAAAATTCCTACTATGGACGAATTTAACCTTCCACAATCACTTTATGATGTTATTGATTTTCACAAAGGTTTGGTTTTAGTAACTGGTCCTACAGGTTCAGGAAAATCAACAACGCTTGCTGCAATAATAAATGAGATAAATAAAACAAAAACTCATAATGTGATAACTATTGAAGACCCAGTCGAATTTATTCACAATGATGATAAAAGTATAATTTCACATAGAGAAGTTGGAAAACAAACTGAATCTTTCGCTAACGCTTTAAGAGCAGCCTTAAGAGAAGATCCAGATGTAATTTTAGTAGGAGAATTAAGAGATTTAGAAACAGTAAGTTTGGCAATTACTGCTGCAGAAACTGGACATTTAGTTTTTGGAACTCTTCATACTAGTGGAGCCCCTGCAACAATAAATAGAATTATAGACGTTTTTCCTCCTGATCAACAAGAACAGGTTCGTGCTCAAATTTCCAATTCATTAAAAATGGTTATCACTCAAAGATTATTAAAAACAAAAGATGGACTGGGTCGTTGTGGAGCGTATGAAATTATGAAATGTACGCCTCCAATTCAAAACTTAATTCGAGAAGCAAAAATTCATCAAATCCCTAGTGTAATGCAAACATCAGTTCGTGACGGTATGATTACTATGGATAAAGCTTTGGAAGCATTAGTTCAAAGTGGAAAAGTAGACCCAGGTGAAGCTAAATCGGGAAATTAAAGGTTTTACTCTATTAGAACTTTTAGTTGTGCTTGCAATAGTGGCACTCATATCTGCAGTTGGGTATCCAAATTTTCTAAGTTGGAGTAAAGATAGAGAAGTAAGACAAGCTACTGAAAAACTTGCAAATTTAATTACTTCGATAAATACACAAACTCAAAGGGGAACGTATCCATTTACTCAATTATTAATAACGCCTAGCTCTTCAGGAGTTATGTTTACTACTAAAGGAAAAAATAAAAAAAGTTTTTCTGATTTAATTAATGCTGGGACTGCCGTAACTTGTGATACTACAGATCCTGCTTTCTGGGATAATAATCAAATTAAGATAGATAATATAGAAGAAGTTTATGTACATTTTTCCAATGTTAGTGCTATTTGTTTTTCCAAAAATGCGGATAACTATTTAGAAACTGGTGACATTGATGGGCAGACACCAGTAGTAGATGATGCCAATGTAGAAGTTGATAATTACATAATAATTTGTGGTTCTAACAGTGACTGTGATACTGCACCTGAAAAACCCGCATATATGGTAGTATGGTCTCAGTTTGGTAATGTAAGTAGATTTAAATATGGAAATGCTTGGGTTAGACAATAAAAAATTAAAAGAAAAAGGAATTACCCTTTTAGAAGCACTAGTTGCAACGGCAATTGTTGGGGTTGGCTTTATAGCTGTATTTCAAATGGTCAATTTTTCCCTTCGTTCTATAGATGTTTCATCTGAAAGAACCAAAATTGGTTACTTAAGTGACATGGTAGCTGAAGATTTATTGGCATATAAAAATTCAACCAAAAGTGACGTAAAGTTTAAAGATGCTCTTTTAGCCGCAAGAAATAGTAGCACGGCATCATCATGGAATTTATCTGGATGCAATGATGGAGCAGGCATTGATGACACAGCAACAAATGCAGAGGATAAGAGTTTTGATAAATGGAACAATAGATTTTCAAAAAGACGAATAAAATGCAGAGGTGCTTCTGATAGTAAAGATTTAAAAACTTATACCATCTGTAACGCTGGTTGCTTAAATACTTATAATGATTCATCTGGAGCAGGAAGCAATATATTTGACACTGTATTCTTAGGAAAAGTTGAAGTGAAAACAGGTGAAAAAACAAAATATCTTTATTTTAGAATTGACTAATGAAAAATAAATTAAATGTAAGTGCCGGTATAACTTTAATTGAAATTTTAATTGGTATAGTAATCTCAGTTATAATCATGGCAGCAATGTATGCCTCTTACGATGCAGTAAATAGTAGTTATTCACAAATAACCGATAGAGCTAAAATATCTCAATCAGGAAGGAACATTCTTGGGATGATGGTTAGAGATATAAGGCAAGCAGGATATAAATATTTTGGAGACACAATTGCAAATAGCAATGAGCCAATTAAAATTACAGAAGGCAAAGGCGGGCCAACAGCTAGTGACGCTTCTGATTGTGATCACATAGATATAGTTTATGGTGATGTTACATATGATAGTAGCCAGTCAAATCCAGAGGATCGATACACATTTCATAGATATAAAATAACGTATTATTGTGAGCCTTCAAAAATTATAGATAAAAATATTATAGGATTAGCTACAACAATAGACACTAATGCTGTTTATAAATCGAAACTTGTATGGATAGACCCTGATGGAGATGGAAACGGAACTTGGGGTACCGGAGCTTCAGGTAGTAAAACATTTGAAGCTCAAATAATAACTGATTATGTAGATGATTTAGTTTTTATTGCTAAAGATTTTAATGGACTAAGAATAGATCCTCCTCCAACAAATAACAACTCGAATAAAGAAAGAGTTTTCGATATAAAAAGTGTTGAAGTTGCCTTAACTGTTAGATCAATAAAAAATTTTTATAATTATTCAACAAAAGCTGATGGTACTAAAAGAACTATTATAGATATTGAGGATAGAGATCCTGCTGTTGAAAATACAGATCTAATATTAAGAGAAACTATTACCGTTTCAGTAAATACAAGAAATATAGGATCACAATGAATAAGTTGAAGGAAAAAGGATTTGCACTAATACTGTCTTTGGTTTTATTAATGGCTATGTCTCTAATGAGTGTTGCGTTAATATTAATTTCTTCCGAAGATCACAAAAGTAATAATATCAGCGATGAATATCAGCAGTCATTTTACCTTGCAGAAATGGCTTTGTTAGCTGGAGAACAATATTTATTAAATCAATCACTAGGACCTTATGATGATGCTGGTGTTAGACAAACTGCTTTAGCAAACCTACCATCAAATCAGTCGTCTATATGGAACGGTACAATGACAGCAAAAAATTATGTCACTCCAAGTGTAACTAGTACTAATTGTTACAATAGCTTTAAAGATATAGATAGATTAGAATTTAAACATGTAGTTGCTGAAAGTTGGCATTTTGGAAAGATACTTTCAGACTCAAGCATTACAACTAATGGTACAAAAGAAGATACAAGATTAGATAAGTTTTATTATGAGTTTTTTATTACAAAAGTAGGTGATGCAACATTTATGGGCCAAGGATCAAGTATCACATTAGGAGCTGGAGGAGTAGGAAAAAATGGGGTAGCCTATAGAGTTTATGGGTGCGGTATTTATAATGGTTCAGAACAAATGATAGTTTCTCTAGAAAGTGTTATAATTCTTCCAAAATGATTTACTCAAAAACATTAAAAAATTTGTCCTTATCATTTTTGTTTATATTTTTTCTAAATAATTTAGCACAAGCGCAATGTAATTTTGAAATTAAAATTGGTGAAAATATATCCAAGCTTAAAAATGAGCTAGCTAGTCAATATGAACAAAATTCAATTTTAAATGATATCAATAGCCCGGCAACTGAGTTTTGTCCTAACGAAAATTTTGATGAAAATATAATTGTAAATTTTACTTTTATTGAAACCGAACTAGCATCAATAAGATTAATTGCAGAGAACAACAAAGAAAATATTACATCAAATAAATTATTGTTAATGAATTATGCTAAGCAAAATTATGGAGATTTTAATACTGGTCAAAATCCAAAAATTTTTAATTATTTTAAAGTTTGGAATGATGGAGACAAATTAATTGTATACAAAAGAATACTAAATCATCTTCAGATATATGAAGAAGAAATTTATATTTCAAATAATATGTACCAACTTAAATTGGACGAAGTAAATGCATTACAAGAATTAAAAAAATTAAAAGGAGAAAATTAAATTTATGAAGTTTAGTATTTATATACTTAAAGTTATTTTCTTAATTTTAATTTTACAGTGTAATAGTTTTGCAAAAGGTCTACCTCCAGGAACAGGAGAAAGTGATATACCAGCAAATGTACTAATCTTGCTAGATAAGTCGGGTAGCATGACTACAGGAATGGGTACCACCGGTTTAGATAAACCACAATCTATAGCTATCGATAGTGCAACTGGAGATTTCTTTGTAGCTAACAAAGGAGATACCATGGTCAAAATTAATTATTCTGACTTGAAAGTTGATTCAACTTGGTCATCAGGTGAATATACCGGAACTGGTAATTGCAAAATAGATGACGTTTTAGAGTTAAGAATTCACGGTGGAAAAATTTATGT
>MDTA01213641.1_pt1 | contig 10257 bp, 10 predicted proteins | sample 811151 | NCBI WGS metagenome assembly MDTA01 (sample SAMN05326648, study PRJNA326480) | marine metagenome | isolation source: seawater | place: Indian Ocean: South | collected 2010 | reverse complement strand
TGGTGAATCTTCTTTTGTAGGCACTTTACCTACTTGCGGGACTTTGTGAAGCGGATTAGAGCGAAATACGCAAATGTCACTGATTCGTTCCATTAGACGCTTTTCTATATATGGCGACCGCTTGACGCGGTTGATGGAAAGTGCCGTTCGGGTGATCCCGGCATGGATGGAACCGATTTTTGTCTTTTTTTGGGCTTTCGTCTTTTACCTTGTGTGTCGGAGTCAGCGCCGGGCAATCGTGTCCAATCTGAGATCGGTATTTCCGAAGTGGTCATTCTGTCAGGCGCAAGCAGGAGCATTTCGGGTGATCTGGAACTTCGCATGGACTTTGGTTGACGGCGTGAGGGCTTCCGCAGGGCAGGATGTAATACGCTGGGAGATTGATGGGATTGAAGAATTCGAACAACTAGCAGCAAGTTCGGGTGGAGGCATTATTCTTACAGCTCACATGGGGAATTATGACTTGGCAGCACCCGTTTTCTCGGAACGCTTTGGGAGTCGCTTAAATGCGGTTCGTGCTCCTGAGCGCAATGATGAGCTACAGGAGTTTAAAGAGAAAGCTCGTGACAAGCATCAGTCCTCCTCCTTTGCAGTGCGTTATAACCGGGTCGGGGAAATGCTGGGAGTCGAGCTTGTTGCTCTATTGCAATCCGGAGAGCTGGTTGCGTTGCAAGGAGATCGGCTTTTGTTTGAAGTGTCGGCCATGGAAGGAATGATGTTTGGTCGGAGAGTTTCACTGCCGAAGGGGCCTTTCGCGCTCGCTCTTGCAGGCAAATGTCCGTTATGGCCGCTGTTCATTATTCGAGAGGGTTGGCGGCATTATCGGATCAAAGTGGGCAATAAGTTCGAGATCTCCTCTGATCGCCACAATCGTAAGGAGGTAATGTCTGCTGCCATAGGGACATGGTGTAGGGAGCTGGAAGGGGTCATATCCAATTCGTGGTACCAGTGGTTTGTATTTGAGCCCATTTTTAAAATCGTACCGGATCGCAATTCATGAACCAGGGGGCGCATTGGAGCAATATACCCGCAACGGGCAGTTTTCGGCTTGTTCGCGCCTTGGTTGGCAAGGGGGGTAATGTGATCACAGAGGATTTTAATACAAAGGTTTGTGCTTCATCGAGAGGAAATGCGTTGGAGGTTTTTTCTCTTGCAGTGATAGTGGCACTGGCAGCGTTGGGTGTGGTTGGTAGCCTTCTTGTGGATGCTCTCGGACACTGGGGATTACTGGCCTTGTTGCCTATGTGCTTTTTAGTAATGCATACACTTTTGCTGCTCTGTTCAGGGACCGGGCACTTGTTGTGTGTGTTGGGTGTATTCGGTTCTTCGTGTCGCTCTGTGTTCACCGGAATAAGCTTCTCTGCGATAGTGGTCGCCGCCGCAATCTGGCAACTTCTGCAGGGGATGCAATTTGCATGGCTTGCCATCCCTTTATTGGGATTCGTTGCTCTTGAGATTTTGCTGTTTCCGGTTTGTCGACTGCTGGACTTTGCGGAGGATTCTCAATGATGGGCATACGCTTCCTCTTAATGTTTGCTAATGTCGTGGTGCCTGCTTGTTGGGTGCTTACTGGGTTTTCGCTCTGGGCGGGTTCCTTGATGTTTGGAATACACATGTTGACACTGTGGGCAATATTCTGGCCGTCATGTCGTTGGTGGGGAGATGTGACCTGTGAATTCAAGACGGATGAGCCAGAGGTTTGGCTTACTATTGATGATGGCCCAGATGGTGACAATACTCGTGTGGTAATGGACCTTCTCGAAGAGAGGAAGGCGAAGGCCACCTTCTTTTTTGTGGGGGCTGCGTGCCGGAAATATCCGGGATTGCCTGCCGAGGTTAAGCGTCGAGGGCATGGGTTGGCTAACCATACCGAAATCATCGTGCTTATGCTTTTTGGTGCATGGGACCACGTCAGATTTCCAGAGAGTTAACAGCATGCTCGGCGAGTATTGAGAAATTATCTGGCAGTAATCCGGACCTCTTCAGGGCACCCGCGGGTTTTCGGAACTGTTTTGTGCACCCGGTGCTTGCCCGTTTAGGGATGAAGCTGGTGGGGTGGAGCGCCAGGGGGTTTGACGGCAGTCGATATGATGTGGAAAAGATTATTTCAAGAATAGAAAAGCGCATTAGGCCGGGCGCTATCATTGTGCTTCATGAAGGTCGGGTGTCAGATGACGGGATTCCCCTCATCTGCAAGACTCTGCCACGTGTGCTTGACTTATTAGAATTGCAGGGACTGAAGGCAGTGATTCCAAAGATTAGTTAGTAACAAGCGGAGACTCCGGGGGCAAGGGGCCTCAAGCAGAAACAATGGAGGGCGGATGATGAATGTGCACTGCGCCAAGAGGATCAGTATTATTTCTTGTGATAGTCTCTATTTGCTAGCGGACAATTTGCTGAAAATCAGGATCATCAAGAGCGCTGTCAACGACGCTCTGAAGAGTTTCGGACATGACTGCTGCAAGATCCTCAACATTAGACCAGTAAGTAACCTTGAGGGTTTGGCCGCTACGATTTGCTTGGTATTCCCTGCTAAAGACAAGTTGTTTGGTCTTTGTTTGGTAGACATTGATACGGACGCGACAATCGGCACTCAGAGTGGCATATTGATGGCACCAGAGTTCCAGTATGTCAGCCGAGATAGTGTATTTTGGTTTATTGCCCGGAGACCGGTTGCGCAACTTTAATGCGTAGGTGAATGCATTGTGAGCGATTTGGGCAACTGGTCGTTTTGCATGAAGGGATTTAATGGGTATGCCAAACTCGTTCCGAATCGTTCCTATTTGTGTGCCCTGTATTTCTCTTGAATCGTTTACGCGTCCCACGCGCAACAGGGATGAGTCAGATGTTGCAGGGTTGCCCTTTAGTGGTGGCGTATAGGTCAATGAGACGTGGTATGAACGACAAGATGTAAAAAATAGTATCGTAACGGTATGAATAAGGGTAACTAGAATTGAGGTGCGCATACGAAGGGTGCTTTAAGTCTTGGATGGTCTGGGATTAATTGTGTTTTTTTTCAGGATACCGATTCTCCTGAGTATCAGCATGGGTAGCCTAAGTAGAAAGCCGCCGAGCAGTCGAAAATGCATGAACGTCAGAAGTTTGTTGTCCCGGAGGTAGCGAAACTGGGATACGCCACCTTCTTCCTCGGTGAAATAAATTACGGGGCATGGGATGTTAATGGTGGGTAGTCCACGCCAAGACAGCCGAACTGCAGCTTCAGGATCAAAATCAAAACGGCGCGCAAAGCGAGTCGTTTCCATTATGGAGACAAGGTCGGGGACAGGATATATACGCAAGCCAAAGAGGGAATCATTAATTCCTGCCCATAAAGTTTCCACGTTAACCCAGAAGTTACAGAGCTTTCGCCCGTGTACTCTGATTCGCGGTGCGTCAGTTCCAAATAGAGGTTGTCCAAGGATTAAGGCTTCCGGGTTATCGACGGAGCACGCCATGAAAGGTTTGATCTGATCGGCTGGGTGTTGGCCGTCGGCGTCCATTGCCAAAAGGTGAGTGAATCCCTGGGCTGCGGCTTCCCGGGCACCAAGCAAGATGGCGTTTCCTTTACCGCTGTTTTTCTCAATAGAAAGGACACGAATGTGTTCAATCTCTTTGGCCAAATCATTGAGCTTTTCGGCGCTTCCATCTGTACTTCCGTCGATGACAATCCATACAGGATTCCACATCTCGGCGGCCTTACGAACAGTGTCCACGACGCGCAATCCGGTATTGTAGGTGGGAATGACAACCAGATGGGTCTTTGAGGGTTGTGGCATGTGGTGAGCGGATCCGTTGATCGATCTGTTGCTGAGATGATTACGTGGAATTCTCAGGAAGGTTTTGAGTCCTCGATTTTTTGGTGGGTATTAAATATTTTGTCCCTCTGGAATTGTATAGTGATAGGGTCGGCTGGGCAAACGGATTAGTCGTAGCTCTTTGTAGGGCGGCTTAAGTGTGGTTATGCGAAAAACGAACTTAATAGTTATCTTGCATGGGAAGGAAAAAATGCGAGTGCTCTGTTTTGAGGGGGTAGACAACAGGGGTGAGCGGGACAATATTTGGTAGAAGTGAAATTTGATTCGATCCCTTTGATTTGGTGCTTATGTGCGTCAATAGCAACAATGACGTTGTTGGGTGCTCCTGCAGTGTTTGGAGCTGATAAAGGCGCCAAGTATTATGAGCCCATAGTAATAAAGCCGCTTTTTGTCGCAGATGACATCGCTATACTTGCCGTGGATCGTGATAAGTTGGCCACAAACATTGCAGCCTTCGTGGCAAACTCGATCAAGCCGGGCGGGAGCGCTGAAGACATTGATACGGCCACTCGGCTTATTGGTCTGGCTTTGCACCTTGACCCCCGTAACAGAATGGCTGTCGTGGTCAATTTTCAATTCAAGAAAGGTCTTGCTCCAAGAAAGGTGGAGGCTGAATACAGTCCTGTGACGTTAGCTGAACTGCTGCAGAGGAAGGCGGAATCCATTCACAAGCAGGGAGGCGACCTCAATGAGATGCTGGCAGGGTTTATGCTGGCGGCTGCGGTGGAGATCGATCCAAGGAATGAGACTGCTATCTATCAGCTTGAGATGTATCGCAAGGCGGTTGCTGAGATTGACTGGACACCCATTGTTGGCAGAGTTCGATCTGGAACTGCCCGCAGTGGCAGTTAATTTGTAAGGGGCCGGGAGAAGCTACCTTCTATTTCCAGTAATAGTTCGTTGCGGCAAATGTCAGCATGAAGAAATCTGGTGCACTGGATGCCACTTGTTCCGGTTGTTTTCCGAAATAATCCCGTGGCCGTTGCAAGGTCTTCACTGTTTCGGAGATAAAACGTGAACTCGCGGGTTATGTCCTGACTGTTGTGTCCAAGCGCGGCAGGAAATCCAAGGGTGGTGCTCACCAGATGCATGTTGTCGAGGGTTGTCTCGTACTGCTTGATGAAGTCATTGTTGCCGAGGCTTTGATCTTTCTTGATGCTAGCTGTTCCGGACAGGTGTGCCATTTGTACACCATCTATTATGCCACTCGAACCTCTGGTGAAGCTGGGTGATTTCGGGCCGTGCTCAGGCGGATACTTGTAGGCAGGTGTCTGTTCCGGGTTTTCCACGTTCTGCATGACTTCGTTTCCTGCAATGAATGCGACAGCAAGTGATGTGCCTTTTACGCCAACAGCTGATGCGGGGGAGATACGGTTTGAGTAATGTTTGCCGTAGGCTGAGACAAACGCCTGATGACGGCCGATATTAAAGGAGCGATAATTTTCCAACCTATTGCACTCTTCGTTGATACTAGGAACATAGTTCCATATCCTGTGGATTTGGCGAGATCCTGTAAGCTTGATGAGTGTATTGTAGAGTTCTAGGGCGGGGTTCTCGGGTGATTTTTCTACTTCCATGCACGCAATTCCGGCTATTTGATTTTCCTTCTCGCCGATAATGAAGCCGTCTTGTTCATTGATGCTACTGCACTGATCAAGCAGTGTTTTGCATGATGGTCCGCCAAGCAGAGGGATTTCCAGTGTCAGGTCAGCGCCCCGTTCGCCGATTGCACTGGATGAACGGGAGCCGCCAAACTGGATATTGACCGACTTTCCTGCGGGAGGTTCCTGCATTTTAATGCCGCTAATTAGTGGGAGTGCAATAATAAGTCAACCGATGGGTTTTCCTCTTTGTGTTCATGTCGTGCAAACTGTAGATATGGACACGGAAAACTCTTTATGCCCCGTCGTTATTTTTTCCTATGGCTCCCGATAGTGATTGCCCTTGGCGCAATTGCGGTGACAAGGATTTCCTTCAATGTGGATCCTCTGGATGTGCTGCCTGATGATGCTCGCGGTGTTAAGGGGTTGCGTGTTTTTGCTGACCAGTTCTCGGGTAAGGGTGAGCTGATTATCACCCTTGATGGAGGCATGGTGGAAGTGAGTTCAGAGGCGCAATCTCTGGCAGATTACCTGACTAAATCCGAGGAGTTGGTTTCATGGGTTGAGTGGCAGCCGCTATGGCAAGAGGATCCCGAGACGGCTTCGCAATTGCCTGCGTATGCGTGGTTCAATGGTAGTTTGCAAGACTTGGTGCGCCTTACTGATCAACTTTCCCCAGAGCGTATTTCAAATACGATTGATGACGTGTTGGAGAAGCTGCGCTTCGGACTTGATGGGGAGGTTCTCGCCATGGCAGCTTATGACCCTTTCGGGCTATTGCGTCCCTCTGGGTTCAGCAGTGGGGGCGGCAATGATGCAGGGATTTTCAGTGGTGGAAAATATGCATCCATGGATGGGGATTTTAGAGCCATTTATGTTGGAGCTCCCAGAGAGGGCATGAATTATAATGAAGCATCCACCTGGGTAAATCGCGTCAGGTCCGTGGTGGAGCAGTGGCGAAAGGATAATAAGGTCTCAGAGGAACTGCAGATTGGTTTTACCGGTGAGCCGGCTTTTTCCGCAGAAATTGGTAGCGGGATGCAAAGGGACATGAGCGGTTCGGTTTTTGCCGCTCTGGCTTTGATCCATATTGTATTCTGGTTTTTTCACAGGCGATTACTTCCGCTTGCAGCGATTTTCTTTACGTTGGTGATGATCCTCTCTGTCACGGTGATTATCGGATCCCTGGTGCTAGGCAGGATCAGTGTGATGAGTGTTGGCTTTGCTGCCATTCTCATTGGATTGGCTGTTGATTATGGAGTGGTGCTGTATCAACAATCACGCCAGCAGGCCGGGACGTTCAGGGCAGTATATGCTTCAGTAGGGAAGGGGATATTATGGGCGGCAATGACTACCGCAGTGGTTTTTGCATCGCTGAGTTTCAGTGTCCTTCCCGGTATTCGTGAACTGGGTATCCTTGTTGCCCTTGGGGTTGTAATCGGAGCGGGCTTCATGTTGCTCGTTTTTGGCCCCCTTGCGGCTGTGTTGGGCAGAGAGAATACAATGGATTTGCCTGTGACCCATGGTGCCGGAAAGAGGGGCTACGGTAGAGGAGCTTTACCAGTCACGCTGACTTTATGTGTTGGACTGGTTGTGTTGCTCTCTTTTGAAGGCTTTCCCGTATTTTACAAGGGGATTGATGTCTTACGACCAGTGAACACCCCTGCTGACATCGCATTTTCGAGGATGTCTAAAAAACTCTCCTTACAGGAGGAATTGTCACTGCCTGTGGTTCTCGTTGCGGATTCCCTTGAGGGTTTGGGAGAGCGTGCTACTCGGGTAGAACAATTGGCCGAAAAATTAAGGGGCGAGGGTATCGTTACCTCTTCGGTTTTTAGTTCGGCGATGATTCCTTCTGTCAATCGACAACGGCAGAATATTCCGCTGATTCGTGAACTGCTTGAAGACGAGGCGCGATTGAGGGCCGCTCTGGACAAGGAATTTACTGAGGATGCCCAACAGATTCTGGTTTCTGTTTTTTCCTCGTGGCGTGCATTTCTTGAGAATGATACCTTGCCGGTACGGCCACATGGAGATGCAATTAATCGGGTTTGGCGTGAGTTGGTCAGTGAGGCTGGCCACCGTCCTGCCGCAATGGGGTTGGTTCAGGTAAAGGAAGGAAAATTGGGCAATTTGCAGGAGGCCTTGGCCGTTGATGAAGGCGTATATCTGACAGGCTGGCAAACCATGGGATCAACCATTCAGGTGCTTGTGAAGCGAGATCTCTACTTGGTGTTTACGCCGATGGTATTGCTTCTTTTTGGGATGTTATATGTTGTCTTCAGGAATGTGGGTGAGGTGGTATTGGGTGTTGGGGTATTACTCCTTTCCGCTCTTGGACTCCTCGCAGTGATGGCTATTGCCGGCTGGCAGTGGAATGTCCTGAATATTTGCGCCTTTCCGCTTCTGATCGGTACAGGTATTGATTATACCATCCACATGATTGGAGCCCTGAGACTGCATAATGGGGCAAGGGATCCTGTGCGATTTGGCATTGGTCGGGCATTGCTTTTCTGTGGGATATCCACGGCTATCGGATTTGGTTCGCTTTCACTTGCTGGAAACGTAGGGCTTGCCAGTCTTGGCAAGGTTTGTGCGACAGGGATCATTGTGACGATGACCGTAGCTGTATTCCTGCTGCCAGGATGGTGGCGTTTTGCCAAGAAAGTTTCCTGATCGGCAGCAATCTGTGTCGCTTTGCACTTGCTTTTGAGGGTAGTCCGCCGCTTTGATGAGGCATGAAATGTTTTTATGTCATCATGTTGACGGTTCTCTGTCTGTTGCCCGGAGGGGTATCGGGCAGTGACATCTGGGTCTACTTTGGGACTTACACGAGGGACAAGGCAAGTGAGGGGATTTATTTGGCTAGGCTTGATCTTGAGACGGGTAACCTAGAGAAGCCGAAGTTGGCAGTGAAGGCTGACAACCCTTCCTTTGTTGCGCTTACACCGGATGCAAGGCATTTGGTTGCTGTTGAGGAAACCAATGATTATGAGGGAAAGAAAAGTGGTTCTTTGGCAGCTTTTTCTATTGATCCAAAAACCGGCATGCTGGAGTTCAAAAGCCGTATTTCCACCCGCGGTGGGGCCCCTTGCCATGTGAGCATTGATTCCTCCGGCAGGTATGCATTTTTTGCCAATTACGTCGGAGGCAGCGTGGGTGCTGCCTCTATTTCCTCAGAGGGAGAGCTGGCGCTTACTTCATTTTCTCAACATGTTGGATCCAGTGTCCTGCCGCGTCAGGCCTCGCCGCATGCACACTCTATCGATCTTGATCCTGCCGGCCGTTTTGCCGTGTGTGCTGATCTCGGTTTGGACAAAGTGATGATTTATCGGTTCGACCCAGTGAATGGAACAATAAAGACCCATGACCCAGCTTTTGTGAAGGTAGCTGCCGGAGGAGGCCCGCGTCACTTCGCCTTCCGACCCGATGGGCGCTTTGGCTATACCAACAATGAGATCACTTCATCGGTAACCGCATTCAGTTATGATGGAGCGAAGGGTTCCTTCAAGGAGTTGCATACCTTGAGCACCCTGCCGGCAGCCGGGTTTAAGAAGCATAACTCCACCGCCGAGTTGCTTTTTCACCCGGGAGGGCGGTTCCTTTATTGTTCAAATCGAGGCCATGACAGTATTGCTGTCTTTGCCGTTGATCCCGCTTCAGGTAAGCTTTCCCTTGTGGAGATAGAAAGCTTGGGTGTGAAGACCCCGCGTGGCTTTGGTATTGATCCCAGCGGGCGATACCTCATTGCTGCGGGGCAGAACAGTGGCAATGCCCGTGTCTTTGCCATTGACCCAAAGAGTGGTGCACTGAGTCCTGTGGGAAAACCGGTGGCTGTGCCCAATGCAGTCTGTGTGCAGTTTTTGCATCCTCCTGTAGAAAAATTCACCCGTATTTTTGATGGCAAAAGCATCGAGGGCTGGGAGGGGGAAGCTGAATGGTTTCGTGTTGAGGATGGCGCCATCGTGGCGGGCACCATGGACAAAAGAATCCCTAAAAACCAGTTCCTCGTCACTAAGAAGGCCTATGGGGATTTTGAGTTACGCTTCCAGGCCAAGCTGACAGGCAAGGGTAAGAATGCCGGGGTGCAGTTCTGGAGCGAGCGTATCCCCAATCATCACGAAATGATCGGCTTCCAGTGTGATATCGGCAGCATGGGCAAGGCCTCGATTTGGGGAGCGCTCTATGATGAGTCACGTCGCCGACGTTTTTTACAGCAGGTGCCGCTGCCCACTCAGGGAGTGACTGATCCCGATGAGTGGAACCAATTTCGTATTCGTGCGCAAGGCAGCGCGATCACGATCTGGGTCAATGGTGCTCTGGCAACGCGCTATTTCGAGAATGAACCGGCCGCAAAGATTCCCCGCAAGGGGCGGTTCGGGCTGCAGATCCATTCAGGACCACCTGCAGAGGCCCGATACCGGAACATTGAGGTGCGGGAACTGCCGTGAACTTACTTCCGTGAATGTATAAGGGAAGAGGCTTGCGTCCGGGGCAACCAGCAATTATCAAAGAGGAGCGATCTCTCTAGTTATGATTCAGTTTATTGCATTTCTCGTGTTCACCGGACTGGTGGGTTTTTTTTCATGGCGTGCCACCCGGCGCGATGACCAGAGTACCACAACCGGTTATTTCCTGGCCGGGCGTAGCCTGCCCTGGATCGTGGTGGGCGGATCCCTCCTGTTGACCAACCTTTCCACCGAGCAGTTGGTGGGTTTGAACGGGGGAGCGTTCAACCATGGCATGCAGGTGATGGCCTGGGAGGTGTGGTCCTCGATCGCCATCGTGCTGATGGCGCTGGTGTTCCTGCCGCGTTACCTGAAGGGTGGGGTAGCCACCGT
>MDTA01035427.1_pt1 | contig 10257 bp, 14 predicted proteins | sample 811151 | NCBI WGS metagenome assembly MDTA01 (sample SAMN05326648, study PRJNA326480) | marine metagenome | isolation source: seawater | place: Indian Ocean: South | collected 2010 | reverse complement strand
TTAACGAAAAATTAGTAAAATCCGCAAGCCCCAAAAAAGTAGGCAAATCGGTTAGCAGAATCAAAAAAACTTTCTCGAAGAAGGTTAAAAAACCATTAACGGGCAAGAAAAGAAGAAGAAAAAGAAAAAGAACAGCCAAGAAGAGCAGAAAAAACTAAATAATGTTACTTAGCTTTATTTCGCTCAAATATTTTTCAATTAAATCATACAACTCTTGGTTTTCTTCCAAACTATTTCTGGAATAAAAGGATTGTATAGAAGAGATCTGCTCTTGTATTGTAGGTCTCCTCGTAGGATCATAATGTACGTTCAAAAGTAAGTATTCATAATATTTCTTTAATAATTCGTTTTCAAAAAATTTATTATTAAAAATCAAATGCAATATTTGTAGGTTCATTATTGATATACTGTATGAATCCCATGTGTTCCATGATATATTTATCAAATCAGCCACCACTTCTCCAACCTTCTTACCAACATATTTCTTGTAATATTCTATAGATTTTTCCCTATATAAAAAAGTAAATTTCTTACTTAAGACATTTGCAAATCTTTTATTAAAATAAATAAACTCGGTGCAAACTTTAACAATGTGTTCGTTTTCAACAGTAGTATTGGGTTTATGGTATTTAACAAAATAATTTATTAAATGAATTTCCAACGACCATGGCGTATACTCAGGATGATATGCGTAAAAATAATTCTTATAATTGCTTTGATTCAAATCGTCTTTACCTATAGATATTCCAAAATCTATTATTATCGGATAGGAATTCTTTTTGTTTAAAATAATATTCTCCGCTTTCAAATCAAAATGAATTATTGAACTATCAACAAGTTTTTTAATAGATGTTAACAACTGCTTGTTTATTTCAAATAAATATAACAAGATTCTAGAATTATAGTCTTTAAACAAAGTATATAAAAAACCTTGCTTTTCTACATAAGGTATAAACATTATCTTATAATTTGAAACCCCCTCTTTAATTACCTCACACTCATCCAATAAAGACGGGTCTTTTATGCTTTTTAAATTAAAATTACACGATTCAATAACAGGAGCAAAATATAAATGAAAATTATTTACCTTTGAAATCTCATAACCTAATTTAATTTCTCTATCCGTCCATTCTGCGTCCACCTGTAGTTTTGTAACGATTTTATCATCATTCAACGGTTTGCCATCACAAAACAATCCAGGATAATAAACACAACCATATCCACCTTGACTCAATAACTTTACGCTCATATAATAAAGATACTTAAAATATTATGAAACATTAGTCCTATAATACATATTTTTATATGCTTTTTTATACCGTTTAAATTCATCGTCGCCACCGTCACCGTCCTTTTTCAAATCATAATCCTTAATAAATTCGTTAAAACCCTTATCAGGTTTGTAGTCTTCTTTTTTAATATTTTCACGTATGTGAACTTGCATCGAAATCAACACATCATGTCCTACTGAAACATACTTTCTCTTTTCCTTAGCATTAGCATCAGCATTCGCATTAGCATTCGCATTAGCATTAGCATTAGCATCAACCACCGCAATCTTTTTTTTGTTGTAATAGTATTTAATACTTTTATACATTTTATCTTCGATTGAAGCATCAAAACCGCATTCCTTTAGCCTCCTTTCTTCTGTTTCAATGACCTGCTTATTTTTCTCTAAAAAGAGTGTCCAGTTATCATCAAAATTATCCTTTGAATCATTCTGGTGAACTTTTGAGAAGTCTTGCATCAATTCCATCACATCATTCGAAAATTTATACCGAAATACTTTCTTTTTCAGGTTAGTCATCTGTCTACAAAACAAAAGATTATCCATTATTGTTTTTTCAATTTTAAATTGAAAAAATAATAATATTTATGCAAATTAACAAATGCCTATAACAAAAAGCATAATAGAATCATATATAAATCAACTTACCCCTGCTGAAAAAAAGGCACTAGAAATAGCGTTACGTGATTTAGAAAGCAGTTTTGATATGGAACAATCTATAGGTTTCAAAGATTGGCTGAAAACTCACGAACAAAAGTCTTAAAATCAATGTTTTTAACCTCCTGTTTTTCAATGGTATAATCTTTAAGCTGCCCTAAATGCTTGTAGACATTAGATTTTTCGTTAACTATTTTCTCATCGTCATTAGCCGGTTTTTTGTAATTCTTTAAATTAGCAAATACGTTTACTTCATTTTCGTTTCTTTTCTCCTTTTCTTCTTTTAATTTATTCATAGATTCCAACAACTCTTTGAACATATTAATATACTTTTCCCTGCAATCAAACAATATAACATACTTCCTCGCGACCGTCTCCAAATACTTGTATTTTATAGATTTATCAGCCCAGTATTCAAATCTCTCTATGTCATTATTGTATTTCATGATAACAACGCCGTCAGGCGTTTCTTCTTCTACTACACCTTTACGTATATTCTCGTCTTTTTCAAACTCCTCGACATATTCTTTGTTGTTTCCCAATAAATAGTAGTTTTCATATGGTATTTTTAGATCCTGTAGCCGAGCTTCAGACGTTTCAAAATCCAGTAAAACAAATGAAATTAAACCACCAATCGCACCAGCCACTACTATACCTATAATCGTACATACTTCTTCTAATGTAAACATAACTATATAATATTTAAATACAGCCGTATATTTAAATATTATTTAATAACAGTTTAACTTCTTTCTGTAAATCACATACCTTTATTTTTTCATAGTTTTTTTTATCTGGATGCAAACAAACCAGATACATATCCTTTATGGTTTTATCATACTTATTTTCAAGTATATATTTGTATGTGTTTAATTGTAGACAATAGTGCCAATAATTAGTGTCCGGCAAATGATCTATCAACTCGTTATGCGAGTATTTATTCCAATTGTTAGATTTAACAATGTCCTTGCAACGCTTCCAGTCATATATAGAAAGCGAACCGTCTTCGTTCTCAAAAAGCATATCTATAGAACCAGCTATCTTGTATTCTTCATGAAAAACCATCCATTCTGTCCTATAAGCTTTAAGATTACTATGATTTTTGGCAAATTCCAAAAAATATTGATACTCTATAGAGTCATTCTCATTGGCACAATTGTTGTAATAACACTCAATATCATAATGCATTTTAGTCCCCGCCTCAGAAGCATCTTTACCATTCTTATTCCATAGATCCTTTATTTCATCTTTAGCCATTCCATAATATTTGTTCTTACGCCATTTTTCTGGATTTTTCATCATATTATCTATGATCTTATCCGCATCAAAATGCTCGAAATGGCTATGATTAAATGTTGTAACAGATGTATATGATGAGTCACCATTAATAGTGTAAATATGCGGACCTTCATCAAATGTAATTTCAAGATCCCTTGGATGTTGATTTAATTTGCTCAAGAATTCCACAGACATTTGGTTAATTAATTAAACAAAGTTAATTTTATACCGTTTTCACATATACTATAGGGTACTAGCCACAATGATAAGTACATCCAACCAAGCACACCTTTCGGGTAATGCCATTCAAAACCACTTCTTTAACTCTGGAAGTATCCGAGAAGTCCATATTCTCGGTAATTTTGGCCACAGTATATGAGTGTAATACATCATCGTCTTGTTTAATTCCATAACCCTCGTCTTCACCAGTGGTTATGTAGTCACCATTTTCTAAATTTCCGTTGGCGTTGGTTACCAGGATGGCCCCTTCGCCTATACTATTTGCCCAACATCTATTTTTGAAAACAGTGGAATTGATTTCGGTGGACCATGGCCCCTCGTTATAAGTATAAGACCGCGATCCTTTATGAAGTTTAACCGCCGTTGAAAGTACGCCAAAGACACGCTTATCTTTATTTACCTTCGAATAGCCTACTAATGGTAAAGATTCATTCATATTTGGCGAATTTTTTGCTACACCCGACGAGAAGTTATTAAATGTACCTAAACTCACAACAATTTTCCCAATCTCATGTTTATAGCTTGAATCCAGAATAACGCTGTGTTGGCCTGTAAAACTGGTAATATTAATAGAACCTGTACCGCCTGTATTGGAAGTGCCGTCGCTGATAGGATCATCTCTCAAATAATACCCTCTTCCCGCAGGAGACAAAAATATTAATGATTTCTGTATTCCTAACGATACGGAATCATCGTCATCAGCTTGTAGCAAAAGTTTCCACGAATATGGTATAGACGATTTGTCGCCAAGTCCGCGAAGTTCGATATAGTTTTTGGCACCATAATAATTCAATGTACTACTAGCGCTATTAATTTGACCAGTAGCATCGCTAACTCTGGATATTATAGAAGCAGCCGAACTCGTAACCTTATGATTAGTTAAATTATCAAAGATAAAGGTAGAATTACTAATATCTTTACCTAAATAAACCCCATTATTAACATTCAAATAAGCATAAGTTTCCAAACTTGTTTGGGCCGTCGAACCCAAATAAATAGTATTACTTTGACTAATTTCCATGCCATTTCCTAATACAATGCTGTCACTCAACTCCGAAGCACTATTTGTAAAATTAACCTCGTTTCCAACTATAATATTATTATTGCAAATACAATTGTTTAAAGTATACCCGTAATCAGCGTCCGTGGGGGAATTACCTATAGCAATATTCGAATTACCGCTAATATCTCGTAATGCAAGTCGACCAAATGTAATATTATTTGAGCCAGACAAATCTAGGTATTCATTGTCTCTGTCTGGAAAGCCTATAAAATTTCTAATAACTGTCTCAGAAGTATCAGTATAAGTTATAACACTATCAAGACGAAGTTTAACAACGTTAAATTCTTCTTTAACACTGATATTGCTTATATCTAAATAATTCAACGGCACTCTTACTGTGTTCGCCCCATCCTCGCTTGCTTCAAAAAATGCAAATAATCTCCTCCAATAAGCCAAATTTAATTCTAGACTTGGAGCCTCTGTAAACGAGAGTTTATCTATAAAACGACAGCTTTTAAGTGTGGCCTCATTTAATACATACAATTTTTCGGCCACTTTTAAATTTTCAAGACTACTACTCTTAAGATTTTGATCTCTACCTCCAAACTGTAAATACGACATATTCTATATATAATAAAGTTTTTTTAAAGTTGAGTTATTTATTTAATTTATGTAAGTAAAATTTACCTACATGAACAAAAAAAATATAATTTTATTTAGCATTAGTAATGGGGTATACAATAGAAATATCAGCAAACATTTCGAAGCAGCAGAATTTGTCGGCGTTGAAAGAATTAATGATGGAAAAAGCCAGAAATTACAATTGTATAAATAATTATTGGTTTCATGAAACAGAATTAAATGGAAAAAAATACATAAACAATTTGATAGGCTGCTTCTCGTTTGACTGCGATAATACAGAAAACGCAAACAACTTCATTAATTACGTCAAATCAAATAACGGCGTGCATTTGGAATGTATATATGAAGACGATGTTTACAAACTGTTATACGTGTCCAGTTATTATTTAAAAAGAATGAATAAAGAATACGCTAAAATATATAAATCAAACAAAATAAATAAAAAATATACCACAAATGAAGAAATACTTTTAAAAAACTTTATTAAAATTGGTAACGTATCATAGGTCCACCTTCTAATCTTATCCTTTTAGTGCGGCTCTTATTCTTCTTTTTCTTCTTTTTCTTTTTCTTCTTATTCTTTTTCTTCCTTATCTTTCTAGTTTGCCTTCTAACATAAAAGAGCTTTGGTAGAACGAAAGACTGGCGTCTTTGTATCTCTGGTATAATAAAACGTTTTCTTGTACCATTTTGCATTACATTCATGACCATATTCTCCCCGTCTGAATCACCGTCATACTCTAATCTTTTAACAGTTCTACCATTGATTTTTTTAACACTGGTACCATATACTCTCTTGGTTAGCATCTATATATAATAATATTATATAATAATAATGGAAGAATTAGATAATTTACCCCCTCAAAAACATACAAAATTAGATGAAAAACCGCAATCTAAATCAAAACCAAAATCAAAATCAAAATCAAAATCAAAAGCAATTAATACAGATAAGTCATACATTGATGAATTACTGGATAAAGAATTTTTAAAGAAATATTTTGATAAAAAAATTGATATTAAATAAATCATCTGATAAATAAGTATAGAAAGTATGAATGAAAATTCACAAAACAATGAAGGATTTGTAGAAATCCTTGGCAAGCTCGAGGATATTATGACTAGAAAGGGAGATCATATAAAAGCCCGAGCATACAAAAAAGCACAGGAAAGTTTAATGGATATAAAAGAACCCATTAAAACCGCCAAACAATTAGAAGATAAGCCAGGAATAGGTAAATCAATAATCAAGAAATTTGAAGAATACAGTAAAACAGGTACCTTAGCGGTATTAGAAAAAGAAAAAACTAATCCAGTTAACATTTTGACAGACGTTTACGGTATTGGACCAAAGAACGCAGAACTTTTTGTGAAACAAGGTATAACAACTATCGAAGATTTAGAAAAAAACAAGGACAAATTAAACGATAAGCAATTAATAGGTTTAAAATACTATTATGACATATTGAAAAGAATACCCAGATCTGAGATCTTACAATATCAAAAACTATTCAACGAAGTTTTTGATAAGGTAAAAGAGAGTGATGATGCCAAATTCGAAATAGTTGGTAGTTTTCGACGAGGCGCCGAAACCTCCGGCGACATTGACGTGATAGTTAATGACGAGAAAACATTTAACGATTTCATACAAAGTTTGATAGACAAGAACATACTTGTAGAGATGTTGACAGATGGGAAAGTAAAGAAACTCACCATTGCACGTATAAACGCAGACGCAACGCCTAGAAGGATAGATTTCTTGTATTCGCCACCGGATGAGTATGCTTTTGCTATTCTATATTTTACAGGAAGCAAGGCATTCAACGTAGTTATGAGGAAAAGAGCACTATCGCTAGACTTAACCTTAAACGAGCACGGTTTAAGCGAAATGAAAAACAAAAAGAAAGGCGACAAATTACCGAACAAGTTTACTGACGAAAAAAGCATATTCGACTTTTTGAGTTTAGAATACAAAAAACCAGAAGAAAGAAAAGATGGTAATAGTGTTATAGTAAACGAAGACATCAAAAATGTTGAAGAAGCTAAGCCTAAAAGCTTTATAATTAAACCAACAAAAAAAAAGACCTTAAAAGCAAAGCGAATTAAAAGCATTGCGCAAGCACCTGCACCAAAAACACCCGAAGCCGAGGCCGAAACCGAAGCAGAAGTACCAAAACCCGATTTCACAACAACTCTATACAAAATAGACAGTAAAAATAAGAAAAGACAGTGGCGAACATGGATAAACAAAAATCTAGTATATACCGAACATGGTACGGTAGACGGTAAGTTAACAAAATCAAAGCCTACCGAATTAAAAGACGAAGAATCCGCAATCAAAAAGGCAACTAAAATGTGGAAAGACAAACAAGAAAAAGAGCTTTATAGTGTAAACGATGAATTGTATGTGGAAACCAAAAACGACACCTTTAGACCTATGCTAGCCAAACTATTTGATAAGGATAAAAACGCGGACTATCCATATATGTGTCAGCCCAAACTGGATGGTGTAAGATGTGTAGCATATAAAAAGGACGGCAAGGTAATTTTAGAAAGCCGCAAAGGAACTAAAATACAAGTTTTGGATCATATAAAATCCGAGCTAACCAAGATAAATTTTCCAGAAAATATTAAATTAGACGGAGAATTAGGTAGTTTCGGATTAAACCCAAAACTCACCTTTCAACAAGCGACGGGTATAATTAAAAGGAAAACACCAGACCCATTGGAAAAACACATAGAATATCATTTGTATGATTTGTATGATGTAAATAATAAAAATATGACTTTTGACGAAAGATGGAAACTATTAAACAGTCTATCACCAGATTTGAAAATTTGCGATCTTAAAATAGTTAATAATTTTAACGAACTTCAGCAAGCACATACTAAATATGTAGAAGACGGTTATGAAGGATTAATCATACGAACTATGAAAGGAATATATCAGCCTGATCATAGGAGTTCATCATTGTTAAAATTCAAATCATTTAAGGATGATGAATTTGAAATAGTAGATTTTAAAGAAGGCAAAGGAAATGACAAAGGAACTATCATATTCAAATGCAAAACTAATGCTGGTGGCGAAGACAAGTTTTTCGAAGTTCGACCAAGAGGAACACGTGAGGAACGAAAAGAAATGTTCGAAAACGGAAAAGACTATATAGGTAAAAAAATAACAGTGAAATATTTCGAACTAACAGATGAAAATATCCCAAGATTCCCAGTTGGCATCGCTATAAGGGATTATGAATAATAATAATAATAATAATAATAATTATATATATATAATGAATGTTGGTGATTTAACAAACAATGTGAATCCAAACAAAATTTTAAAAAAAATTTATGTAGATAAAAATAAAGATGAAAAAAATATCCAGCGAGCCGAAAGAAATTTTTTCACAAACATAAGAACTCTACTCAACATGATAATAAAAGTCCTATTTGCGTTGACTATTTTATATTTTTTATTTACTTTAATGAGAGGAGGAAACGGCGCAGAATCTAGACCAAGATTCAGACGAAGATCTAGATAAACTAGATTAGGAAACGATATTAATTTTATATTTATTAAATATAAAATTTTTAAATTTCTGAAAATCAACCTTATAATCCTCATAAATCCTTAGATTCACTTCACAATACATAGTCATAACTCTTTCAGAACCATCATCAAAACATCTTTCTTCCCAGGCACCAAACAAATCAAGGATTTTTCTACGAATTGCTTTAAATAATTTATTCATATTTTCACAATCTATATCACGCTTCCATTCACCATCATATATATAGAATTCACAACGTTTTTTCTCAAAACACTTAATTACACTATTACTTTCATCATAATTTTCAACAAATATTTTACTTATAGTTTCAGCCAACGACATTTCATATAAATATTCGAACTGATCTTCGGTTACATTATCGAATTTCGCCACAAAATCTTCAAATTTACTTTTAGGTTTTATCTCATTCAGATATTCTATGTAGTTATTTTGTTTATTCTGTTTTTTAACATAAAGCTCCAACTCATCCAACCTTTTAGTCAACTTTTTATTTTCTTTAATCAACTCCATTATGATACTGTTAAACGACGTCATGTCACTGTTACTAGTAACACGTATATAACCTTTTCCCACATCAAATCTGATGTCTTCCGCGGTGGCACCCAGTTTTTTGGCTTCTTTAATAGTGGTTGCTTTTTTATATAATTCATATCTATTATATGCAGATGTACCCTCTATTTTAGGATTATCGGCATCTATATAAATTAGTGTATTATTGTCATAACGCATACTATTTGCAAAAATAAGGAAATATGATGAATCAATTTTATATAGATATAGTGTATATAACTATGAGTGAATGCAATTACGATAATCAGAGTTTATTAGATCAACGCCAAAAAGTAATTCAAAATGTAGTAAGAGTTACATCAAGCGAATATTCGATGAATTTAGCCAGCAATATAGTGTATGATTCGAATAACACAAATACAAATCTAGGATTAGCCGACCGAAGCTCAAATGTAGGAACCCAAAAACAACAGGTTAAAAAAGGAGTTAATGTTAAACACGATTCATATGCCAGATATTTGGCTAAGAAAAAAGGCAAAGCGGTATTAAAAGCCGATAATCCAACCACTGCAAGACCTGCCGCCAAAAGTGGCGGCAAGAATTACAAATTCTCAATAATTAATAGTTGTGTTCGTTGCTAATTTAATAATGATGACTATATACTTGTGGGGATACTATGGGAGAAGGCGTGGGCTCGTTTCTAATCTGACAGTATTGAATATATCCCGCGACGATCTGCGTAGAGTTTACATAGTCCCAAACAACTTTTTTAGGTCCACAATTTGCCGCATTGGTGGGCATAGATACTGGAACTGGCGGATTGGTATCGTCGTTCCACCATGGCTCACAAACCCCAGGCAAGAATGGTCCACGATATTCCCCATATTGACGCTCAACACATAAAACCGAAAAGGTGGCCGTCATAGAAACCGTAAAGAAAGCCAATACTATAAAATATAATTTATTTTTAATGTTCGCATCGTCATTAACCAGCTGATAACGAATAGCCATATTACTATAATCTAATATAATTACCTAAGAAGGTTTTCAATTTTAAAAACAATAGCTTT
>MDTA01128334.1_pt1 | contig 10259 bp, 10 predicted proteins | sample 811151 | NCBI WGS metagenome assembly MDTA01 (sample SAMN05326648, study PRJNA326480) | marine metagenome | isolation source: seawater | place: Indian Ocean: South | collected 2010 | reverse complement strand
TATGAGCGGCTGCTCGCCTTCGCTTCGCAAAAGGCCATGGCCTATGGTCAAGACGCAGACGGACGCAACGATCCAAGAGCCGTTCTCTACGCGAACATGGCTTCTGTGTCTTCGGACAATGTGAACGATGTCCTGACCGCCCTGAACAGCATCGATCGTCATCGTCTATCAAAAGCCGATCAGGAATTGCTCGATGCGGCTGTCGCGATAGCCAGGGCGGTTCTTGACGAGCCACGGCATACTTCTGCACTCGAGCCGGATTCCCAACCGGAACTCGTGGATGCGCGCCTGCCTGACGAAGAAATTTCCGTTGAAGACGACAACAACGCTGAGATTGCTGAGAGCGCCGCATCTCTCTTGACGCAGGAGGCTGCCGACGCCGTTTTTCCCGGTGATCCCGAGAATGACGAGGCCGATAGCTATTTAAAGGAAATGCGCAGCAAACTCGACGACATAGATGCGCTGCTTGGAAAGGAAACCGCACAATGAATCCCGCCATAAGCCGGAGTTTGCCGACCACCCTGCAGACGCTGGATGCGGGGCTCCAGAAACGTGCGGGCAGAGAGCCTCTTTCGTCAGCCTTCGAGGAAGCTCTGACGGAAACACGGACCACGAAGGGCAATCAGGAGAAGAAAACCAGCGAGGAAGCCACAGGTTGGCAGCCGATACGTTGGACGCTTGCCGAAGGGTTGGGGCCACGGCAAGAGCCTTCCAGCGAAGAAGAACAGCAAAACGAAGACGGCGAACTGCAGCACCTTCCCGAGACACTTTCTCCTCAAACGAATGCACCCGTCCCCGGTAGATTGCGCGGTGAAACAGGCGACGCCAAGGGTGACGGGGAAGCGGATGCAACAGCTGACGAGCTTCTGGAAGGCGGTAAAGGTCCTGCAGTGCAATCCAGCGAGGTACGAACGGCCGCCACTCCGGTTTCCGAAGACGCCCCTGCTGCGCCACAAATGGCTTCAGCCCAACCTCTTCCTCAGGCGAACGATCGGACCCGGGAACGCGTAGTACCAGCCAAACGTGTAGACAGAGCCGAGCAACCTCTTCCTGGACTGCCAAAGGCATCTGACAAAGCCGCATTGTCTGTCAGTGAGAAGTCTTCCACGCCGATAGCGGCTGAGCAGACCACCCAACAATCTGCAAAGTCCGAGGCGACGCTGCGAGGCCTTGGTGGCAATGAGGGGCCCGTGCGCGAGAATGCCCAGCAGCAACAGCAGGAAATCCGCGTTGTGTCCATCCAGCGTGCGCCCGCCCCCGCCCCCACGGTCGGCGGCGACCAGAGCTCTTTGGCCCCGCGCGCCGGAACAAGCGAGGCGGCACATTTGCAGACCAGTCAGCAGGGCGAAGCCGGAAAGATGGTGCAGACCCTGAAGATCCAGCTTCAGCCGGCCGAACTCGGAACCGTAACGGCCAAGTTGCGTCTCGTGGGTGAGCAACTGATGGTTGATCTGCAGGTTGAAAGCACCGAGGCGCGCCACCGCCTGAGCACCGACAGCGACTCCATCGTCAAGGCCCTGCGCTCACTCGGCTACGACATTGACCGGGTCACCATTCAACAATCCACGCCCGGCGGGCAAACCAACACCGCGACCGGTGGCAACACGCGAGACGGAGCGTTCCAGTCCATGAGCGATGGACGCGGCGAGGGTAATCCCTCGCGAGGAACCGGCGGTGATCGCTCTACCCGTGAGGAGGCCAGCAATGGCGGCCGGCAGGCACAGGATACCGCCGATGCGTCTCATAGCGGCGTTTATATTTAGCCTTTCGGCAATGGCCAGCAGTGCCCAGGCCGCCGGCAATGCCTGTGAGGGTGAAATCCTTCGCGCAGCGGAAAAGTACCGTGTCCCCCCCGGGATCCTTTATGCCGTCGGCCTCACGGAAACGGGCGTGAAGGGAAGCTTGCAACCCTACGCGCTGAACATCGAGGGGAAGGCAGTCTTCGCGCGTAGCGCGGGGGATGCAATTCGCAGCTTTGAGCGCGCTCGTAGCGAAGGTAAGAAACTTATCGATCTGGGCTGCATGCAGATCAATTACCACTACCATGGCGAGAAATTCCAGAATTTGCGATCCATGTTGGACCCGCGCCAGAACGTCGATTATGCCGCCCGGTTTTTGATCCAGCTCAAGCAACGCCATGGCTCGTGGTCGATGGCTGTCGCGCGCTATCACGCAGGCCCTGATAACGATCCAGCGCAGAAAAGATACGTTTGCCGTGTGATTGCCAATATGGTTGCCACGGGCTTTGGAGCCTGGACACCGGAGGCACGCCACTTCTGCAATCCCTGATTGAAATTATTTTTTCGAGCAGGGTCCAGAAGGCCAGGCTTCCAGACTCCCCAATATTGACTCCTGAGATTTCATAGTTGTGCGTGATTCGCCCGACCAGTTACCACTTGATACATAAGTTGATTCGGAGGGCGGGCCGGTGATTGTCGTGATAGACGAGCGTGATTTGGTGACTGAAGGTTATCACTCACTTTTCAATCGTGAAGGGGTTGCGAGCGCAGGGTTCGCACCAGACGAATTCGGCGAATGGGTCGAGACTGTTCCGGATGATGAACTCAAGGCCGTGAGCGCTTTCTTGCTCGGCCAATGCGATGGGGGCAGCATTCGGGCTCAGCGCATTCGTGAGCGCTCCACCGCACCGTTGATTGCTCTGAGTGAACGCAATTCGCTCGACGACACGCTTCGCATGTTCGAGTGGGGTGTCGACGATGTTGTTCGCAAGCCGGTCCACATCCGCGAGATCCTCGCGCGTATCACAGCCATCCGCCGCCGCGCCCAGCAGGAAACGGCCACCTTCACGGAAATCGGCACCATGCGAATCTATTTCGACGGGCGCGATCCGGAAATCGAGGGGCAACCGCTTCCCCTGCCCCGCCGTGAACGCCGGATCCTGGAATATCTGGCGAGCAACCCCACACGCCGGGTGACCAAGACGCAGATCTTCAATGCCATCTACGGCATCTTTGATGAGGACGTCGAAGAGAACGTGGTGGAAAGTCACATCAGCAAATTGCGCAAGAAGTTGCGCGAGAAGCTTGGGTTCGACCCGATCGACTCCAAACGCTACCTTGGCTACCGGCTGGCGGACATCTGATCCGCCAATTTTTTTCTTCAGAAAGTGCCACCACCAGTTTCACGCAAGTCACGCCTCCTATCTTGACCGTGATCGGCGTAGACTATGAGGAGACTTCCGATGGGCCTTTACGGCATGATGCGTACCGGTGTTTCCGGCATGGCGGCACAATCCAACCGGTTGTCCACCGTCGCCGACAACATCGCCAACTCCAGCACAAATGGGTACAAGCGCGCGAAAGCGGAATTTTCCTCGCTTGTTCTGCCGTCCTCTGGCGGCTCCTACAACTCCGGCGGTGTGACCACGTCGATCCGCTATGAAATTTCCAAGTCCGGACCGCTGCAATACACCACGTCTGGAACGGACCTTGCCATTGAGGGCAATGGCTTCTTTGTCGTTCAGGGCACCAATGGTCAGCCCTTTCTCACCCGCGCCGGCTCCTTCGTGCCCAACTCAAACGGTGAGCTCGTCAACGCGGCCGGCTATAAACTCATGGGCTACAGCTACGCCAACGGCGTCCCAGCGGTCACCGCAAACGGTTACGCCGGGCTTGAGGCTGTAACAATCGCGCAATCGGAGCTGGTGGCCACCCCATCGCGCAACGGAACGCTCACGGCCAACCTTCCGTCAAGCTCTGACGTTGTGGCGGCAGCGGATCTGCCTTCTGCCAATGCTGCGACCGCTCAGTACACCCACAAGACTTCGCTGGTCGCCTACGACAACCTGGGCGGCAAGCAACTGCTCGACGTCTATATGACCAAGACAGGTGCGGACACGTGGGAAGTCGCTGTGTACGACCGCGCTGATGCGGCACCCAACACGTCGTTTCCCTACGCAAATCCGGCATTGGCGACGACAACGCTCACCTTCGATCCCACCAACGGCAAACTCGATGGCGCGAGCCCCACGGATATCTCTCTGACGGTGCCTGGCGGCGACACGCTGACCATCGATCTTTCCGACATGACCCAGCTCGATACCGGGTTCTCGGTCACCGGCGAGGTGGATGGAAGCGCACCCTATGCAATCGACAGCGTCGAGATCTCCGAGGACGGGACGATCTTCGCGCAATACGCTGATGGCTCCCGGCGGGCTTTGTACCGTATTCCTCTTGCCAATGTGCAGAGCCCCGATCAGTTGAAGGTCATTACCGGCAACGTCTTCTCCGAAAGTGCGGATTCGGGCGGCGTGCAGTTGGGCTTTTCGGGAACCGGCGGCCTTGGCAAGGTAACTCCGGGGGCTGTGGAGCGTTCCAACGTCGACATCGCCACAGAGCTGACCGACATGATCGAGGCTCAGCGCAACTATACCGCCAATTCGAAATCGTTTCAGACAGGTTCCGAACTGATGGAACTTCTGGTCAATCTGAAACGCTAAGCCTGGGTTTCCGGAACGGGGGAGTGGAAGAACGTAAATGTCCCTGACATCTGCACTGAACATTGCGCAGACGGCGCTTTTCAACACCTCGCGCCAGACCACCGTTGTCTCTCGCAACGTTTCGGAAGCCAGCAATCCGGACTACGCGCATCGCAGCGCGCTCCTATCCAGCATGGGCCCCGGGGCGCGCGTCGTCCAGATTCGGCGCGCGGCCGACGAAGTTCTCTTCAGACAAAACCTTTTCGCGATATCGGCCTGGCAAGGTCAGAAGGCCATGTCCGGCGGGCTCGACACCATGCGCCTCACCGTCAATGGCGTTGACGATGCGAATGCGCCGGCCACCGCGATCAGCAAGTTGCAGGAGGCTTTGCAGCTTTACGCGGCCACGCCGTCCAACACGACGCTTGCAGAAAGCGCTGTTCAGGCTGCCAAGCAGGTGGTGCGGTCACTCAATGACGGCGCCAGATCGGTACAGAATTTCCGGGCAGATGCAGATCGGGATATCGCGACAGCGGTTGAAGATCTTAATTACCTTCTCGGCGAATTCGAAACCGTCAATACGGAAATCGTCAATGGCACGCGAAGCGGCCGCGACGTTTCGGACGCGCTGGATAGGCGGGGAGCACTCCTCAAGAAGATTTCCGAATATGTCGCCATCTCGACGACGACGCGTTCCGGAAACGATATGGTCATCGTCACCGCCGACGGTGCCACCTTGTTTGAGACTATTCCCCGGCCTGTCACATTCACTCCGAACACAAGCTATGGGCCAGGCACGACCGGAAACTCGGTCTATGTTGACGGCGTCCCGTTGGTGCCCGGCGTGGGTGGAAACACGAGTGCAAAAGGCTCGATAGCGGCTGCGCTGCAGTTGCGCGACGAGACTGCGCTGCAGATGCAGCGACAACTCGACGAGGTCGCACGCGGCCTGATCACGGCCTTTGCCGAGACGGATCCAAGCGCCACCCAGCCTGACATCGCAGGCCTGTTTACCTGGGCCGGCGGCCCCGGCATCCCACCCGCAGGCACGCTCATTGACGGATTGGCCGGAGCAATCCGTATCAATACAGCGTTCGACAAGAGCGCTGGAGGAAACCCCTCGCTCCTGCGTGACGGCGGTGCCAATGGCGCGGCCTATCTGCACAACACAAGCGGCGCGGCATCCTACTCGGACCTGCTCCTCGCCTACTCGCAACGCCTCGACGAACCGATGGCATTTGATCCTCTGGCCGGTCTCGACACAAACAGGAGCGTGACCGCGTTCTCGTTCGATTCCGTCGGCTGGCTGGAAGCCAGTCGCAAGGAGGCGGCCAGCGGTGCTGAAGGCAAGGAAGCTCTGGCCGTACGAACCGCAACTGCACTCTCGAACGCAACAGGCGTGAACGTCGATAATGAAATGGCGTTGTTGCTCGATCTCGAAAATGCCTACGAAGCCTCAGCGCGGCTCATCTCAATCATCGACGAAATGCTCTCTACGCTGATGCAGGCGACCCGGTAGAAAGACCGACCATGAAAACCTCCTTCATCTCATCGCTGGCTATGTCGCAATCACTGCGGTACCAGACCATGCGCATGCAGGCTGAGCTGGCTGAAAGACTGAAGGAATCGCAAACCGGACGGCATGCTGATGTTGGCGTAGCCCTTGGTGCCCATGCCGGCCGCAACCTTTCGATGACTCGCAACATTGACCGCCTCAACGGGCTTGTCGACGCAAACGCGATTGCCGCCAACCGTCTTTCAGCAACACAAAATGCTATGACGCAAATTGGCGATCTCGGGCAAAGCCTGCTTGCCTCGTTGACCGCAGCAAAATCTGATATCGACCAGGTCTCGGTGTCCCAGGCAGAAGCCGAGAGGGTGTTGAGGTCGATCACCGGCATACTCAACACCAATCTCAATGGTGAGTATCTGTTCGCTGGCATCAACACCGACGTCAAGCCGATGTCCGACTTCCACGACCCGGCTTCGCCAGCCAAAGCCGCCTTTGATGCAGCCTTCATGGCCAAGTTCGGCTTCAGTCAGAACGACCCGGCAGCGGCGAATATCACCGCAGCCGACATGGACGACTTCCTCACCAATTTTGTGGAACCCCAGTTCGTCGGAGCGGGTTGGGAGACCAACTGGTCCAGCGCCTCCAGTCAGAAGATTACCAGCCGTATCACCCTGAATGAAACCGCGGAGACATCTCTGACGGCCAATGAGAGCGGCATCCGTAAGCTGGCCATGGTTGCGACCACGATTTCCGACCTCCTCAACGGCCCGCTCGGTGGGGAAGCGCGCACGGTACTTTACGACAGGGCGCTCACGCTTGTTGGGGAAGCCGTTGCCGAGATCGCAAATGCGCAGGCTCAGGCCGGGATTGTCGAAAACCGGGTCTCAGCAGCCAGCGAGCGGCTTTCCACACAGGTTGATTTGTTCAACACGCTTATCAAGGACAGCGAAGGCATAGATCCATACGAGGCTGCGACGCGGGTCAACGATCTGAGAGCCCAGCTCGACGCCTCCTACGCACTGACCGCACGCCTGCAGCAGCTCAGCATCTTGAACTATCTGCGATAACCGACAGACAGCCGGAACCAAACGAACGGGAAGCACATGTACCAGTTTTCCTACAGCGAAGTTCAGACAGACTCGCTCGCCGACGCCCGAGATCGGGAGGAACAGGTTCTGAGCCGTTCGATCGATCTTCTTCAGGCCGCGCGCGACAAGGGCCCGAACTCGCAGGAAGCCGTCGAGGCAATCCACTTCATGATCCGCGTCTGGACTGCCTTCATCGACGATTTAGGCAATCCGGAAAACGAGCTACCCAAAGAGCTCCGAGCCAATCTGATTTCAATCGGCTTATGGCTGCTGCGCGAGGGAGAAGAGGTGCGTCAGGGACGATCGCAGAACCTTGATGGTCTTATCGAGGTGTCGCAGATCATCCGCGACGGCATTCAGCAATGAGCACTTTAAAAATATCACTCAAAGCGAACGAGAAGATCTATGTCAACGGCGCTGTCATCAAGACAGACCGCAAAGTCACGCTCGAGTTCCTGAACAATGTACAATTCCTCCTCGAGAACCACGTTCTTCAGGCAGAAGATGCGCACACGCCGCTGCGTCAATTGTACTTCACCGTGCAGATAATGCTGATCACGCCAGACAATGCAGACGACGCGCGTCAGCTCTTCGCTCAGTTGCTCCCCCGGCTTTTGAACAGCTTTACAAGCGAGCGCATTCGGGCCGGCTTGAAGCATGTGGAAGAACTCGTATCGAACGGCCAGGTGTATGATGCTCTGAAGGAAATCCGTGCGCTCTATCCCGTTGAAGACGAGATTATGACGCAAAGCACGCAATTCACCACCAGCGAGCCCGTCACCGCCCTTGCAGGAGAGTAAGCTATGAACGTGGAAGCAGCATCAGGCGCCCAGACCTACAATAACGGCACCCAGCAGACCGCAGCACCCCAGACCGTCGATTACCAGGCATTCCTTCGCCTTCTGGTCGCGGAGATGAAAAACCAGGATCCCACCAGCCCGATGGAATCCACCGATTATGTGGCACAGCTTGCCACGTTCTCGCAGGTCGAGCAGTCGGTGCAGGCAAATGCCAAGCTCGACCAGATCCTGCAGGCTTCCGCCCTTGCCCAGGCCGGCAGCCTAGTGGGCCGGGAAATCACTTCCGCCGATGGCGAAACCACCGGCAAGGTGGCCGAGGTGCGCCTGTATAGCGATGGCGTCATGGCCATTCTCGAAAGCGGCGACAAAATTCCTGTCGGACCGGGTGTCGTGATCCGCTGAACGATGAACGAAGCCGACGCTCTCGATATTGTTCAGTATGCCATCTGGACAGTTCTGGTCGCCTCCAGCCCGGCGGTGATTGTCGCCATGATCGTTGGCGTCGGGATCGCGCTCGTACAGGCGCTGACACAGGTGCAGGAAATCACCCTCACCTTCGTTCCCAAGATCGTGGCGATCCTCGTCGCTGTCGCCTTCTCCGCACCCTTCGTCGCATCGCAGATTTCCGGTTTCAGCAACGTCATTTTCCAGCGCATTGAAGGCGGCTTCTGAAGCTTTTTCAGCCCCTCTCCTCTTTCACGCAAGCTTGAGACGCTAGCTTCCACACACGGACGTGCAAACGCGTCCTGAATTGAGTGGGAATACCGGCATGGCGTTGAGCGAAGCAATCACAGGTGCAGAGACCAGAAAGCACGGCCGCGACATCGGCTTTGCCATCGGCATCGTCATCATTCTGGCTGTTCTCTTTCTGCCCATTCCAGCATTCCTGATCGACGTCGGCCTCGCTTTTTCCATAGCGCTTTCTGTGCTGATCCTCATGGTCGCGCTATGGATTCAAAGGCCGCTGGATTTTTCCTCCTTCCCCACCATCCTGCTTATCGCAACGATGCTGCGCCTCTCGCTCAACATCGCCACGACCCGCGTGATCCTGTCCGAAGGTCATGAAGGAGCCAACGCGGCCGGCTATGTGATCGGCGGCTTCTCGCGCATGGTGATGAGCGGTGATTTCGTCATCGGCCTGATCGTCTTCATGATCCTGGTGGTGGTCAACTTCGTCGTGATCACCAAGGGTTCGACGCGTATCGCCGAAGTCGGTGCCCGTTTTACCCTGGATGCCATTCCCGGCAAGCAGATGTCCATCGACGCCGATCTTTCTGCTGGTACGATCGACGACAAGGAAGCTCAGCGTCGTCGCGCCGAACTTGAAGAGGAAAGCTCCTTCTTCGGCGCGATGGACGGCGCTTCGAAATTCGTGCGCGGCGATGCGATCGCTGGCCTCATCATCACCGCCATCAACATCGTCGGCGGCATCGCCATCGGATATGCACGCCACGATATGAGTATCGGCGAAGCGGCAGATGTCTTCACCAAGCTTTCTGTCGGCGACGGCCTGGTCTCGCAAATCCCCGCACTCATCGTCTCTCTTGCGGCGGGTCTGCTGGTCTCCAAGGGCGGCACGCGCGGTTCTGCCGATCAGGCGGTGTTCGGTCAGCTCAGCGCCTACCCGCGTGCGCTCTTCGTTGCCGCGATGCTCTTGACCGTGCTCGGCCTTGTTCCCGGGCTCCCCTTCCTTCCCTTCGTCGCACTGGCCGGCATCATGGGTGGCATAGGCTACGCCTTGCCACGGCGTGCCCGACAGCGGCGTGAAAAAGAGAATGAAGCACAACGACAGGAACAGCTCTCCCAGGAAGAGGAGGAGCGCAACTCCGTCAAATCTTCACTGAAAACGGCCGAGATCGAACTCCTCATCGGCAAACAGCTTTCGACGCGGCTTCTGGCATCGCATCAGGAGCTCGCCTATCGCATGGGCAAAATGCGCAAGAAGTTCGCCGCTCAGTACGGTTTTGTGGTGCCCGAAGTACGCCTGACCGACGACTACTCCATTCCGCCCAAGAGTTACCGCATCAAGATCCACGGCACCGTGGTGACGGAATATCAGATGCGCGTGGGAGAGCTTCTGGTGCTCGTCGGGAATAACCGCATGCCGGACATGCCCGGTGAGGAAGTAAAGGAACCTGCGTTCGGTATGCGCGCCTTCTCAGTGCCGGAAATGTTTGCCGACGACCTGAAGCGCGAGCGCTATGCCTTTGCGGACAACATGTCGGTGCTGCTCACCCATCTGAGCGAAGTCATCCGCAACAACCTGCCGCAGCTCCTCTCCTACAAGGACATGAAGGCGCTGATTGAACGGCTCGACCCCGAGTACCGCAAGCTTGCTGACGAAATCTGCTCCTCCCATATCACCTATCCCGGCCTGCAGGCGGTGCTGAAACTGCTCCTGGCCGAGCGCGTCTCGATCC
>MDTA01044738.1_pt1 | contig 10259 bp, 15 predicted proteins | sample 811151 | NCBI WGS metagenome assembly MDTA01 (sample SAMN05326648, study PRJNA326480) | marine metagenome | isolation source: seawater | place: Indian Ocean: South | collected 2010 | reverse complement strand
CCATAAAATTTAAAATTTATATTTAATTAATCTACTCTAATGATATTTTTTTTACAAACAATAAATATCCTTGAAATTTATTGATTTAAAATTATTAAATTAATTTCACAGCTCTCAAAAGTTTATCTAATGCAAATGCTGCACCAAAACCGAATCCAAGAAAAGCTAAATAGTAAATAATGTTCATAACGTTTTTTTTTTAATTTAGCACTTTCATTTGAAGTTAATCCAATTAGTTGAATTTCTTAATCTTGGGTATAGTTAACATTATTAATTAAGCATTCCTCTGCTTTTTGTAATTCTCTTCCCAAATATAAAGCATGATCAAATTTAGATATTAAAATATCATTTTTCTCGGTGAGCAAAATCCCCATCTCTTTAGCAGTGTTGCCAAAAAAAATTTTGTTATATTTCCTTTTGTGTTTTGAATCACATTGGATTGGCCTACCCGTAACAGGGTCTAAAGCAATTCCTTCAACATTGATTTTATTAAGATAATGCTCAACTATTATTTTCTTATTAATTAAATCTATTCTTATAATAAAGTATCCCAAAGGATCAAGATCTATAACTCTTTGAGATAACTTTTTGTCAGTATTAAGTATTTTTTTCTTTAAATTTTCAGAATTCATAAATATTAAAGTATAAAAAATATTATAATTTATTTTTGAATAATTATAATTATTAAATTAATAAAATTCTAATGCAATCTAGAACATTAATATGGTTTGAATTTTGATTTAAGTTCAATTTCAAGTTTTAGAAAATAGTTACTCATAATATTTTTAATATTATATAACTTCTCAAATTATATTATTTTTGAAAGGTATGGATTCGTTTGCAGTCTTAATTTCGATTTTGGTCTCATAATTAACTTTATTTAACCATTGAACAATAATATTTTCCATGTTTTTATCAAACCATCTATGAAAACTATTGGCTCTTTTTGCAAGAAAACCTCTTCTTCGTTTATGTTGTCCCCCAGCACCAGGATCAAAATATTTTATTTTATTTTTAATAGACCATTCTATAGGCTTGTAATAGCATAACTCAAAATGTAAGTTATTAATCTCTTGAGAGCTCCCCCAATATCTACCCCAAAGAGTTTCATTGTTTTTAACACACATAGACATTGCTATAGCATCATTTGATGAATCTTCAAATGCACTAAAAATTAATAGGTTTTCTCTATTTCGTATACTATTTTTAAAAAAATCGCTAGTTAGATATTTGCTGCCCCAAGCACCCCATCTTAAGCAATGTTGTTCATAAAAATAATGCATATTATTCATTATTCTTTCACTAATTTCATCCCCAGTAGTTTCTATTATTTTAATATTTCTATTTAAGATAGATTTTCTTTCTTTTTTGATATTTTTTCTTTGATTTGAATTAAATCTATTTAAAAATTCATCAAATTGAGATTCTCCAATTGATTCCCATTGGCTTCTGCTATTAATCCATTCATGATAATTATAATTAGATAAAAGTCTGCCCCATTTTTCATTCACATATAAAAAATTACAACTTAATATTTTATTTCTTTTAGCAAATAATTCAATATTGTTTAAAAGCCATTTAGTGATTTCTGTTTTATTAGATTTCTCTTTATATAAAAACTGATATCCTTCTATGGGACTATAAGGACTCATTCCAATAAGTTTTGGATAATATTTTAAATTTAAATCTTGAGCTAATCTTGCAAATGATTGATCAAAAATAAATTCTCCATAACTATGATTCTTCAAAAAGAGAGGAGCTATGCCACATAATTCATTTTCAAAGTAGGCTAAAAAATATAAAGGTTGCCAACCAGTTTCTTGAGAAACACTTTTAGAGATTTCAAGATTATTAAGCCATTCCCATTTATAAAAAGGATTATTTAAAATATTTGCAAGATTATCCCATTCAGATTTTTTTATATCTTTGATAGTTAATTTTATTTTGATTTCATATTTGTCATTAATCATTTATGAACTTTTTAAATAGAAGATTTTTTAGTGTAATGTATAAAAATTTCATTTGTTTTTAAGACCTTAATTTTTTTTATTTCCCATCTATTTTCAAAATTGTAAATTTCTGCTTGTTGTTTAAATGGTATCCATGTGAATATTCCTCCAATAATTTTTGGGCAAATAGTTATCTTTATTTGATCTATTAAATCTTCTTTGGCAAAAGAATAGATTAGCTGAGCTCCTCCTAATAAAGCTATCCTACTTATCCCGTCTTTTTTTATGGAATCTAAAGTATTTTTCCATGAGTTCTTAAATAAAAAAGTTCTGTCAAACTTAATACTTGATTTATCAATATTATCTTTCGAACTGATTAACCATCTCGTGATTGGCTGCTGAAAGTAATTCCATTCATTTGAAAAGTTTTTACTATTTCCTGCAATAATAGAAATAGGTTGATTAGTAGAAATAGATTGATGCTTTGTTAAAAAGTTAGTTTTTTTTACTAAATAAGTACTTTGATGAGTTTTTAATGTGCCTGAACCAAATAAGGTCGCATCAACACTTGATAAAGACTTATTGAGCAATCGTTTGTCCTGATCAGATCCGATATGTGAGGCTCCACCTCTGGGAAAAGCAATTCTTCCATCCAAAGAAACTGCTATAACAAGAATTACTTCAGGCTTTTTCAAACTTGAGTTACTAAGGAGTTTTCAAGATGAATTTGTTTTGTATTAGTTAAAGTTTGTTCGACATAAATTTCAGCTGCATTATTAGGACTCTCTTGAAGTCTTACCTTATGCAAGTTAGCTCCAATATTTTTAATTGGTGAGTTTAAAATATCTGAAATATATAAAGCGATATTTTCACAAGTTGGTACACAAGTTTTAAAGTATTCAATATCTTTATTTAAAAAAGTATGATCAAGCTGTTCAACTACGAGATCATCAATTAAAGTTTGTAATGAAGGTAAATCACAAATCATTCCAGTCCTTGGATCAATTTTTCCTCTAACGGTTACATCAAGAAAATAATTATGCCCATGTCCATTTATTCTGGCACATTTGCCATAAATTCTTTTATTCTCGTTAAGAGAAATTTCTTCTTTAGCTAATCTATGCGCAGCATTGAAGTGAGTTTGAACGGTTAATAATGCTTCCATTTGTTTTCCATAATAATCTGCCCATAAACTTGAGCTTTCGTAAAGTCTTAATGATGTTAATGGTAAATCATTTTTTAAACGATTCCAAATAATACTTACTAAAGCTTCTGTTGTTGGCAAAATGCCTGCTTTTTGATTGATGTTAAATTCTGGCCAAACATCGTTTAAGAACCGAAAGTCTAAAGGATTTGTGACTTTCTCTCTAATAGAATGTTTTACATCTGAAAGATTTAGTACCATTCCATAAGTGTCAAGCTCTCCACCCATTGATACAATCAGTTCGTAATTATGACCATGTCCTGGTGCTAAACTACATTTTCCAAAAAGAGCATAATTCTCTTCTGGACTTTTTTCTGGTAACCAGTAACGATGACTTGAGCTAAAACATGCACGTCGAGTGATCACGCATTCACGACCTTGTCCATGCTTTGATTTTGAATGATTTGTTGACATGTTTTCAATCATTATTACTATACTAGAGCCCTAAATACAAATTCGTCTTTATGGAAAAAACTTTTGTGAATAATATTTCTAATATTCTAAAAGGTAGAAGTATATTTTTAATTGGTATGATGGCTTGTGGTAAGTCAATAACTGGGCCAAACTTAGCTAAATTAATAAACTATAAATTCGTAGATTTAGATTTATTGATAGAAAAAGTATCTAAAAAATCGATCTCAAATATTTTTAGAGAAGATGGAGAAAAATTGTTCAGAGAATATGAGACAAAATGTCTTAATGAAATTATTAAGATTCCTTCTCTAGTAATTTCAACTGGTGGAGGGGTTGTTTTGAAGAATCAGAATTGGGGTATTCTTCGACAAGGAATAATTGTTTGGATCGATATTGATGAACATATTGCAATGAAAAGATTAAAAAATGATATTAACAAAAGACCTTTATTAAAGGATAAAGATATTAAAAAAAACTATGCTGATATTTTAAAATCTAGGAAAAATTTATATTCTCAAGCAGATGTAAGAATTCAAGTCTCGAATGAAACTATTGATGAGGTTTCAGAAAAAATTATTTCTGAAATTCAGAAAAAGGTATCTTCCTAATCGGGATTGATTCTGACAGCGAACCACTTTATTGTAAAACCAGGCTTGATTTCTAATTCACAAGTATTTTCCAAAAAACTTGAAATGTTTTCTTCCTTTTCAATAATTGCATTTTGATTTATTCTTAAAAGATCTACTTTTTGGATCCACGATTTTAACCATTCGATAGCCTCTTCTCTTGAAACAATTCTTTCTTTTTTATCTGGTTCCAATAAAACAAAATGTTCTACCGATCTAATCAAAGGATTTGACATGATAAATTTCTTTTTAGGATTAACTTGTTTATTATTTTCACAAGTAATTAATTTTACAGAATCCTATGCATATTCCAATAAAAATATAGAACAATTTTTAATTAATAGAGAAAAAATTTGGCCTCAATGGAAGCTTACAAAATTAAATTCCTCAAACATTACAAAGGATTTAATATATCCCTCTTGGTTTGAAGGTAACTGGATAGTTGAATCTGAGGATTTAGTAAATAGTTCGAATGATGTTATTTCTTATAAAGTAAATTTTGAAAAAAATAAATCAGGAGAAATAGTTGGGAATAGATCACAAAACTCAGAATCAATAGGTAAAGCAATATTTGGAGATAGGCTTAAAAAAATTAAGTCAGATCCTAAATCTTTTAATAATCAAGTCATATATTTAAAAGATGATGAATATATAGAATCAAGGGTTAAAGCAAGAAATCAAATCATTGATGATAATATTTTTTTCTCCGATGAATTTGTTATTCAAACTACGCATAAAGATGGTTTGTCAAGGATTAATCAAGTAGAAGTCATGAGTAAATTTTTTAAATGTAACTTAAATCAAGATAATAAGCCCAATGATTATGATATTTGTGGTTTACAATACACTGCTACCTATGGTTCAAGAGTGGGAGAAATCAATGTAAAAGCTATAGATACAAATAAATATAAATTAACTTTTAAGTTTATTGAGATTTAGCACTAAATATTAATTCTTCTAAATTATCTCGCCATTGGAATAAATTTTCTAAATAAGGATTGTTAATAAATTCTTGTGATCCTTCACCAGCTAAGATTGGTCCAGAAGATATTGGGAATTTCAAGAGAGATAGCTGAGCTGCGATTGATATATCTGCTATTGATAATCTATCCCCAATTAAGAATCTTTTATTAATTAATGATTTTGATAATGCTTCTAAAATTTTTTGTAATTCAATATTATTTTGGTTTGATAGCAAAACATTTGATAGTTTGCTCACATTATTGAAAGGCAATTTATCAATCAGGCTTTTAATATTTGAGGGCATTTCATCTGGAAGCAAAGCAGTTCTTAATTGAGGGCTTTCTAATGATGACTTTAATAAAACTTTTTTACAAGTAGAAGCCATAGTTGTATCTGCCCAATCTTCAATTATTTTCGATTGAGCTAATAAAATTGGATCTTCTGGAAATAAAATATTGGTATTATTTTTTTTGTCTATATATTCACAAATATTGGAGGAATCACTAATAATTTGTTCATTATCATCCTTTATAACAGGCAACTGTTTTTGACCAGATAATTGAAAAATTTCAATTTGACCAATACCAGGCTTAACTTCTTCAATCCGATATTGTATCTTTTTGGCATGAAGAGCCATTCTTGTTTTCAGACAAAAAGCACTATGTCTAAATTGATATAATGTAAGCATAAAACTAAAGTTTTTAAAAATTTAGCTAAAAAAGTAATCTTTTTGTGAGGTTTATGGGCGAATTCTTTTCTAATGTTGCAAGATACCCAAAATATTTAATCTCTATAATAGTTGGCGGTTTAGTCGCTCTATTAGGACCTTTATTTAAAAACAACTCAAATCCAATAACAGCTATCGCTCTAATCTCCTCTGCTATAAGTGCTTTCATTACATTCTTTTTTATTTTGCAAGCCATGACAAATTCAAACTCTTTATGATTCTTATGTCACAAAATCGTCGTATTCAAAAAGTTTCCTCTCTTTTAAAAAAAGAAGTCAGTTTAATTTTTAATAATGATTTAGAAGATAGATTAATTTCTGAGAATTTTATATCAATTACTAGTATTGAGCTCTCTGCAGATTTATATTATTGCAAAATATATATTACTTGTTCTGTAGATGAAGATAATAAAAAAGAAATAGTTGAGTTTTTAAATAGATCAAAGAACTTTATAAGGCATAAATTAAGTCAAAGAATTGAACTCAGAAGAATACCTGAATTGCATTTTAAAATAGATAAAGAATTAGAAAAAGGTATATCAGTATTAAAAATACTAGATAAATTAAGGGATAAAAATAATAATACCTAAATTAAATAATGAAAGAAATCAAGTTACCTTTAAATAATAAAAATATCATTATTACCCGTTCTCAGGATCAATCATTACACTCAAAAATAATTTTTGAAAATGCAGGTGCAAAATTATTTGATTTACCTGCTTTAATTATTGATTATCCAGATGATATTAGACCTTTAGATAAAGTATTGGCAAAGATAAATGATTTTCATTGGATTATATTTTCAAGCTCTAATGGAATTAAATTTCTTGAGAAAAGATTATTAGTAAAAGGTTTTTCTCTTAACAAATTTTCAAATGATCTTAAAATAGGAGTTGTTGGAAAAAAAACCGCTCAATATCTAAATAAGTTGGGAGTTAAGGCTGATTATACTCCTCCAGAATTTATTGCTGAAAGTTTAATAAGGAACTTTCCAGCCTCTCTAAAAGACCTTCAAATATTGATCCCAAGGGTGCAGAGTGGCGGCAGGAGTATTATTATTGATGCATTTATAAATGCTGGTGCTGATGTTACTGAAGTCGCAGTATATGAATCAAGATGCCCAGACTCAATACCCCAAGAAACTATTCTTGCTTTGCAAAATAAAATTATTGATGCAATTCTATTCTCAAGTGGCAAAACAGTACAAAATACAGGCTTTCTCTTGCAAAAGTATTTTGGAAGAGAATGGAAATCAATTCTAGATGATGTAAAAATATTTTCTATTGGTCCACAAACCTCATTAGCGTGTATTAAAAATCTAGGGAGAGTTGATAAAGAGGCTGCAAATTATACTTTTGAAGGTTTATTAGAAGCAACAAAAAATTATTTTAATTAGTTTTTTTGATTGCATAATTATCTTCAACTAATTTTTTAAATCTATTAATATTTGCTTGCAGCTCATTCGTTACCATCTTACCTAATATATTTTCTTCCATCAATCTAGCGATCATTTTTGGTAATTCATATGTCACTGATAGGTTAACTGAAGTTTTAATAGGATTCTCTGTATTAAATAAAACTGAACCTTTTGTTGGAAGACCTCCAATAGATTCCCATTTTAATCTTTGACATTCGACTCTTTCAGTTATTTGTGCTTTCCATTTAAATCTAAAACCATTTGCTGCTAAAGTCCATTCTGTTAAGTCAGGCAGAGTAGAGGTTTCTTGATCTATCGTCTTTACAGATTCTATCCAACTCATCCATTGCGGCATTGAATCTAAGTCACTCCATGTATGCCAAACGTTTTCTAGAGGAGCATTTACTGTAGTTATAACATCATGCTTTAGCCAAATTCCCATAATTAGCTAACCGCTAAATTTTTGGCTAATTTCACTTCTTTTTTAAGCATAACTGAAGCCGCTAAGTGACCACTCATTGTAGCACCTTCCATGGAATCTATATAATCTTGTTTTGTGTAACTTCCAGCAAGATAAAAATTATTTATAGAAGTTTTCTGATTTGGTCTAAATGGTTCCATTCCGGGAGATTCTCTATATAAGGATTGAGGTATTTGTACAACATTGCTCCATAGGAGTTTTAAATTCTTTGATGATGGGAATAACTTTCTTACCTCATTATCAATTTCTTGTGTGATTTTATCTTTTGATCTGCCTATCCATCTGTCTCCAGGAGTAAGGACACATTGTAATAGCGAGCCCATATTTTCTTTTCTGTAATCTTCAGGACTTGTTAAGGCTAAATCAGCGAAACAACTAAAAGATGCATCTGCAGAATATAAAAGATTATCTAATCCCAAGGGAGAATTACAGTTATTGTTATCTTTATTTAATTCAGTAACCCAACCGTTATATCTTAATTGGATGGTTGCTACTGCAACTGCTCTCAATTTTTGAATTCCTTTGAAATCTTCTAATTGATACCACTCTTTGGGGATAATTTTTTTTATTCCGGGAACATCACAGGCTGCTAAGTATTTATCTGCAGATATTGATTTAATTCCTTCACTCGTTTTCATAATCAATTTTTCTACTATAAAAGATGATGATTCTTTTTTATATATAATCTCTTTAACTGTATGATTTAAATGAATTTTTGCCCCTTTTTTTACAATGTAGTCAACTATTGGTCTCGTTAGCCATTTATGAGGAGATCCCTTCAATAAATTCAATTTTGATGCTTCTGTTTTTGCGGCAAACATCATAAAAATAGTCAACATGCAACGAGCAGAAATATCATTACAATTAATAAATCCTAATGCATAAGCAATTGGATCCCACATTCTATTCAGACTTCTTTCGCTCCCTCCATGATTGATAAACCAAGTTTTAAAACTGATTTTATCAAGTTCTCTAATAGTAACCATGGCTCCCTCATAATCGATCAAACCTCTTACTATTGGACTTGTTCCTAAAGCAAGCGCGTTCCTTAATTTATCAACAATATTAAGTTGCTCAGTTGTAAAGAAGGCTTTAAGCCCATTGAAAGGGGCTCCAATTGGAAATCTGAAATCTAATGATTTTAAATTTCCTCCATTATTTATAAAAAGATGAGTATGTTCTTTTGGGAGAATATTTTTAATTGCTCCAACTTTTTCCATGAGTTTAAATAAATTCGCGTAGTTATAAAAAAATACGTGTAGACCCATTTCTATATGATTACCATCTTTGTCTTCCCAACTTCCAACTTTACCTCCCCAGAATGAACGGCTTTCAAAAATTTCTACTTCATGACCAGAGTCAACTAAATCTACTGCTGCCGTTAAACCAGCTAAACCAGAACCTACTATTGCGATTTTCACTTTTTTTGATTTATTATAACAAATAGATTATGGTTAATGTTTTAAATATGCATCTGACCTATCATTTTTTATAATATGTGGATAAAGCCAATTTAAATATGACTGAAACTAAAATTGATACCAGTTTAAAAAATTCAGATGATGGGAAGGGAATATTAATTACTAGTACTGCGGTACAACAAATATCAAATCTACTAAAAAGTCAAATTGACAAGAATGCTTTGCGTGTGGGTGTTAGATCTGGTGGATGTAGTGGAATGAGTTATACGATGGATTTTATCGCAGAGAATCAAATTAATTCTGATGATAAAATTTATGAATATTCTTTGAGTAATAATATTGCTTTTAAAGTTGTTTGCGATCCAAAGAGTTTACTCTATATCTACGGAATGCAATTAGATTTTAGTACTGAGCTTATTGGAGGTGGATTTAATTTTACAAATCCTAATGCTTCTCAAACATGTGGATGTGGGAGTTCTTTTGCAGTTTAAACTTTATAAATATGAATACTACAAATAATATTGAAACTGAATTTAACGATGCTTTATCTAGATATGAATCTGGAGAAGAAATTACTACCATCATAAATGACTTTAAAAAAATCATTAATCAGATCCCAAATCATTTTGCTGCTTGGACTTGTATATCTTGGCTTTATTTACTAATTAAAAATAACAATGAAGCATTATTTGCAGCAAAACAAGCAGTTAAATTAAACGGTCAAGATGTTCAAGCACGAATGAATTTATCACTAGCTTTGCTAGCTACAAATACAAAAGGTGTTAGAGAGAATATTGATCTAATCAAGAGAATTATGATGATGGCTCCTGATTTAGAAAAAGATCTTAAATTATCAATTGAGGATGGTTTTCAAAGATATCCTGAATGGAAAGAATTAAAAAAAATCAAAGCGTGGTTGGATTTTTGATTTGTTCAGAATTTTAATACTAAGTAATGGTCATGGTGAAGATTTATCTGGAACTTTGTTAGCTCAACAATTAATATTGCTCGGAAATAAAGTTGATGCTCTTCCAATGGTTGGTTTTGGTAATGAATAT
>MDTA01219658.1_pt1 | contig 10262 bp, 8 predicted proteins | sample 811151 | NCBI WGS metagenome assembly MDTA01 (sample SAMN05326648, study PRJNA326480) | marine metagenome | isolation source: seawater | place: Indian Ocean: South | collected 2010 | reverse complement strand
GATTTATTGATCTTTGAATGATTCAGTTCAGGACCGGCTGGAAGCGGTCCTTCTCAGGAATTGTTGTGAACTTGGCGAGAATCTCACGGAATTCATCCCCATCCATCGTTTCCTTCTCGATCAGAAGTTCAACGAGATAATCCATGGCTTCGCGTTGACCCTGAACAAGGTGGAGGGTTTCCTCGTAGCACTGCATCACGATGCCTCGTACCTGCTCATCGATCTGTTTGGACGTTCCCTCCGACGTGTCACTGCGCGTCATCAGATCTCTACCGATGAACACCTCCTGACTGCTGCCACCCGTGGACATCTGTCCAAGACCGCTCATTCCATAGCGTGTCACCATCTGCTTGGCGATCGACGCCACCATCTGGATGTCTCCACCAGCGCCGGTCGTGACTTCCTCGTAGCCGAAGACCACATCTTCCGCAGCACGACCACCAAGCGCTCCCATGATTCTCGCCTTCAGCTGAGACCGGGACACAAGCATCTGTTCTTCGTCGGGTGAGAACCAGGTCAGGCCCTGAGCCTGGCCTCTTGGAATCAGGGTGACTTTCTGAACGGGATCGTGATCCTTCACCAGACTTCCAATGAGAGCGTGACCGACCTCGTGATAGGCGATCAACCTCTTGCTGCGTCCATCGGTGAGGGGTTGCCCCTCCATTCCGGCGATGATCCTGTCAACGGCATCATCAATCTCGGAAAGACTGATGGTGTCCTTTCTACGGCGGGCTGTGAGAATCGCAGCTTCGTTGAGGAGATTTGCAAGATCCGCACCTGTGAAACCTGGTGTCCTGCGGGCAATGCTGTCCAGAGAAAGTTCAGGATCAAGCTTCTTGTTGCGCGAATGAACCTTGAGAATCGAGAGTCGGCCCTTGATGTCAGGCGCATCCACCGTGACCTGACGATCAAAGCGTCCCGGACGCATCAGGGCTGAGTCGAGCACATCTGGGCGGTTCGTTGCCGCGATGATGATGATTCCGCTGTTGCCCTCAAAACCGTCCATTTCAGTAAGGAGCTGGTTGAGGGTCTGCTCACGCTCATCATTGCCACCGCCGATTCCAGCGCCGCGTTGACGTCCCACGGCATCAATCTCGTCGATGAAGATCAGGCAGGGACTGTTCTCCTTGGCACGCTTGAAAAGATCTCGAACTCTGCTGGCACCAACGCCAACGAACATCTCGACGAATTCAGAACCCGAAAGGGAGAAGAAAGGAACTCCTGCTTCTCCGGCAATCGCCTTGGCAAGCAGAGTCTTGCCGGTGCCGGGAGGTCCCACCAGCAGCACGCCTTTGGGGATCTGTGCACCCACAGAGGTGAATTTCTCGGGTTGCTTGAGGAAGGTCACCACCTCCTGAAGATCCTGCTTGGCCTCATTCACGCCTGCGACATCGTCAAACATCACACCGGTTTCAGCTTCCATGGCGAAGCGGGCCTTGGTCTTGCCGAACTGCATGGCCTGACCAGGACCTCCCGGCATGTTGTTGCCGCGACGTGCCAGGAAGATCAGGGAGCCGATCAGCAGCAGCGGGAAGAGCAGGTTGCCGAGAATGCCAAGCGCGGGAGGGGCGGTTTTGGGCGGATGAATATCGAAACTGATTCCTTCCGACTTGAGCGTGTTGATCAGCTCAGGGGCGAGTCCGGGAAGATCAACTCTCAGGCGCTGAACACGGTTATCGAGATCGGGGTCAACAGCTTCAACCACCGCGTCTCGACCGCCGTCATAGATATCGACAGAGGTCACCCGACCGGCTTCCACGTAGTCAAGGAAGCGGCCGTAGCTCATCCGTGCCACGGCTGTGTTCCTGGGAGCCACAGTCGGGCCACCGGGCTTCATGTTGTTCAGCGCTCCGCTGCCGAGGAATTGCCATGCCAGCAGCACAGCAACGGTGATGGGAAGTCCCCAGAGAAGGATCTGCCTCCAGCGCTGATTCATGGCATTGATGAAGATCGGTTGATCGTAAGAGCTTCTGGTTACAAACTGTGCAGTTGTTCTACCTAAAGGCTGCGTAAGGCCGTAATCGGATCCAGACGTGCGGCGCGCCGTGCTGGAACAACGCCGAAGAACAATCCGATCGATCCAGAAAGTCCAACTGTCAGAAGGACTGTCGGCACGCCGATCGCGGCTGGAAGCGGTGTGAACAGGGAGACCGCTGCGATTGCGCCGTAACCGGTCGCGGTGCCGATCACCCCTCCAAGGCTTGAGAGCACCAGTGACTCAACCAGAAACTGGCGGAGAACATCAGAACTGCGTGCTCCAAGCGCCTTGCGGAGTCCGATTTCCTCGGTTCTCTCACTGACGGAAACCAGCATGATGTTCATGATGCCGATTCCGCCGACGAGCAGCGAAACCCCACCGATGGCACCCAGCATCAGGGTCAGGCCTCCTGTGATGGTTCCGACGATCGTCAGTGCGTCCTGCTGGGACCGAACTGCGAAATCATCGTCTCGAAGGATGCGATGGCGCTGACGCAGAAGATTGGAGATCTGGAATTTCGCTGCACTCGTGCTGTTCTCATCCCTGGCCTCAGCGCTGATGAAACTGAGGCTGACGCCGTAGGTCGGATCGCGCCCGGTCAGGCGGCTGACCATCGTGGTGAGTGGGACGTAGGCGTTTTCATCCTGATTGGATCCGAAAACCGCACCCTTGGGTGCCATCACTCCGATCACGCTGAAACTCTGGTCGCGGATGCGCAGGGAGCTGCCAATCGCGCCTCCTCCGGGGAACAGCTTGTCGCGCAGATCCGGACCGATCACCACCACGGTGCGAGCCGCCTGAATGTCCTGGTCGCTGATGAAACGCCCACGCGCCACCTCAAAACTTCTGACAGGCAGAAATTCCGGCGTCACTCCGAAAATCGCTGCGGTGCTGCTTCTGGCCCCCGACTGAATCACCTCATTGGCGTTGATCTGAGGCGCCACGCGCTTGACGCTGGGCACCTGTTCAGCAATGGCTTCAGCATCCTCAAGCACCAGGGTGCGTGGAAATGCAACCCCCTGACGTCGGGTGTCATTGCTGCCTGGAACCACGAACAGCACATTCGCTCCCAGGTTGCTCAACTGGCTTTCGGCCAGGTTCTGAGCCCCTCGCCCCACGCCGACGAGAGTGATCACGGAGGCATTGCCGATCACAATGCCGAGCATGGTCAAGAGGCTGCGCAAGCGGTTGGCCTTCAGTGTGTTGAGGGCCATGCCGATGGTTTCGGTGATCGGCAGATTGCTCGCCATGGACGATCGCTCCTGATCAGAGCATCGTGTCGAGTTTCACGGCCATGTTGCTGCCTGTTCCTCGATGAACCGCCCCTTCCTTGATCAGCAGGGTCACGACCTCGCCTTCCAGCAGGTCCCGCGTGGCATTGGCGATGCCTGCAATCACTGGTATGCCGAGACGCTGCGCAATCACAGCGGCATGGGAGCTTTCGGCTGGTGTTTCGGTGATCACCGCTGCAGCATCCCGGATGGCATCGAGATAGTCAGCATTCGTGTCGGTGGCCACAAGAACTTCACCAGGCTCCAGCTTGGCGCAGTCGCTGGCGCTGGTCGCAATGCGCACTTTCCCACTGATTGATCCGTTGCCGAATCCCGTGCCACGTCCGAGCACCGCGCTGACGATGCCCACCTTGATCAGATCAGTGGAGCCGCTCACTCCAGCAAGGGTTCCAGCGGTCTGAACGCAAAGATCTCCATCCTTGAGAACACCCATTTCCTGTGCAACGCCCATTGCCAGCGTGAAGGTCGCGGTCGTGCTCTGCTGCGTTTCGATCAGCAGAGGGGTCACGCCCCAGACCAGCTGCAGTTTTCTTGCAACTGAAACCTCCGAGGTGACAGCGAGAATCGGCGTGGAGGGCCGAAATTTGCTCACGTTGTGTGCAGTGGCACCACTTTTTGTGAGCGGAAGAATGGCAGCAGCATTCAGCTGGCGGGCAATGCTGCTGACAGCACCACTGATGGCGTTGGGGATGGTGCTCGGGAGATGGGTGTCGATCGGTCGCTGTGGATAGTCCCTTTCGATCCGTCGGGCGATCGTGGCCATCGTTTCGACGGCTTCCACCGGAAAATCTCCAACAGCGGTCTCGTTGGAGAGCATCACGGCATCCGTGCCGTCGAGGATGGCATTCGCCACATCGCTGACTTCAGCCCGCGTCGGTCGCGGGCTGGACGCCATCGAATCCAGCATCTGGGTGGCGGTGATGATCGGAATGCCGAGGCTGTTGGCCTTGTGGATCAGATCCTTCTGCAGCAGCGGCACCTCCTCCGCAGGCATTTCCACGCCGAGATCTCCGCGGGCCACCATCACGCCATCACACAGAGGCAGGATGGCATCGATCTGATCGATCGCTTCGAACTTCTCGATCTTGGCGACCACAGGTGTGGTGAAACCGTGCTTTCTGATCAGCTCACGGATTTCCTGCATATCCGAGGGATTACGCACGAAACTGAGTGCGACCCAGTCCACTCCCTGCTGCAGGCCGAAGGCCAGATCCTGTCGGTCCTTCGTGGTGAGTGCTCTCACCGACAACTGCACATCGGGAAAATTGACGCCTTTGTTGTTGGAGAGCACACCTCCAACGGTGACGATGCAGTGCAGGGTCTGGTCGACCTCATCCACTCGGTCCACCTTCATTTCGACGCGACCGTCATCGAGAAGGATGCGGCTGCCTGCTGTGACTTCCTCCGCCAGCTTGTCGTAGGTCACCGTGGCGACGGTCTGGTTGCAGCGAACCTGTTTGGAGGTGAGAGAGAAATGATCTCCCTTGCCGAGGGTGATCGGTCCTTCCTCGAACCGTCCCAGACGAATCTTCGGCCCCTGAAGATCCTGCAGCACGCCGATGTGGACACCAAGTTCGTGCGCCACCTGGCGGATGGTGGCGATCCGGGCGGCGTGTTCGGAGTGATCCCCGTGGGAAAAATTCAGTCGGAATGTTGTTGCACCTGCCTTGACCAGGTCCCGGATGCGTTCGGGACTTTCCGTGGCTGGGCCGATCGTGGCGACGATCTTGGTTCTACGGGTCAGATCGAGCTCGGCCATCCTTGGCGCCGGAAACCAGCGGAATCTACCGTCATGCCCTCAACCCGCAGACGGTTTTCCGTGCTCATCAACGACTACCAACTTGAATCACGCAACACGGCTCGATACCCCGATGCCGGCAACAATCTCATCTATCCGACCCTTGGTCTGACGGGAGAGGCCGGCGAGGTCGCCGACAAGGTGAAGAAACTGATTCGCGATCGCGGTGGGGTCGTGGATGAGGGCTTCGTTGAGGATGTGGCTCTGGAACTCGGTGATGTTCTCTGGTATGTGGCGCAGCTGGCCACCGAGCTGGGTCTGAGTCTTGAGGACGTGGCCTCTGCCAATCTGCGCAAGCTGAGGAGCCGAGCCGATCGCGGCACACTTCAGGGAGATGGCGATCACCGTTGAAATGGTCAGGCGGTTGTTCAGCCGTAAACGCCGAATCCACCCGAAAACGCAAAACTTGCAGACATCAGCAACTGCTGCATCAGGCTCAGCGCGATGAAGGCAAGAATCGCCGACAGGTCCAGTCCGCCCAGGGGTGGAATCAGACCACGGAAGGCATTCAGATAGGGATCGGTGATCGAGCTCACTGTGCTGAGCACGGGATTGCCCCAGTCGAGATTGGGGAACCAGCTCAAAAGCACCCGCACAATCAACACCAGCGAATAGATCTGGAGGGTCTGGGCGAGAACCTGAAGGACTGTGGACACAAGCTCGGTGGCCATGGAAGCAGCGGAATTAAAGGAACTCTATGCAGCCTGAGGTGGTTCGGCGCCACCTCCCAGGTCAGGAAGCACTGAGAATGTTCTGTGGAACTTCTCCGACAACGTGATCCAGTAGGAACGACCTTCACTCTGACGCTTGCGCTCAATGAAGTTCTGATTCACCAGCTCCTTGATGTGGTCGTAAGCGCCGGAACCCCTGAGATCCACAAGATCTGACTGGAGAATTCTCTTTTTCAGGGCAACGGTGGCCAGAGTTCGAAGTGTGGCGGTGGAGAGATTCACCGGAAGCAGGTCGCGAACGAGCTCACCCAGACCAGGACGCAACTGCAGGCTGTAGCGACCGTTGCTCTGGTGAATCTCCAGGGAGGTGTCTCTCTGGGCGTAGCCGGCAATCAGAATCAGCATCCCCTGCTCGGTGTCCGATTCGGACAGGCCGACCAGCTCGGACAATTCCTGCAGGGAGACTGGTCGACCCTTCAGATAGAGAATTGCCTCGAGACGCGCAGGGAGTGACACCAGGGGTGCAACGTCTTGAACGGTCTCTCTCCGTTTCCCGTCACTCTCCTGATCCAAGACAGCGTCCATTGATCCGACACGCCAACGTAACGCCCATCCGATGGAGTGCCATCAGGGACCGAGAAAGATCCTGTAGGCGGGGTTGGATGTCTCTTCCCAGCTCGCGTAGCCAAGATCTCTCAGGACTGCCTGCCAGGACTCGAGATCATCAGGACTGACCAGCACACCCACCACGATTCGGCCGACATCGGCGCCGTGGTTTCGGTAATGAAAAATGCTGATGCTCCAGTTTGAGTGAAGTGCATTGACAAAACGCATCAGGGCTCCGGGCCGCTCCGGAAACTCGAAGCGGTAAAGCAGCTCCTGAATCGGTCCCTCGGCCTTCTGCGGCAGACGTCCACCCACCATGTGGCGCAGATGAACCTTGGCCAGTTCATCGTCACTGAGATCCAGGCATTCGTATCCATTGCTGCGCAGAGAGGCGAGCAGGTCCGACCGGTCCTGCAGATCCTCAACCTGCACACCCATGAAGATGTGAGCTGTTTCACCGGCGCCCATCCTGTAGCTGAATTCAGTCAGGCTGCGTTTCTGCAGGAGTTCCGACAGCTTGCGCAGGCTCCCCGGTTGTTCCGGAATCTCAACAGCGAGCATCGCCTCGCGCTCCTCACCCAACTCGGCCCTTTCGGCCACGAAGCGAAGCCGGTTGAAATTCATGTTCGCCCCACAGGCGATCGCCACGAGCTGCTTGTCCTTCAGTTGTCGTCTGGAGACATCTGCCTTCAGTCCTGCAACGGCCAGGGCACCTGCTGGTTCAAGGATGGATCTGGTGTCTTCGAAGACATCCTTGATCGATGCACAGATCTCATCCGTGCTCACGGTCACGATCGAATCCACGTACTTCTGAGCCAGTCGGAAGGTGTGTTCACCCACTTCCCTGACAGCCACCCCATCCGCGAACAACCCCACCTGCGGCAGGCGGATTCTTTCGCCGGCCTCCAGAGACAGAGTCATCGCCGCAGCGTCATGGGGTTCAACGCCAATCACCTCGATGTCCGGCCAGAGGCTTTTCACGTAGGCAGCGACTCCGCCGATCAAGCCACCACCGCCAATGGCCACATAGATCGCATCCGGTCGCTGGTGGCACTGACGCAGGATTTCCATCCCCACGGTCCCCTGACCTGCAATCACATCCGGATCGTCGAAGGGATGGATGAAACAAAGCCCCTGCTGTTCACTGCGGCGTCGAGCCTCCGCGTAGGCCTCGTCATAGGTCTCTCCATGCAGGATCACTTCGCCTCCGAGCTGGCGGACCGCCTCCACCTTCACGGCAGGAGTGGTCATGGGCATCACAATCACCGCTCTGCACTGAAGATGCGCCGCACTGAGTGCAACTCCCTGGGCGTGATTACCGGCACTCGAGGCGATCACCCCCCGGGCGAGTTCATCATCCGACAGCTGAACCATGCGGTTGTAGGCGCCGCGCAGCTTGAAGGAGAAGACCTGCTGCAGATCCTCCCGTTTGAGCCAAACCCGATTGTTGAGCCTGCGGCTGAGGTTGGTTGCTGACTCGAGCGGGCTCTCGCGGGCGACGTCGTAAACCCTCGCGCGCAGGATCCTCTGCAGGTAATCGTCCATTGTCTCAGTCTGACAACAGGAGGCTTTCACGGGCGGCAGGCACGCCTCGTAGATTGACTAGATCTGCCGGGAGGCTCATGCACCTGAGCGATCTGTCGCATCCCAATCAGCTGCATGGACTGTCGGTGGCAGAGCTTGAGGATGTCGCCGCTCAGATCCGACAGCGCCATCTGGAAGTGGTTTCCAACAGCGGTGGGCACCTCGGACCCGGTCTCGGCGTTGTTGAGCTCACTCTCGCCCTCTACCAGACCCTTGATCTGGATCGGGACCGGGTCGTCTGGGATGTCGGTCATCAGGCCTACCCACACAAACTGATCACGGGTCGCTACGCCGATTTCGACTCACTCAGACAGAAGGGAGGTGTTGCCGGTTATCTCAAGCGCTGTGAGAGCACATTCGATCATTTCGGCGCCGGTCATGCCAGCACGTCAATCTCCGCCGCACTGGGGATGGCCATGGCCCGCGACCGTCTCGGCCAGGATCACAAGTGCGTTGCGGTGATCGGTGACGGAGCACTGACAGGTGGGATGGCCCTGGAGGCCATCAATCACGCCGGTCACATGCCGAATACACCGCTGCTGGTGGTGCTGAACGACAACGACATGTCGATCTCACCGCCGGTCGGAGCATTGTCCAGTCATCTGAACAGGATGAGGCTCAGCCCTCCGATGCAGTTCCTCTCTGGAAGTGTGGAGGAAAGCATGCGCTATCTCCCATTCATGGGGGGAGATCTTCCCGCTGAACTCAACCGTCTCAAGGGCAGCATGCGTCGTCTGGCTGTTCCCAAGGTCGGTGCGGTTTTCGAAGAGCTCGGCTTCACCTACATGGGCCCGGTGGATGGTCATGACATCACCGAGATGATGAAAACCTTCCAGGCCGCTCACCGTGTGGGTGGTCCTGTGCTGGTGCATGTGCTCACCACAAAGGGCAAGGGCTATCCCTACGCCGAGGCCGATCAGGTGGGTTATCACGCCCAGTCGTCCTTCGATCTCAACACCGGCAAGGCCCGGCCAAGCAAAACGCCGAAACCTCCCAGCTACAGCAAGGTCTTCGGGCAGACACTGGTCAAAATCTGCGAACAGAACCCCAGGGTTGTTGGAATCACAGCCGCAATGGCCACCGGGACAGGTCTTGACCTTCTGCAGAAAGCCCTGCCTCAGCAATACATCGATGTGGGCATTGCCGAGCAACACGCGGTCACGCTGGCTGCAGGTATGGCTTCCGATGGTCTGCGACCTGTGGTGGCCATCTACAGCACTTTTCTGCAGAGGGCTTTCGACCAGTTGATTCACGATGTGGGGATACAGAAACTGCCGGTCACGTTTGTTCTTGACCGTGCCGGCGTAGTCGGTGCTGACGGCCCGACCCATCAGGGTCAGTACGACATCAGCTACATGCGTTCCATCCCCAACTTCACGGTGATGGCGCCCAAGGATGAGGCTGAACTCCAGCGCATGCTGGTCAGCTCTCTCAAACATGATGGGCCCTGCGCCATCCGCATTCCGAGAGGTCCGGGTGAGGGCGTTCCACTCATGGAGGAGGGATGGGAGCCACTGCCCATCGGTTGTGGCGAAGTGCTTCGTTCAGGAGATGATCTTCTGATCGTTGCCTATGGCGCCATGAACGCCAAAGCCATGGCAACGGCTGAAATCCTTTCAGACCAGGGAGTTCAGGCCACTGTCGTGAACGCTCGATTCCTCAGGCCTCTCGACACCTCACTGCTCCATCCACTGGCCCAGCGCATCGGACGTGTCGTCACCATGGAGGAAGGCTCACTGGAGGGTGGATTCGGCTCAGCAGTGATTGAATCCCTCCAGGAAGCCGAGCTTCAGTTGCCGGTGATGAGGCTTGGTATTCCCGATGTGCTCGTGGACCACGCCACACCCCAGCAGAGTTTTGAAACCCTTGGTCTGCTTCCCGATCAGATGGCGGGGAGAATCTGCGAACGTTTCAAGCTCAGGACAGCTGCCGCGCAGAATGCGTCTGAACCGGGTGTCGAAATGCCATCGGTTCGCACCTGAAGCTCAAAAGGGTGGCTGAGGCTGAGCCACCCTTGATCCATGAATTCAGTTGAGCGGTGTTCAGAGAACTCCGCGGGTTGTCAGTCCGAGGATGGCACCCATGCCGATGACGTGACCAAGGCTTGTCGTCGCCAGCAGCGACGCATGGCTCATTCCACCGAAGAATGAGGGGTTGGGCAGCTGGGCTCCCTCGTTGGGGTACTTGATGGCTGCTTTGCCGATGGCAATGGCAATCACATTGCAGACGATCATCACAAGCCCCACCTTCGGAGACCAGGTGACCGTGGCAGGAGCGATGGCCAGAAGTGGAGCGAGCATGAAGAACAGAGGCAACGACTTATCTTCCAACCT
>MDTA01195146.1_pt1 | contig 10262 bp, 13 predicted proteins | sample 811151 | NCBI WGS metagenome assembly MDTA01 (sample SAMN05326648, study PRJNA326480) | marine metagenome | isolation source: seawater | place: Indian Ocean: South | collected 2010 | reverse complement strand
CTTTATCAGGCATTAATTTTGGAGAGTCCCTCTAAGGCAGTGTGGTAAAGCATCTATAATTTGAATATTAATTAATTGTCCAATTAAATCAACATTATTGGTAGAAAAATTTACAACTCTATTGCATATTGTTCTTCCTTGGAGTTGACCTGGGTCTCTTCTTGACTGACCCATTACAAGACAATTTTGAATTGATCCAACTTTCTTCCTACTATACCCAAATGAAAATTGGCTTAGTCTAGTTTGCAAAACTGAAAGACGTTCTTTTTTTTCTTCTCTGGAGACATCATCTGGCATATCTGCGGCAGTAGTATTTGGTCTTGGGCTATAAATAAAACTAAAGGATTCATCAAACTTTACTTCATTGATTACATCCATTGTGTTCTTGAAATCTTCTTTTGTTTCTCCAGGAAACCCAACAATAAAATCTGATGAAAAACTCATTTCTGGTCGCACGGATTTGATACGATCTACCAGATCCATATATTTTTCAACATTGTATCTTCTTCTCATCTGCTTCAGAATCCTATCTGATCCACTTTGAATTGGTAAATGAACATGACTAACTAGCTCTGGAACCTTGTCATAAACATCCACTAAATCTTGCTTAAATTCATGAGGGTGGCTGGTAGTAAATCTTATTCTTTCAATGTTCTCAATTTTTGCTGTTTCTTCAATTAATTTAGCAAGTGATGATTTTTCTCCATTATGCATCCCTTTAAAATTATTCACATTTTGGCCAAGAAAATGAATCTCTCTTGCGCCTTGATCTGCTAGCTTAGCAACCTCATTAAGAATATCTTTAAAATCCCTAGAAACTTCATGCCCTCTTGTCTTGGGTACAACGCAAAATGAACAGTATTTATTACAACCTTCCATAATAGAAACAAAAACTGATGGGCCCTCAGCCTTTGGCGATGCAAGATGATCGAATTTTTCTAGTTTTGGGAATGAAATATCTATTTGATTTTCATTACTTTTTTCTTTCTCATTGTAAAGGTTTGGAAGTTTATGCAATGTTTGTGGTCCAAAAACTATATCTACCGATGGTGCTCTCTTAATAATCTTTTCACCCTCCTGAGAAGCAACACATCCACCTATGGCAATTTTGAGATTAGGGTTTTTTTCTTTAATTTTTCTCCATCTTCCAATTTGATGAAAAACCCTTTCCTGTGCTTTTTCTCTAATCGAGCATGTATTTAAAATTAAAAGATCAGCTTGATCTTCTGATTCCGCCAACTCAAAGCCTTCTTTATCTTGAAGAAGGTCAATCATTTTTGCAGAATCATATTCATTCATCTGACAACCATGTGTTTTTACGAATAGCTTCTTTTTCATAAACTAATTATCTATTATTTCTGACCTCAAATGTTTTAAAATGGCTTTTTAGACATATATATTTTTTATGAAGGACAAAAAAATTTATAAGATTATATTTATTCAGCTTGGAGAAATCTATGAAATTTTTGCAAAACAAATCTTTCAGAGTGATATGTATGGTTTCCTCGAGGTAGAAGAATTTATTTTTACTAATGATGATCAGCTTGTTGTAGATCCTAGTTCAGAAAAACTTAAAGCAGAATTCAATAAAGTCAAAAGGAGCTATATCCCAATAGGAGCTATTCAAAGAATTGATGAAGTGATTGAGTCAGGGGAAGCTAAAATTAAGAAAACATCCGGTCAAGTTAGCCCTTTCCCATTGAATATTCAGCCAGTAAAGAAAAAAGATTAAAGATTTTACTCTTCAAAGAGAAGTTTTTTATAATGCTTCAACTCGTTAATTGAATCCTTTATATCTTCAAGAGCTCTATGATTACTATTTTTTTGATACGACTGCGCTTGGTTCATCCATCTAACTATTAACTCCTTGACTGAAGAAACATCAATATGCCTGTAGTGAAAGTAGTTCTCAAGCTCAGGCATATATTTGCATAGAAACCTTCTGTCATGAGAAACAGTATTACCGCACATAGGAGATTTCCCAGCTGGTACATATTTTGAAATAAAATCTAACGTCTCGAGCTCAGCTTCCTTATCACTAATGATGCTTGTTTTTACTGCTTCAAGAAGGCCAGAAGAGGTATGCTGATTTACATTCCATTCATCCATATTATCAAGCAAATCATTATTTTGATGGATGGCTATATTTGGTCCCTCTGCAATAATATTTAAATCTGAGTCAGTAATGATTGTAGCTATTTCAATTATCTTTTCTTTCTCTGGATCCAGACCTGTCATTTCAAGGTCAATCCATATTAAGTTGTTACTTGATTTATTAGCTTTCATTTTTTGTAAAACTCTCTTAATAGTGTATTTTGTGCTCTATATGGAAAAAGTTCAAATTGGTAGAGTGGTTGAGTTTTACTCAAACTCCTGCCTTGTGGAAATAAAAGAATTTAAAATTCCTTGCAAAACGCCTAAAGATCAAGACATTGTCGTTGGTGATTTTGTTGAAATTGTTCCGCTTCAAGATAGCTCAGAGGTAAAAGGAAAAATCTTAAAAAAAGTAAATAGAAAAACATCATTAAAAAGGTTTCACAGAGGCAAGAAAAAAGTATTTGCAGCAAATGTAACAAATATTGCTATCTTGTTATCCCCTGTACCCCTTACCCCAAAAATATTTATTGATAAGTGGTTGGTGCTATCAGCGGCGGCAGGCATCGAACCATTAATAGTTGCTAACAAGATAGATTTAATAGGTGATGATGAGTTTAAAGAGGCATGCAATATTTATGAAAATCTTGGTCTAAAAGTTTTCAAAGTCTCAGGCAAATTTGGAGAGGGATTATCAGAACTTGGTTTTTATCTTGAAGATAAAACTACAATTTTCGTTGGAAAGTCTGGGTCAGGAAAATCTACTATCTCGTCAAAATTATTAGGAATAAATCTAAAGACTAAGGAACTCAATAAAGCTAAAGGAGTTCATACTACTTCGGTTTCGTCCTTATATGTTAAAGATAAAATAGAAATAATAGACTCTCCCGGTGTCAGAGATCTTGAAATTGAAAAATTTAATTCAGAGGAAGTCTTAAGTGGTTTTTTTGAGATAAGAGAAGCATCTATGGGTTGTAAGTTTAAGAATTGTAATCATATAAATGTGGCGGGCTGTAATGTCATTGATCAATTATCAAAAGGCAATATTGCTGAAAGCAGATACAATAATTATTTAAGTTTTCTAAAGAATGAATAAAGATACTCATTTTGGCTTCGAAAAAGTTTCATCTGAAGATAAACAAGATAAAGTAAACTCAGTATTTACTTCAGTTGCAGAAAACTATGATCTCATGAATGATGTAATGTCATTTGGGTTGCATAGGTTCTGGAAAAAAATAATGATAGAGCTTGCTGGCATTAAGCCTGATAGCAAAGTTCTTGATCTTGCTGGAGGAACCGCAGATATTGCTAAAGAAATACATCTTAGTTTTCCAAATACTGAGCTTACAGTAGCAGATATAAATGCAGAAATGCTGCTTCATGGAAAGCAAAGATCGATCAATGAAAACTTCTTTAAAAATACGTCCTTTTGTCAGTTAAATGGTGAAATGTTGCCCTTTAGTGACGAATATTTTGACACTGTAACTATTGCCTTTGGGCTGAGGAATTTTACCGATAAAGAAAAAGGTTTGTCAGAAATGAATAGATGTCTGTCTTGTAATGGTAAGTTAATAATTCTTGAGTTCTCTCAGCCTCAAAATTCAACTTTTAGTAAAATTTATGACTGGTACTCCTTTAATGTAATGCCAGTTATGGGAAGTATATTTGCTGGTGATTCTGATAGTTATAGATATCTTGCTGAATCAATAAGAATGCATCCAGATCAAGAGGAGCTAAAAGAAAATATTATTAAGGCTGGTTTTTCAAATTGTAAATTTTATAACCTGCTAAATGGCATAGTTGCAATTCATGTTGCTGAGAAAAATTAGATGACTGTTATAAATCTTTTTTTTGGCGGATTAAAAATAGTTTCAAGAATCCTATGGTTTAATTTAATTTTTCTAGATAAGAATTCTGATTATTTTGGTCAAAAACTTCGGCTTAGCCTAGAATCAATGGGGCCTATGTTTATAAAGTTTGGGCAATTGCTATCCACAAGAACTGACTTATTATCTAGTAATGTTGCTAAAGAACTGCAAAAACTTACAGACCAGTGCAAACCTTTCGATGCTTATCAGTCCAAAAAAATTATTGAATCTGAGCTTGGTGGATCTATAGAGGAATTTTTTGAATATTTTGACGAATCTCCCTTTGCAGCTGCTTCTTTGGCGCAAGTTCATAAGGCAACACTAAAAAATACTTCACAGAAAGTAGTAATAAAAATCCTAAGGCCAAATATAAAGCGGGAAGTAGAAAAAAATGTGAAACTTTTAAAGTCCTTCGCCTCTATATTTTCGATTACTTTTAAAGAATCCGATAGGCTAAAGCCACTTGAAGTTGTCCGAGATTATGAAAAAACAATTTTTAGAGAGCTTGACTTAAAATTAGAGGCCTCAAATACAAACCTAACTCGAAAAAACTTTAGCGGTTCAAAAATATTATATATTCCTGAAGTATATTGGGATTTATCAACCTCTAAGATTCTTGTTTTAGAGGAAATTGAGGGTATACCTTGCACTCATATAGATAAAATTGATGCGGCTGGTGTTGATAAAAAGAAATTAGCTGAAAATGGTGTACAAATATTCTTAGATCAGGTCTTCAGAGATAACTTTTTCCATGCTGATATGCATCCAGGCAATATATTCGTTGACAAGAATAATACTGAAAATGCTGGATATGTAGCGGTAGATTGTGCCATTTGTGGCTCGTTAACTAACGAAGAAAGATATACGCTTGCTAGAATGCTGCAAGCCGTTATTAAGCAGAAGTACCACACCCTTGCAAAACTCTTCATAAACACTGGGTGGGTGGACAAAAATTCAAATATAACCGATCTAGAGAACACATTAAGGGCTTGCTGTGAGCCAATTCTTGAAAAACCCTTATCTGAGATAGAATTTGGGAAACTTTTGCTATATTTATTTGATAGTACAAGAGAATATGGCTTATCTGTTCAACCATCTTTAGTCCTGTTGCAAAAAACTCTTATTCATATAGAAGGAATGGGAAGACAAATCTATCCTGAGCTAGATTTTTGGTCATTGGCTGAACCATATCTTGAAAATTGGATAAGAGAACAATTCAATCCAACAAAACTTAAGAACTATATTTTTGAAAATAAAGAAGAAATTTTAGAAAGCATTAAAGAAACGCCTGGGATGTTTTATGAAATTGTTGACGAGATCAGAAATATAAATATTGCATCCAACAAAAATAATGATCTTATGATTGAATTGGATAAAAGAATTAAGAGGTTAAAAAATATTTCTTACTTCCTTATTGCTCTAATGAGCATTACGATTATTTTCTTGTACTTAAATTGATTTATATTTTTTTTTAAAAAGGTTAAGATAAAAATATGTTTTCAGGTCCATGGGAAATACTTTTAATTCTTGCGCTTGTATTGTTAATTTTTGGTGGGAAAAAAATTCGAACCTTAGGCTCTGATCTTGGTGCTGGATTAAAAGGATTTAAGAAATCCATGAAAGATGACAATGAAGACGACCAACAAAATAATAATTAATTAATCGCAACTTGTTTCAAATAGGCTTTCCTGAATTACTAACACTTCTTGTGCTAGCACTCTTACTTGTTGGCCCAAAGAGATTGCCTGAAGTAACAAAATTCTTTATTCAAATGGGATCAAGGCTGAGGTCTCAATACGAAAAAATCTCTAATGAAATAAACAATGAGATCGGTACAGAAGAAATAAAAAAAGATATTTTCAATGACATGAAATTACAAGAACTTGAACTTGGAAATAAAGAGTCTGAAGATGAAGGAAAATAATCTCATAGGTCATTTAACCGAACTTCGAAATAGGCTGATTAAGGCACTTATTTTTTGTATTATTTTGTTCGTTTTAATGTTTCCATTTGCTGATAATATTTATGTTCTGTTTTCTCACCCCCTCATAAAATCTCTTCCAGAATCGTCAGATCTAATTGCTATTGGTGTAGGGTCACCATTTATTGTTCCATTAAAACTCGTATTATCAATAAGTATCCTTATATCAGTACCTTACATAATTTATCAACTATGGCTATTTGCAAAGCCAGGCCTTCTACAAGATGAAAAAAAGATCGTACTTCCATTTGCTTTGAGTTCATTTTTTCTTTTTTATTTGGGAGCAATCTTTGCTTTCTATATTGTAGTCCCCACCCTAATAAACTTCTTTATAAGCACCGCTCCTGAGTCTGTAAAAATAATGACAGATATTAGTGAATTCTTCAGCTTTGCATTTAAAATTATTATTGGCTTTGGTCTAGCATTTCAGGTCCCGGTGTTCACAATTATTTCTGTAAGGCTCGGTCTATTTAGTAAAGAAAAATTAAGAAGATCAAGGCCATATTTAATTATCTTATTTTTCACTATTAGTATGTTTTTGACGCCGCCAGATATTCTATCTCAAATTTTTTTAGCTCTTCCTATGTGGTTACTTTTTGAGGCTGGTCTTTTAATTTCTAAAGAAAAAGATTAAAGACCTAATCTCCCTTTCCAATCATTTGATGATTCTTTTTTTTCTTGAAGTAATTTTTCAACCATCTCTTCACAATCATTAGTGATAATCAATTCATCTAAGTTTGCCTGGGTTATAAATCCTTCATCGACAGCTTTTTCAAACCAAGCAATCAGAAAGTCATAATATCCATCTGTATTCAATAACCCAACTGGCTTATTGATAATACCAAGTTGATTGCTTGCTAAAATTTCAGCTAGCTCATCAAGTGATCCTACTCCTCCAGGTAAAACTAGAAAAGCATCAGATCTTTTCATAAATTCATCTTTTCGTTCAAGCAATGAATGTGTAACAACTAAGTCATCGATTCTTGGGTTTGTTAGTTCAAGATTGTGGAGAGACTCCATAGTTATGCCTGTGACTTTTGAGTTGTTATCTTTTGCTTCATCAGAAATAATCTTCATTATTCCAACATTGCCTCCACCAAAAACAACATCAACGCCTTTTGATGAAAGCAGTGCTGTTATTTTTTTTGCCTCATTTGCATAGTTAGGGTTTTTACCTTCATGTGCTCCACAAAAAATTGAAATATTTTTGATCATTTTTATATCCTAAAGTTAAAAGTTACTGGGCCATTATTAATTAGATTTATATTCATTATCTCACCAAATTTCCCAGTTTTTACATTTGAAGCAGATTCTTTAAAAATATTAACAAATTCCTCATATACTTCTTCTGCTTTGTCTGGTGGAGCTGCTTTATGAAAGCTTGGCTTATTACCTTTGTTTGTAACTGCTGCCAGCGTAAATTGGCTAATTATCAATATATCTTCGTCTAATTCCTTTAAACTTGCAGACATTATGTGGCTATCTCCTTCTAAAATGCAGAAATTAAGTATTTTATCTACCATCTTTTTAGCATTTTCAAAGTCATCTTCTCTCTCAATACAAAGAAATATAAGGACACCTTTTCCTATTTGAGAATATATTGCATTATTTATCTCTACTTTTGCCTCTGAGACTCTCTGAACTGTTGCAAGCACTAGTTATCTATCTTCTAGTTTGATATCCCATTGACCTAGCGATGCTAGCTTATTCATTTCTGCTCTATGAGATAGTTCATCTTGAGCTATAAAAACATTTTCATTTTGTCCTGACCACGCTTTGAGAGCGCTCTGTTGAAGAGCTCGTCCATATGAAAAACTTAATTTCCATGGAAATTCACTAATTTTATTCATTTCATTTAGATGAGCAGTTGCTTCAAGCTCTGTTTGTCCACCAGACAAAAAAGCAACTCCAGGAAGATCAGATGGAATATTTTCTTTTAAGCATTTTACTGTCATTTCAGCAACCTCTCTTACGCTGACTTTTTCAGATTGGGAGCCAGGTGTAACCATGCTAGGTTTAAGTATGGTTCCTTTTATATTAACTTTATTATTTTCAAGTGCAGAAAAAAGAGCTTGAAAAGATCTTGCACAAGCATCGTAAGAAAGCTCTATTGAGTGATCGCCATCCATTAGGACTTCTGGCTCAACAATTGGAACCATGTTATTAGATTGAGCAATTAAAGCATAGTCTGCTAATGCCTTTGCATTTGCTTGAATGCAGTCATCAGATGGCATATTTCCACCGATCTTTATTACTGCTCTCCATTTTGTAAATTTTGCACCCAATGAATCATACTCGGAGCATCTTTCATCGAGTCCATCCAGTCCTTGAGTTACCACTTCCTCAGATTCACTTTGCAAAGGAATTAGACCTTTATCTACTTTAATGCCTGGTAGGGCTCCTGCATTACTTATTAGTTCTTTCAAAGGTGTGCCATCTTTAGCATTCTGTCTCAGGGTTTCATCGAATAAAATAACACCTCCAATATTTCCTTTCATGCCTTTCGACCTGAAGAGCATTTCCCTATAATCCCTTCTATTCTCCTCAATATTTTCAACTCCTATAGACTCGAATCTCTTACCACATGTTGGATTACTCTCATCAGCAGCAAGAATTCCTTTTCCTTCTGAAACTATATATTTTGCAATTTCTTCTAATGACATTTTTAACCTCCCAATGCCTCGATTGATGGAAGTAATGCGCCTTCCATATATTCTAAAAAAGCTCCTCCGCCAGTAGAACAATATGATACATCATCTTTATCAATAAATTTATTGATAGCTGCTATCGTTTCTCCTCCTCCAGCTAATGAAAAGGCCTTTGATTTTGCAATACTTTGAGCAAGATCAATTGTGCCTTTTTGGAAAGGTTTTTTTTCAAAAACTCCGATAGGCCCATTCCATAAAATGGTTTTTGAAGTTTCTATGACATTTAACATATCGTCGCTCAAGTTCATGTCAAAAATTTTATCTTTGTCATCAACAGAATCAATTGCTTTAATTTCTGAAGATAGGCTATCAATAGAGTCTGCAACAACGACTTCCTTCGGAAGCAAAATTTTGCCAGAGAGAAATAGTTTCTTTGCTACATCAACCATATCGTTTTCTACAAGAGATTTTCCAACATTAAATCCTTGGGATTTAAGGAATGTGTTGGCAATGCCCCCACCAACAATGATTGAATCTGCTTTTGTATTTAAGTGGGATATTAATTCAAGCTTAGTAGATATTTTAGATCCTGCAACAATCGCTATAAATGGGTTCTCAATGGAAGTTAAGGCTTTATTCAGTGAATTTACCTCTTTCTCTAAAAGCATCCCGGCACAGGAAATTTTTGCCATCTTTATTGCTGAATATGTTGATGCTTGCTTACGATGAGCAGTTCCAAAAGCATCAAATATGTATGCATCTCCTAAATTTGCAAGCTGAAAACCGAGTTCTTCATAATTGCCTTTCTCGCCCACAAGAAACCTTAAGTTTTCTAGAAGCTGTACCTGAGATGTATTGAAAATATCATTACTATCTAAGGAATTAATAAGATCAATCTTAAACTCTAAAACTTCAGATAGTTTTTCAGCCACCGGCCGCATGGAAAAATTAATATCAAACTTTCCCTCCTCTGGTCTGCCAAGATGTGACGTTAACAGAACTTTACAATTTTTATCAATAAGATATTTAATTGTTGGAACTGAGGAAAGTATTCTGGTTGAATCTGCTACACGCTGATCTTGAATGGGAACATTCAAATCTAATCGCAAGACCACATTCTTACCTCTAAGATCTTGGTCTTTAAGTAATCTCATTTATTTATAAGTTTTCTTGCCTTTGAAACAATATTCTCAGCAGTAAACCCAAACTCTTCAAAAAGCATTTTTGCTGGTGCTGATTCTCCAAAAGTTGTCATACCAATAACAAGGTCATTTCTTCCCAAGATTTTATACCATGAGCTTGGGTGAGCTGCTTCTACAACAATAGATGGGAGGTCTTTTTTAATAACTGTATTTTGATATTCCAAATCTGCTTCAAAAAACTTGTCTAGACATGGCATTGAAATAATATTTACTTTTATTCCTATCTCATGAAGATCATTGGCTGCTTGAACAGCTAGTTGCAATTCACTTCCGGAAGAAATGATATTCATCTCTGCATTTTCATCCTCTTGAACCAAATATCCTCCCTTCGAGATGTCACTAATTTTTTCATCATTTAATTTAGTTTGTGGAAGACTTTGTCGACTCAAAATGAGGCAGCTGGGAGATTCAGATAAAATTGACTCTTTCCATGCAACTGCTGTTTCTTTAAGGTCCGCTGGCCTCCAAT
>MDTA01012137.1_pt1 | contig 10262 bp, 9 predicted proteins | sample 811151 | NCBI WGS metagenome assembly MDTA01 (sample SAMN05326648, study PRJNA326480) | marine metagenome | isolation source: seawater | place: Indian Ocean: South | collected 2010 | reverse complement strand
GGCATCAGAGAATGATGTAATGATTATAATTGGTTCATTTACTAGTGCAAATTCAAAACGCTTAACAGAATTATCACTTGATAGGAATATTAATTCCTATCAAGTGACTTGTGCTGATGATTTGAATGAAGAATGGTTTATTGGAAAATCTTCAGTAGGTATTAGTGCTGGTGCTTCTACTCCAGACTATTTGATAAAAGAAGTTGAATTAAAAATTAAAGAATATACGAGGTAATGATATGAATAAAGGAAGTTTTGAAATTAAAGTAGGTTTAGCAGAAATGCTAAAAGGTGGTGTTATAATGGACGTCACCAATTCAGATCAAGCAAAAATTGCTGAAGATTCAGGAGCTGTCGCAGTAATGGCATTAGAAAGAATCCCATCTGACATAAGAAAAGATGGTGGTATAGCTAGAATGTCAGATCCAGAATTAATAATAGGAATTCAAAAAGCTGTTTCAATACCAGTCATGGCTAAATGCAGAATAGGACATTTTGCAGAAGCTCAAATTTTAGAGTCACTCGAGGTTGATTTTATAGATGAAAGCGAAGTATTAACACCGGCTGATGAGAGCAATCATATTTATAAACATGATTATAAAATTCCGTTTGTTTGTGGCGCACGTAATTTGGGTGAAGCATTAAGAAGAATTGGTGAAGGAGCTGCAATGATAAGAACTAAGGGAGAAGCAGGTTCTGGAAATATTGTTGAAGCAGTTAGACATATGCGCACAATTATGAATGATATAAAACGAGTTGTAAACATGGACAATGATCAATTGATGTCTGTGGCAAGAGATATGAATGCTCCTTTCTCACTTCTTCAGCAAGTTAACAAAATTGGTAAATTACCTGTACCTAATTTTAGTGCTGGGGGAATAGCAACCCCAGCTGACGCATCATTGATGATGCAGTTAGGTGCTGAAACGGTATTTGTTGGATCAGGTATATTTAAGTCTGGTGATCCAGCTGCTAGAGCCAAGGCAGTTGTAGAAGCAACAACATTTTACTCAGATGCAAAAAAATTAGCAAAAGTTTCATCTGGATTGAAATCTGCAATGAAAGGTTTAGATATTTCAGAGATACCTAAAGATCAAATGTTACAAGAACGCGGTTGGTAATGTGTATTGGAATCCTTGCGTTGCAGGGTAACTTTGCAATGCATGAAAAAATACTCAATTCAATTGATGTAAGAACTAAACTTGTTAAATATTCACGTGATTTGAAAAAATGTGATGGATTAATTATTCCTGGTGGTGAATCAACAACAATTTCAAAGCTGATTGATATAAATAACCTAAGATCGGAAATTGTTGATTTTTCTAAAAGTAAATCTATATTTGGTACTTGTGCTGGCATGATATTATTATCTTCACAGCCAAAAAGCAATAACTTAAAACCTCTTCAAATTATGAATTTTACTGTTCTCAGAAACGCTTGGGGTAAACAAATATCTTCATTTAGTGATAAGGTTAAAATAAACTTTCTTAAATCAAAATATTTGGCAACCTTTATCAGAGCTCCTAAAATAGATAAAATTTCTAAATCAATTAATGTTTTATCTAAATATAACAATGAAATAGTTTTAATTTCTGATGGTAAACATCTGGCATCTTCTTTTCATCCTGAGTTTAATGATGATTCTAGAATTCATAAATATTTTATTGAAATGATCAAAAAAAATGAAAAATAAAATTTTAAATAATATTAGTTCTCCTTTAGATTTGAAAGATTTAAGTTTGAATGACTTAAATTCTCTTTCAGATGAAATAGCAGATTTTATTAAAGAAGTTATCCATGAGCATGGAGGCCATTATTCTTCTCCATTAGGTGTTGTTGATTTAACTTTAGCATTGCATTATGTGTACGATTCACCAAAAGATAAAATAATTTGGGATGTTGGTCATCAGGCATATGCACACAAGATTGTAACCGGTAGAAAAGATGAATTTCATACATTGAGACAAAAAGATGGTTTAAGTGGTTTTTTAAAAAGAAGCGAAAGTATTCACGATATTGTTGGTGCAGGCCATGCAAGCACTTCAATTTCATCAGCTTTAGGTTTTGCTCATGCACGCGATAAGAATAATGAAGATAGCCAGATATTATCCATTATAGGAGACGGCTCTATGACAGGTGGATTAGCATATGAGGGTATTAATAATTTAGGTTTTCATAAAACACAAATGACAATTATTCTCAATGATAATTCTATGTCTATCTCAGAGAGTGTGGGTGCCTTATCTCATTATTTAAATAGGGTAGTGACTAATCCAACTTATAATAGAATAAGAAAAGATATATGGGATTTATCAGGTAAAATTCCCATGTCATCTTTCATAAGAAAATTTTTACGAAAAACAGAAGAGGGAATTAAAGGCTTTTTGACCCCTGGTGCACTCTTTGAAGAGCTTGGACTAAGATATATAGGACCAGTAAATGGCCATGATCTCGAAGAACTTATACGTACATTTGAAGCAGTTAAAAATATGAATACACCAGTTTTAGTTCATGTTTATACAAAAAAAGGAAAAGGCTCATCAAATGCAGAATCAGATTCCGTTAAATTTTATAGTATGGCAGGGGCTAATACCAATAAAGTCAAATCTAAAAATGATGCAATAAGTTATTCTGCTGCTTTTGGTCAATCAATTACTCAAATTGCTGATACTGATGCAGATGTTGAATGTGTTACAGCAGCTATGGAAATTGGTACAGGAATGACCACATTTACAAAAAAATATCCTGATAGATACATTGATGTAGGAATAGCTGAAGAGCATGCTGTGACATATGCTTCGGGTCTTGCAGGCGCAGGCAAAAAACCTGTAGTAGCAATATATTCTACATTTCTCCAAAGAGCATTTGATTGTATCTTTCATGATGGCTTATTGCAAAATTTACCAATCATATATTGTATGGATAGATCTGGTTTGGTTGGGCCAGATGGTCCAACACATCATGGAGTTTTTGATATTCCTATGCTCAGAATGTTGCCTAATATGATTGTATCAGCGCCTAAAGATGGTAACGAGTTAAGAAATTTACTTGCAACAGCTGTTGATTCAAATAAATCTTTCTCTATTCGATATCCAAAAGGGAGTTCAAGGTCATTTGATACTAATGCAAATCCTTTAATTTTAAAAATTGGCTCATGGGAAGTTTTGCAAGAAGGTGTTGATATAGCTATTCTCGCAACAGGTAGTATGGTTGGTATGATCGAGGATAATTTTGATTATATTTTTAATTCTTTAGGTTTTAAACCAACACTAATAAACGCGAGATTCATCAAGCCCTTAGATGAAAAAATGTTAAGAAACATATGTAAAGAATACAAAGCAATTTTGACTATTGAAGAAGGCTCCTTGTATGGTGGTTTTGGTAGTGCTGTTATTGAGTATTTAAATCAAATCAATCAAAATATTTCTGTTAAAAGATTAGGTGTACCTGATGAGTTTATAGAACATGGAACTCGTCAAGAGCTACTAGATGATTTAGGTTTAAACTCAGAAGGAATTATAAACGAAATAAAATCTATCTTAAAGGTCTATAATGGATAATTTTTCTAATTCAAAGAAACGGTGGCAAAAAGAATATAAGAGTGCATCTAAGAGAAATTACTCTTTTGAGACTGTATCTGGTGAGAATGTTGACCCTCTTTATTACCCAGAAAATGATAAAAATTTTATCAATGAAATAAATTTTCCTGGACAATATCCATATACGAGAGGAATACACCCTAGTTTGTATAGAGGGAAACTTTGGACAATGCGCCAATTTGCAGGTTTTGGTTCTCCAGATGAAACTAATAAAAGATTTAAATTTTTATTAGAAAGAGGTCAGACTGGGCTATCTGTTGCTTTTGATATGCCAACATTGATGGGCTATGATGCAGATCATGAAATGTCGATTGGAGAGGTTGGTCATTGTGGTGTATCTGTAAGTTCTATTTTAGATATGGAAAGATTATTTGATGGGATAGACTTGTCAAAAGTAAGTGTGTCAATGACTATAAATGGTCCAGCAGTGATAATTTTTGCTTTTTACATAGCTGTAGCTGAAAAACAAGGTGCTGATATTTCACAATTGAATGGCACACTTCAAAATGATATTTTAAAAGAGTTTATAGCACAAAAAGAATGGATATATCCACCTAAAGAATCTATGCGTATAATAACTGATATGGTTCAGTTCTGTACACAAAAAATGCCTAAATATAATACCATATCTGTTAGTGGATATCATATAAGAGAAGCAGGATCTACTGCAATTCAAGAACTTGCTTTCACATTAGCAAATGGTTTTTCATATGTTGAGCATGCAATACAGGCAGGTTTAGATGTTGATGATTTTGCTCCAAGGTTGTCATTTTTTTTTAACTCTCATTTAGATTTTTTTGAAGAAGTATGTAAGTTTAGAGCAGCTCGACGTATTTGGGCTAAGCGCATGAAAAATAAGTATAATGCAAAAAGCGAAAGATCATTAAAGCTTAGATTCCATACACAAACAGCAGGATTTTCTCTAACTGCTCAGCAACCTGAAATTAATATTGCCAGGACAGCATTTCAGGGTTTAGCAGCTGTTATGGGCGGGACACAATCCTTACATACTAATTCAATGGATGAAACCTTAGCTTTACCATCAGAAAAAGCTGCTGAAATTGCATTAAGAACTCAGCAATTAATCGCCTATGAAACAGGAGTAACTAATGTGATTGATCCCTTGGGAGGCTCTTGGTATGTTGAATCCCTAACAGATAAAATGGAAAGTGAAGTAGAAAATTACTTTGATAAAATTGATTCTATTGGTGGTGTCATATCAGGTATAGAAATGGGTTATTTTCAAAGGGAGATAGCTGAAGCATCTTCAGATTATCAAAAAAAGGTTGATTCGAAAAAAAGAATTATTGTTGGTGTTAATGATTTTATGAAAGATGATGAAGAAATTGAAATACCAATTTTAGAGATTAGAAAAGAAGTTGAAGATGAACAGAAAAAATCATTATCTGATTTGAAAAATAACAGAGATTCTGATAAAGTACAAATATCTCTTGATAGAATTACAAAAGCTGCTGAAAATGGTGAAAATCTCATGCCATTGATTATAGATGCAGCTAAGTCTTATGCTACAATGGGTGAAATTGTTGATTCAATGAAACTTATTTTCGGAGAGTGGCAGGAAAATGCAATTTTATAGGATATAAAATAATGTCAAAAAATATTTTTAATCATTCAAATCCATTTACATTGGGTGTTGAAGAAGAGTATATGATTTGTAATCCTATGACTGGCGATTTGATAAACCGTGCTAATGAAATAATGGATTCGCTACCTGTTGATTTAAAAAAAAGATTCAGTTATGAGTTACTACTTTCAGAAATTGAAGTAAATACTCCTGTATGCAAGAATTTAGATGAAGCTTTAAATGAAATTATTAAATTAAGAAAATATGTTTCTAAGCTTGGTGAAGAATTTAAATTTAAGATTGGTATTAGCGGAACACATCCAACAGCTCTACCTGAAAGTCAAAAATTTGTTCAAAATAAATCTTATAATTGGGTCGCTAATCAATTAACATATTATGCACAACGAAATATAACTTTTGCCACACACATTCATGTTTCTGTCCCTGATGCTGAGACAGCTGTACATGTAACAAACGGGTTACGACAATGGGTTGCTCCTTTGTTAGCACTTAGTTCTAATTCACCTTTTTACTCAGGAATAGATACTCAGTTTAAGTCTTCAAGAACAATGCAATTTGGTGCCTTCCCAAGAACAAATATTCCTCCATATTTTAAATGTTATCAAGATTATCAAAATCTTGTATCTAATTATATTAATATAGGTTCAATAGAAAAGTCTCGACAGATTTGGTGGAAATTACGTCCACATATGGATTATGGAACAATAGAGTTCAGAATGTTAGATGTTCAAAGAAGTTTAAAAAGGACTGAACTCTTTATAGCGTTGGCTCAAGCTTTAGTTTATCAATCAACAGAAGATTTTAAACATAATAGATTGAAAGAAGTTTTTAATTCTGAATATTTAGATGATTCCTTGTGGAAAGCATCTAGATTTGGTTTTGATGCTTATATAATTGATGTATTGACTGGTAATAAATGTACTATTCGAGAAAAAATATATGATATGATGGAATACATAGATTCAGCATTAAAAATATTTAACAATGAACATGTAATTAAAGAATTTGAAAAAATCATGTCAACTGGTACAGAAGCCGATAAACAATTAACAGTATACAAAAATCATGGTATGGATGGTTTAAAAAAGTATTTAATGGATAGTATTGAATTTTCAATTCTTTGACACTATTTATTTTTTAACTTACAATTTTTTTAATTCTATGAAAGGTTAATTCAAATGTCAAGAAAAATTATTCACGTTGTTGGTACTGGTACTATTGGTGAACCTCTAATTGGTTTGTTATGTGATTTTAAAGATAGTCTTGGAATAGACGAAATAACTTTTCATAAAAATACACCCCATACTACTGATCGTTCAAAGGTAAAAAATTTAATTAAACGTGGTGCAAGACTTACTACAAAAGAAGAGAAAGTTGATGGCTTTAATAACATAGGTCTCAAGCCAGAATTTTCTACGAATGAAGCTATAGATCGTGCATCAGTTGTTATTGATTGTACTCCTAGTGGAGTCGGTCATAAAAATAAAGCAGATTATTATGAACGATATCTACACAATACACTTGGTTTTGTAGCTCAGGGTAGTGAATTTGGTTTTGGTAAAATGTATGCCCGTGGTATTAATGATATGGCTCTTAATCATAATAATGATAGATTTATCCAAGTTGTTTCATGCAATACTCACAACCTATCTACAATTGTACAAACCTTAGCTCTTGATGATGGAAATGATAATCTTGTAGAAGGAAGATTTAACTTAATACGTAGATCGAATGATGTTAGCCAATCAAATAAATTTGTTCCAGCACCACAAGTTGGATCTCATAAAGATTCAGTTTATGGAACACATCATGCTAGAGATGCGGCTTTATTATTTGAAACACTTGGTCACAGATTAAACTTTTTTTCATCTGCAATGATCGTTAATAGTCAATATATGCACATATTACACTTTCACTTAAAGGTTAAAAATCAAACTAGTATTCAAAAAATTGTGGCTAAATTAGAAGCTAATGATAGGATTGCAATAACTGATAAAGTTAATGCAAATGAAGTTTTTTCATTTGGAAGAGACCATGGACATTTTGGAAGAATCCTTAATCAGGCAGTAGTTTCAATACCTTCATTAAATGTTAGAAATGGAAATGAAATAACAGGATTTTGTTTCACACCACAAGATGGTAATTCTCTTCTCAGTTCAATATCAATAGCAGAATGGTTCTTATATCCACATTCATATGAAGATAAAATACAGTGTTTAAAGCCCTTTTTCTATGATGAGGTTTAATCTATCGCATATAATATACATACAGTAGTTAATGGCCCTTTAAAGCAAAATGCATATATTGTTTGGAACAATAGTAATTCCTTTATTATTGACCCTGGAGGTGAGTTAAATACAATTATTGCTAAATTAGTTAAAGAAAATCTTAAACCTTCAGCAATTCTAAATACTCATGCACATCTTGATCATATAGGTGCAGTCTCTGGTTTGGTTGATTATGGAAGTTATCCATTCTATTTGCACTATAAAGAATTAGACTTACTTAATGATGCTAATAAATACTGTACTATGTTTGGTATCAATAATATTGAAATTCCAAACGTCGATAATATTATAGATGAGAATACCTCACTTCATATGTTTGATTCAAATATCGAAATAATTGAAACTCCAGGTCATACTCCTGGAGGTGTTTCATTTTTAATCGAAAATAATTTGTTTACAGGCGATACTTTATTTAGAGGGTCCATTGGAAGAACTGATTTACCAGGTGGAAATGAAAACTTACTTTTATCTTCAATTAAAAATAAAATTATGTGTTTAGATGATAATATTTTGGTTTATCCTGGGCATGGACCTCCAACAACATTAGGCTTTGAGAGAATTTACAATAATTTTCTCAACTAGATACCAAATTGAAGGATAGATTGAAAAATATATTAAATCTAATATCTGAAGAAATAGATAAAAAATTGATTGATTGTAGGTTTATTTTATCAATTTCTGGTGGCTTAGATAGTATGTCATTGTTAAATATTTTAAATGATTACAACTTAAATTTTATTACTATACATTTTAATCATAAAATTAACTCACAATCTGATAAAATCGCAGAATTTGTAAAAAACCAAATTATTTTATTAACTAAAAGCAAACATTTTACCATCAACTTACAGTTAGAATATGAAAAAAATTTTGAATCATATGCTCGTTTCAAAAGATATTTTCATCTTGAAAATCTAAGAAGACGAACTGAGTTTGACTTTATACTAACTGCACATCATCTTGATGACCAAATTGAGACCTTACATATGAAAAAAGTACAAAATACTCATTGGAGTAATTCAATTGGGATTCGTGAAGCTTATAAAAACATTAGACGGCCTTTTTTGACAGTTTATAAAAATGATATTAGAAATTATGCAATTCAAAAAAAAATATCATGGATTGATGATATAACAAATAAAAATAACAAACATATTAGAAATAAATACAGAAATGTAGATTTACCCAAATTAAATAAGATTAACAATAAGTATTCATTGAGTTTATTAGAAATAAGAAAAGCTAATAAGATGAAGTTTGACAAAATTATAGATATAATTAAAAAAACCAATTTTAATGAGTCTCTAGAAAACATTGGAGTCTCAATAAACCTAAAGACTTTTAGCAGATTTAATAATATATCTAAAAAATTAATTATTCAAAAATATTTTAGAGATTATTTTAATAGATACGATGTACATAAAACCTATAAAGAATGGCAGAATATTTTTAAATATCTAAGTAATAATACCAAAAGAACAAATGTTTATAAAATAGATAAAACCTTGTCTATCTATAAAAGTGAAACAAAGGTTTTCTTTTTAAAAAATGAAGAACTTTATCATGATAGTATATTACTTGAAAATGTATGTAGTTGGTATAAAGGTCAAATAAAATATATCAAAAATGAAAGTTTTATAAAATCATTCAATAGAGCTTCAGTTTCACTACCCAATAATTGTAATTTTATTGTTAGACAGTGGAGAAATTCTGATTCTTTTATTTCAGCAACAAGTGGTAGTCGTTGCAAAGTTTCGGATTTATTTATTAACAATAAGTTAAATTTTTTAGAAAAGTTATCACAGCCTATTGTTACAGACAATAAAGGTGTGATTTTATGGATTCCAGGTTTAGCACACTGTAAGTTTAAAAAAACCATTAAAACAAAAAATTTTGTATGGAAAAATACTTAGATATGGAAAAATATTTTTTAAATAATAAATTGAAATTAAAGGTATTAATTCCTGAAAAAAAAATAAAAAAACGTATTAAAGAAATCGCAAACAAAATTAATTTGGACTTCAAAGATGAAAGTTTAATATTAATTGGAGTTCTTAATGGATCTTTTCTTTTTTTTGCAGATTTAATTCGTGAATTAAATATTGATTATAAAATTGATTTTGTTAAAATTTCATCGTACGGTGACTCTTTGAAAAGTTCAGGAACTATTAATAAGATAAGCGATATAAATATTGACGTGTCTAATAAAAATGTTATCATTGTTGAAGATATAGTTGATTCTGGAAATTCTTTGAAATATTTAAAGAATCAATTTGATGATAAAAATCTTAAATCCCTTAGATTTATCACATTGCTTCATAAGCCTCACACATCAAGTTTAGATTTTTTTCTTGATTATGTTGGCTTTGAGATTGGCGATGAATTCGTAGTTGGATATGGTCTTGATTACAAACAAAAGTTGAGAGGTTTAAATTCAATTTATACTCTAATAGAGGAATGCTAAAATGTCGGAAAAAAACAAAAAAGATAATAAAAAAATGAATAAAAAAGTATGGAAGTCTGTTGGTGGCAATATTATCATATGGGTGCTCTTAATTGCTATGTCCATAACTGCGCTACAGGTTTTCTCAAGTGATAATAAGCCAAAAGAAATATTATATTCTGAGCTTGATTACTATATCCAATCTGGAAATATAGATTCTGCTGAGATAATTGGAAGAAAATTCACCGGAAAATTTATTACTCCAGAAATTTTTGAAGACAGCTCTCTAAATGTAAGTAAAGAGTATAAAACCTTTACAACAATTT
>MDTA01063610.1_pt1 | contig 10263 bp, 7 predicted proteins | sample 811151 | NCBI WGS metagenome assembly MDTA01 (sample SAMN05326648, study PRJNA326480) | marine metagenome | isolation source: seawater | place: Indian Ocean: South | collected 2010 | reverse complement strand
ATTAGAGGGTCGTTACAACTGGGCGCGGGCGAAGATGGATGGTGATTACTACGATTTTGGACGGATTGATCTTGACGGATTTCAACTGATCGGCGGGCTCGCTGTGCGTTTCTAGGGAGAGTGATATGAGAGTTGTAAATCGATTTATTGGACTTTCGATGTGGGCTGGCGGACTGTTTCTAGTAGCCCACGCCACCCCTATAACTGCTCAGTTGAATGAGAATAAAATGGACGCCAGATGGCTCCCTTTTATTGGCTGTTGGGAAGCCGTAGGGGCAGAGGAGGAGATCGGGCTTCTCTGCTTTGAGTCGATCGCTGAAGAAGTAGAGGTAACGAACTACGTTGGTGGCGAGATAACGTCGGTGGAAATTCTCGCAGCAGATGGCGAGCCCCGTGAGGTAAGTGCCGAAGAGTGTGAGGGCTGGGAGAGCCTTGTTTTTTCTGAGGATGGCCGTCGAGCGTTTACGGTCACAGACTTCTTTTGTGGAGATTCTGAGGTTCGTGCCGGCACGGGTCTGATGACATTTCTGTCAGCAACCAGTTGGGCGGATATTCGAGCTCTCAATGTCGAGGGTGAGTCGGTTGCTTGGGTTCAAGAATACCAACTGGCTAGCCCCGGCACGCTCCGAGAGTACGAGATTGAGGATCCAGTTGCGGGGCGTGGCTTCATGGTACGCTCAGCTCGCATGGCGGCTTCCGCGTTGATCACGATAGAAGATGTGCTTGAAGCGTCGACTGTAATGGATGATAAGGCTGTTGAAACGTGGGTGGTTCTACAGGGTGATGATTTACGAGTCGATGCCCAGGATCTGTTGGTGCTCGCAGACGCTGGGGTATCGGAAGATCTCATAGACGCTGTGGTAGTGGTTTCTAATCCACAGGAGTTCATGGTTGAGGTCGGGTACGATGTGGATCAGTATCAGATAGATCCTTATCCGGTGCACTACCGTGGTTATATGTCGGCAGGGTTTTACGGGGGGCCAGCATGGGGAGTGGGCCGCTATTACGGGTATTCACCTTATTATGGCGGCTACGGTTATTACGACGGTTTCTACCGCTACGGATATTGGGGTGCGAGGCCTGGGTATGTCACAGTAATACCAAGACGCAACGCGGGTGGAGCCGTGTACCGTGATGGGTATCGCCGCGGATCAAGTGGTGCAGGTGAAAGTGACCGGAGACGGGGCTCTGGGCCGGAAGTTACCAATCCTGGTCGAGCATCTTCTGATGGTGGAAGCAGTGGAACGACTAGGAGGGCAAAGCCAAGGCGGCGCACGAGTGGCGAAGCCTCTCCTCTGGCGAGCCAAAGATCTCCGGTTCAGGCGGGCCCACGCACCTTAGGCAGTGAAAGAGCGGGGAGCCAGGGTGAAGCGGTTCGACGGATTGCAACACGGCGATCTGGATCGGAGTCGCTGGCGGCCAATCATGGAGTCATTCGTGCCCCCATCAGACAAGAAACGACTAGGTCAGCGGCGCCGCAGAGTTATCGGCCGATCTCTCCCGTGAATACCCGCACGCCTTCGCCTAGAGTGTCAAACCCTCGGATTCCCTCAGCCAGCACTCGACCAGCTCAGACATCCGTGATGTCGAGACCCGGGGCAAGAGGTCCGGTGCACTCTTCCGGAGCAGTCCGAAGGCCATCGGGTTCTAGATAATTCACTTCGTAGGCTTTACAAGAAGAGCAGGGCGGTGGTCTCTCCACCGCTCTGTTTTTTTTGCTGTTCTGCTTACTTTCTTGACGTATGAGTAAGCTCAGCGCATTGCCCTCTGGGGGCACCGACTTCATTCGACAGCAGATTCGTGCCGATCTCGCCTCTGGTCGGTATGGGGATCGAGTTGTGACGAGGTTCCCACCAGAGCCGAACGGTTACCTGCACGTGGGTCATGCGACCGCTATATGCCTGAATTTTGGAATAGCCGAAGAGTTTAACGGTCGTTGTCATCTTCGATTCGACGATACGAACCCGGACAAGGAGAATGAGGAGTTTGCTCGCTCGATAAAGGAGGATGTCCGGTGGCTTGGTTTCGACTGGGGTGAACACCTTTACTACGCGTCTGATTATTTCGAACGCATGTACGACTCTGCAGTCGGTCTCATTAAGAGGGGACTGGCGTATGTCGATTCAGAGTCGCTGGAGGCGATTCGGGAGGGCCGCGGCACTGTTACTGAGCCTGGGATCCCTTCACCATATCGGGGTCGGTCGGCAGATGAGAACCTAGATCTGTTTACGCGGATGCGGGCGGGCGAGTTCAGTGACGGAGAGCACGTTCTTAGAGCTAAGATAGACATGAGCCATACGAACATGCTTATGCGAGATCCCATCCTGTACCGCATCCGTAATGCACGCCATTACAGGCGAGGTGACGAGTGGTGTATCTATCCCCTCTACGACTACGCGCACTGTTTAGAGGATGCGTTTGAGAACGTCACGCATTCTATCTGTACGATCGAGTTCGAGAACAATCGTGAACTGTATGATTGGGTACTGGAGAACACGGGGTTTCAGGAGCCGCGCCCACATCAGTATGAATGGGCAGGGCTCAATCTGGAAAATGCAGTGCTGTCTAAGCGAGCGATCGCCCCACTTGTGGCGGCTGGGGTAGTCTCGGGTTGGGATGACCCCCGGTTAGCTACGATCTCGGCCTACCGCCGACGCGGGGTTCCACCAGAGGCGATCCGAATGTTTGCTCGTCTGGTGGGAGTCTCACGCTCAGGAGGGCGGACGGAGGCGGACAAGCTTGATCACGCGATAAGAGAGGTGCTCAACTTTGAATGTCCCCGTGTTATGGCTGTGCTGGATCCGATCCGGGTTGTGCTAACGAACCTCCCGGAAGGACACGAGGAGTCATTTGAGATTCAGTATTTTCCAGACGACATAGGAAGGGAAGGATCTCGAATGGTTCCCTTTGGTCGAGAAGTTTGGATAGAGCGGTCAGACTTTGCAGAGGACCCGCCGAGAGGCTTTAGAAGGCTTGTTCTCGGTGGTGAAGTACGTCTGCGTGGCGCATATGTCATCCGGTGTGAAGAGGTTGTGAAGGATGATATGGGAATGCTCACGGAATTGAGATGCACGGTTGACGCCGCGACGCGTGGCGGTGGAAGCCCTGACGGACGTAAGGTTCGAGGAACGATTCAGTGGGTTGCGATCGATAGCGCTCTTGATGCTGAAGTGAGACTGTTCTCTGAACTCCTAAAGCCTCTCGACCAAGACCCTGAAGAGGATAAGGAACTGATCGAAAGTGTAAACCCGGATTCCCTCGTGGTGGCGAGCGAAGCCAAGCTCGAGCCATCTATAGGTTCGGACAGTCCTGAGACCCGATATCAGTTTGAGCGCACGGGATACTTCTGGAGGGACCCTGTGGACGGCTTGGGTGAGCGACTCGTTTTCAACCGTATCGTGGCTCTCAAGAGCACTTTCAGTACTAAAAGTGATAGAAGACGAGCGCACGCTCGCGCTGTGGAACAGAAGGTTTCGGGCCCTTCAGTAAGGCCTCAGATAAGTGCCGCTAGACAGACTGCTCGGGAAGAGGACCCCCGCCTAGAAAAGTGCTTCGCTCGATACCAATCAAGCTACGGCCTCTCAGCGGAGAATGCTGATCTGCTCACTGAATCAATTGACACTGCTTTGTTCTTCGAGGAGGCCATGGAGGCGAATGGTGATGCGACGGCCATAGCCTCATGGATGGTGACAGAGGTGAGGGGCCTCTCGGAGGATGGGGATCTTTCAAAATTAGGCTTTGCCGGTAAAGCACTGGGTCGTCTCGTAGAGTTGGTGAGTGATGGCACTGTGAGTCGCCGGGCTGCCAAGGATGTGCTGATACGCATGAATGAATCTGGAGAAGCGCCGGACGTGTTAGTGCGAGAAATGGGGCTGGAAACTGTCTCTGATGCGGAGGCCTTGGGAATGATTATCGAAGAAATTCTTTCTTCGCATCCTAAGGAGGTAGAAGCGTATCGTGAGGGTAAAGGAAAGCTCATTGGCCTGTTCATTGGAGAGGTGATGAAGGCCACCAAGGGTGCGGCTGATCCGAAGGTCTTGGAAGGCCTGCTTCGGGAAAGGCTAAGTCCATGAGTATGCGCCTTCGGTTTGCGCCTTCACCGACCGGCTATCTGCATGTCGGCGGTGCCAGGACGGCCATATTCAACTGGCTGATTGCTCGAAAGGAAGGGGGTGTTTTAGTCCTCCGCATTGAGGATACCGATCGGGTGAGATCCAGTGAGGAGCATACCAAGGTCATCCTGGATGGTTTTACGTGGCTCGGTGTGGATTGGGATGAGGGACCCTTTTTTCAAAGCGAGGGGATTGAGCGTCATCGAGAGGATGCGACTCGACTGTTAGAAGAAGGAAAGGCATACCGAGACTTCACTGATATGGCAGCTATGCGCTTAGAGGCAAAAGAGCGCGGAATGCACCCTAGTCGCGTAGTCCGTGAAAAGATGATGGATTTGGGGCCTGAGCTGGCTAACCAACGGGCCGAGGCAGGCGAGCCCTTCGCCATACGGCTGCTAGTACCAGAAGGCGAGACGGTTTTTGATGATCTCGTTCACGGTGAGATGCGCTTTGGTAATGACGATATTGATGATCTAGTGATTCTTCGAAGTGACGGGACACCCACGTACAACCTTGCGGTCGTTTCTGACGACGCTGACATGCGAATCACCCATGTTCTACGTGGAGATGACCATCTCTCAAATGCGCCAAAGCAGGTTTTGCTTTATCGCGCCCTCGGGTACCCTGAACCGGTGTTCGCGCATGTACCGTTGATCCTGGGTTCCGATGGTCGAAAACTGTCCAAGCGCCATGGCGCTATGGCGGTCGGTGATTATGCCGACGAAGGAATCGTTCCTGAGGCGATGGTCAATTTCCTAGCACTCTTGGGTTGGAGCCCGGGCAATGATCGAGAGTTGATGAATCGGGCAGAGTTGCTGGGCGCATTTGGGATGGAGCGCTTGCTTAAGTCGGCGTCCGTATTCGATATGGAAAAACTAGAGTGGCTGAATGGCCAACATTTGGACGCGTACTCCGACGAAGAGCTAGCGAAATGCCTGCGTGGATTGTTGCAAAAGGAAGAGTCTTTCTGTTCAGAGCTTCTTGATGACGTCAACTGGCTTTCAGAAATGCTGGCGGTGATAAAGCCACGGGCCCGGAAGCTAGACCAGCTTGCAGAGCAGGCTAGGCCGTTTGTTTGCCAGGATCTGCACTTCGATACGAAGGCTGTTGAAAAACACTTGAATAGAGACCCAGGTGCCGCGAGCCAGCGCCTTCAGGGTCTTTATGCAGCATTCCACGGGGCGAACTGGACCAGAGAAGAGCTTGAGGTATCTCTTCGCGATCTTGCTTCACAGATGGAGTTGGGGGCTGGTAAGCTAATCCACCCTCTCCGTGTCTCACTGACCGGAAACATGGCTAGTCCAGGTATCTTCGACGTACTCGCTCTCCTCGGAAGAGAGCGCTCACTGGGCCGCATAGAGGATGCTGTGGAGCGGATCGGCTTAAGCTGAAAAATCGGCCCGCTTGACACCGTTCTGAACGTGACATTAGGATAGCCCGCAATCCCTTACCGGGTGCAGGTTTTGCCCCCCCTCGTTGTAGGTGCGGATCGTTGGCTAGAACCGACACAATTCATGAGAGCGAAGTTCCGACCGGCAGTCGTCGAGTTCAGGCGCTCACTGGGATTGAGCAGAAGATCCTCGACTACATGGTTCAGTACCTTCGAGCGAACACCTATCAGCCCTCGATCCGGGACATCGGTGAGAGGTTTGAGATCAAGAGTACCAAAACGGTATCGGAATACCTCCAAGTCCTCGAGGCAAAAGGTTATCTCGAACGCCATCCATCACGCTCACGTGGCGTTAAGATCCTCGGGGTAGACCTCAGTGGTGGTACCGTATCGGTACCGTGTTTTTCATCTCTAGCATCTGGCACTAGTGGAGAAGCTAGTCCGGAATCCTTCCTTTCTTTGGATCCTCAGTTCGGTGGTCGTGAGGGTTCTTTTTTCGTCAGAGCGAGGGCGAGTGAGCTGGGCGTGCTTGGAGTGGGCGAGGGAGACCTCGTCTTAATTTCTCCAGTGGAATTAAAGGAGGCCGAAGATGGAGCTGTGATCGTGATCGGGTTTGGCGATTCAGCGTCTTTTTTCCGCCTTTCAAAATCTGGCTCGTCATTCTCCCTAGAAGATCTGAAGCCGGGAGGAGGAACTACTGTGTCCGAGCAGTCAGCTTTGACGGGGCTGGTGGGTCGCGTGGCCGGCTTTTATCGAAAGATGGATGGGGTCGGATCGCTCAACCTCACGCCCCACTAGTCAATTTACGCTAAGATGGCACATAAGCCGTCTCCGTCGGGCTCACCTGGCAACAGTATTGAGTGGTCTGACAAGATGTGGATGGCGGTAGCCCTTGAATGTGCTCAAGAGGGAGAGCTACAGGGTGAGGTGCCCGTCGGTGCCGTTGTAGTCCTGGGAGGAAGGTTGATTGGGAAGGGTAACAACCGCACAATCCGTGATGCGGATCCCACAGCACATGCGGAGGTGGTTGCTTTAAGAGCAGCTGCTCAAAGCCAGGGCGATTGGAGACTTTCCGGAGCCACTCTGTACGTAACACTAGAACCGTGTGCTATGTGTGCTGGGGCTATAGTGTTATCGAGGATCTCACGAGTCGTGTTTGGTGCACGTGATCCAAAGGCTGGGATGGGAGGCTCGCTTGATAATTTGCTTCAAGACGGCAGGCTAAATCATTACTGTGAAGTTGTTTCAGGAGTCATGAGTGATGAATCCAGTTCGCTTTTGAAGTCGTTTTTCCGTGAACGTCGGTGAGAACAGCTTTATCATTCTTGGTGCTCCCGGTATTTATCTCGGGATGCCGACTGGTTACGGTGGCGGCGGATCAGCCCCCACCATTTATAGAGGTGAACGTTGATTCTACGACGTTGGTGGCTGACTCGAGCGGACCAGCACAGTTCGTGGCACAGGATCCTGTTCGAACTTTCGGTGAAGTTCGCGCTCTTTGGGTAGTTCGCTTCACGCTGACATCGAAGAAAGCCATTCTGAAGATGATCGTGGAGGCGGAGCGCAACGGGATTAACACATTGGTCATTCAGGTTAGAGGAAGAGCGGATGCCTTCTATGAATCGTCGCTAGAGCCGCGTGGCCAATCAGTACGCGAGCCTGCTTCATTCGACCCTCTGGGATTTGTGATTCGCGAAGCACACGCTCGTGGAATAGCGGTTCATGCGTGGGTCAACACTCACCTCGTCTGGGGACCGGTAGAATTGCCCCAAAGCCCCGACCATATCGTTAACGCACATCCAGAATGGCTCTCTGTGCCTCGGGAGCTTGGCCGGGAGTTGGCTGCGGTAGATCCGTTTGAGAATCGCTTTGTCGGCCGACTCATTCAGTATGCTGAAGAAAACTCGTCTACGGTCGAAGGTGTGTATACCAGTCCATCACATCCAGACGTTCAGGATCATGTCCACGCGATTTGGATGGACCTCGCACAACGTTACGATCTAGATGGTATACACTTCGACTATATACGCTTTCCGTCAGCTAGTTATGACTATTCAATAGGGGCTATTGAGCGATTTCGTGTTTGGCTACGAGGCCAACTTACGGAAGAACGTTGGGGAGAGCTCAACAGGGAATATGGATCAGATTTGTATGCGTTTGTGGACGGCGAGGCAGAGCTATGGAATCAATTTAGGCGCGGGCACATAACGAACCTTGTAGAGCGTATTTATCGGGATGTTAAGGCGTTCAATCCACACCTCACCATCTCGGCGGCAGTTATCGCGGACACTGAGCTTGCCCATAATGAGCGCTTCCAGGCATGGCCTGCATGGCTTGAACAGGGAATTATCGACATTGCGGTTCCAATGGCCTACACGCCGGACCCAGAGCGCTTTCGTGAACTTGTCCGCACTGCCAGGAGTGCTGCACAGTTTCGCGAGAGAGTGTGGGCCGGTATTGGCGCGTACATGAACACTGTAGAGTCCACCATTGGAATGATTGATATTGCCCGTTCGGAAAAGGTGGGCGGCGTCGTGCTTTTTTCCTACGATTGGTTGGTGGGCGAGGGGTTAGGTGACCCCACGAGCCCGTTCCTTAGGCGCATAGCTGAAGCACGCTTTGATCCTTAGCGCCCTCTTTTGGCCCGGGGGTGCAGTGTTCCTGATGACCTACCGTCAGACACCACCCTCTCAGGTATGAACTCTCCTACGTCTGGGTATCGTGAACCAATACGCCGGTTGTACGCAACAAGATTGCTAGCAGTGTTACGCCGATAACGAGCCCTGCAATTGGCGGCAGTCCGTAAGCAGTGCCAATATTGCCTAGAAGTATTGAGAGAATGCCGACTACTAGGGCATAGGGGAGCTGGGTTTTTACGTGGTCGACGTGATCGCAGGCTGAAGCCGTAGATGAAAGCACGGTCGTATCTGAGATCGGAGAACAGTGGTCGCCCCATATCGCTCCGGCCAGGACTGAGGAAATGCTTCCAAGAAGAATGGCGTCGAGAGTCCCTCCTGGAAGAACATCCACTCCTCCTAAGCCAACAACGAGGGGTATCGCAACTGGGAGCATGATTGCCATGGTACCCCAGGACGTGCCAGTTGCAAACGCCATGGCTCCCGATGTGACGAAAACAATCACAGGGATGAGGTTCACTGCTATCCGATCAGAAAGGATGGTCTGCAGAAACACAGAAGTCCCAATAGTCTCAGTAACGGAACCTAGGGACCAAGCGAGCACGAGGATTATCATAGCGATCATCATTGATTTGAATCCGCCAACCGCCGCAGAAATACATTCGCGTAGATTCAAAAGTTTCTGGCCGAGTGACAACGCAATCGCCACGACGGCGCCACCAAATGAACCCCAAAGAAGCGCGTTGTACGATTGGGCGTGTGCGAACACGTCTCTCAGTTCAGCCTCTGATCCCGCTCCCGCTCGTCCCGTCGTGTATAGGGTCGCGAGGACGATGAGGATCACGGAAAGCACGGGAAGAGCAGCGTTCCACCAATGCTGCTGTACTCCCGGCTTTGGCTGCATTTCTTCTAGCGCTGTGTCAGTTGGAAGGGCCGCGTTGGTCGCGTGCAGTCCCTTGCCAGCGCTCGCCCTGAGCTCAGCTTGCGCCATGGGTCCAAAGTCGCGCCCACTTATCGATGTCATGAACACGAATGCTAAAGCGAGGAGGGGGTAAAAGAGGTAGGGTATGGTTTGAAGGAAAATGCTGAACGGACTGGTTTGGAGAAGGACGCCAGCGGCTTGAGGTGTCTGGGAGGCAGCTATCGAGAGTCCGTCCCCTATGAGACTGATCTCGTACCCAACCCATGTTGAGACCGGGACCAGTGCGGCTACCGGCGCGGCTGTCGAGTCGACGAGATACGCGAGTTTCTCGCGTGAGATCTTCAGGCGATCCGTTATCGGCCGCATCGTATTGCCAACTATGAGGGTGTTGGCGTAGTCGTCGAAGAATATGGCCAACCCCGCTAACCAGGTCGCAATTTTTCCTCTCTTCGGGTTACTGGCCAGTGGTTCTACGGCCTTTACAATCCCCTGCGTACCGCCGTTTCGGGATACTATACCGACCATAGCTCCCAAGAAGAGCGTGAACACCATGATCGCTGCGTGGTCGGTGTTAGCGACGGCAGGGACTAGGAATAGATCAACAAGCCGCCCAGTGGCCGTTAGCGGATTGAAGCCCACAACGAAAAAGGTTCCCAGCCATACTCCAGCAAAGAGTGCGGTTACGACCTCTCGGAAGATCAGCGCCAGTGCGATCGCCAAGAGAGGGGGGAGAATTGATGCCCATCCAGGGATGACGGGCGCATCGACCGTGAACGATTCGTTACCGATGATTACAGTGAGAGGTAGTTCGTCGGGGGAGCTGACTATCAGACCTGCAGCGCTAGCTGATTCGCGAGGAAGAACGGTTCCACTAGAGAGTATTTCGCCAGCGTGGTTTCGAACCTCGAATCGAGAGGTCTCAGAGCCTTCACCCAGCACCTTTATATCGAACGGTATGTCAGAAAGGATCACCGCTGGTGCTTCTTCTAGGTTCTGCGCCAGAAGAGGGAGAGGCGATAAGAGCGCCGATAAACCGAAGGCGATTGAGCGAGCGATGTTGGACAACTGCATGGATAACTCACGGGGGAAGACCAAAGTCGTGACAACAATGGGGGGGCATGGCCTTGTTTAAAAGGGTTGTAGGTCGTTGACCCTAGAGGCGCTAAGGCCGAACTTTCCGCTAGCAGCCGTAGGTGGTCGTGT
>MDTA01154931.1_pt1 | contig 10264 bp, 7 predicted proteins | sample 811151 | NCBI WGS metagenome assembly MDTA01 (sample SAMN05326648, study PRJNA326480) | marine metagenome | isolation source: seawater | place: Indian Ocean: South | collected 2010 | reverse complement strand
CCCCCTTTGCTAATTCCGCCATCTTCTCTTGATGCTGATTGGTCACACTAGCAGAGACACTCCTGGCCAAAAGCCACGAAAAAAATCTTCGACCATCCTCATCAAGTTTCTCCCGTGACTGGCTGGCATGTTTCCAAAGCCATCCATAGGCAAGTGCCAAAGCCTTTATCGAATGGATTTTTTCATTCGCCGCAATTTTCAGAGCAGTTGGTGAAGGCGGAGTTTTCGGAGCACCTCCATCTGAAAACCAAACTTCATCAAGCTCGAAATGCCCGTTACCATGGTCAATGTACTCAAGGTGAGCTTTGTGCCCGCGATACATCCTCAGATCTCCCCCCTGTGAAAGCCAACGCACCTTACCGTCAGTATTCGGGTCATTAATACGAGTTCCCCTGAAAAGCAGGCCATTGTATGGCTCCATCACATAACTATCGATAATCAGCCTAACTTGCAGACCACCTTTTCGAGCTGCGGCAAGATGATGAATCTGGTTATGAGTGATCTCAAAAGTTGGCGATCGCAAAACCCCTTGTAACTGCCCTGCCAATCTCGCTCCACTTGCCATCCCGCTCACAGCCATATCCGCAGTTGCTTGCGACCATTCTCCAATACCGCTGGGACCGTCTCCGTAAGCAAATCCCGTCGTGAACCACCCTGCATCCGCGTAGCTATCTTCAGTGAAATCAGCAAACTTGACCGCCCCCTTGACTGAATCACCACTTTGCTTGTGACGATCAGCCAGACGCCTGCGTATCTCTTGGTAGCGCCTGTCAAAGACTGTCTGCACAGGATTAACATCACCGTCCAAGAATTGCGACCAAACAAAAAGCGGGTGATCGGGCTCCTTGACTTCCGGCAACCGAAGGGCCTTCGTCCAGTTTTCAAGAATAGTAGCATCCAGTTTATAGCGCTTGGATAATTCCGCTAAATTCCCTCCTCTTATGACCTCACGTGAAGCCATGAGATACCGAGCTATCTTTTCAGGCTCGATACCATCTTTAACACTTTCAGCAATCACGCCATCAATCTGTTTAGCGCTCGCCTGTAACTGTGCAACACCCGCAGCAATTCTACCTCCCGGATCAAGCAGCGCTTCCTGGCGCCTTGAACTTTGAAGATACCCAGCCAGTGCATAATAATCTTTTGTGGAAATCGCATCAAACATGTGGTCATGACAGCGAGCACAAGAGACTGTAAGCCCAAGAAACGTTTTGCTGAATACGTCAATTTGGTTATCCACGCGTTCTGATTCATTACCACGCACGTCAGTTGGGGCATGAGTGGCTTCGTGTAGATGCCAGAAACCAGTGGCAATCACCGACTCATTATACTTTTCCTCTGGATGCATACGGGGATTATCCATTAAGTCTCCGGCGACATGCTCGGCAATCAGAGTGTTATATGGCACATCAGCATTAAATGCCCGAATCAGATAATCACGATATTCAGTCGCAAAGGGAATGGGATAATCAAACTCATGACCGCAACTTTCAGCATATCGAACCAAGTCCATCCAGTGACGCCCCCACCTTTCACCAAAATGCGGTGAGGAAAGTAAGTCATCTATGACTCGTTCAAAAGCTCCAGGATTTTCATCGCGAAGAAAGGCCTCGACCTGTTCCGGTGTCGGCGGCAAGCCGATCAAATCAAAGTAAGCTCTACGCAGGAGAACATGCTTGTCTGCCTGAGCAGAAGGCTCCATCCCCTTTGACTGAAGTTGAGACAATACATGCAGGTCAATCGGATCAGTTGACCATTCACTAATCTGCAAAGAGGGCGCCGCAGGAAACTTCACTGGTTGCCAACACCAGTGTTCTTTCCGGCGCGCAGCAAGGTCAAATTTCTTTGGGCCAAGTTTCTTCTCAGCCTTGGGTAGCGGCTCATCCGGCCATGGAGCCCCCATCTCAACCCACTTTCTCAAAAGAGCAATATCACCGTCACTTAACTTTTTCTTCGGCGACATTTGAATGTCTGGATCGGCATACTCCACAGCCTCGATCAGAAGGCTCTCTCCCGGATCTCCCGGCTTCACTGCTGCACCGGAGTCACCTCCCTTTAGGATCGTGGATCCATGATCAAGCAGGAGACCTGCTTTTAACTTTTCCGACTGCACGGAATGGCAACTGTAGCATTTGTCGGCCAGCAATGGCCTCACCTTCGCCTCAAAGAAGTGTAACTGATCAGATGTGGGGACGGCCTGACCTTCATATCCCTGCAACCAAATGAACCCAGAAAGCAAGCAAATGATACGTAATGCATTCATACAATTACAATATCATTCCACAAACCTGACTTTCTTCCAAGAAAAGGCGAAAAAAACATCCCCTTTATGAAAAATTCACCAAAATACATTATCAATTCGGCCTGACGCAATGTGGTGATACTTACATCCTTAGAACCCAGCCCCATCACCAATGGAGTTTGATCTTGTCACGCAAAAACTCGACACTGCGTTTCAATTGATCAATCCCATCCACACCGTCTTCAATGCTGATCCAGCCATCAAATCCCACTGATCGCAATTGCCTGAATATTTCATCATAATCGTTAAGGCCTGCTCCAATTTCTCCATGGCAAAGTCTTTCGGCATAGCCTTCCACCCCAAGTTCCTCAAGCCTCAAGTCCTCAAGACTGCCGTTGCGCAAGTAACGGTCACTGGCGTGCATTGTAACTACCTGAGACTTTACACGCCTAAGCAGTTCAATCGGGTCTTCTCCGGCAAGAAATGTGTTACTCGGATCATAATTGACCCCAAAAGACCGATGATTGATCATACCGACCAGCTCGCAAAAAACTTCCATCTTCTGGGCGAATTCAGGATAATCCCAGAAATCATCTTTGTAGTGATTCTCGATCACCAGCGTTACCCCAAAAGATGCAGCATATTCAGCGCATTCCAGAATGGAATCAGCTGCATAGCGCAACCCGTCTTCACGGGATAAGCCTGGCCTACGCTGCCCCGAAAGAACCCGGCAAGACTCAGCGCCAAGTTCAGCCGCCATCTCAATCCAGCGTTTCTCCTTCTGAACTTCTTCCGCTCGAAAATCTGCATGAGGGTGAGTGAAGTCGGGAGAACAACACAGCATGGGAATCTTAAGGCCTCGTTCCCCTGCACTCCTTCGGAACTTTACCCAATTCGACGGATCATCATTCTCGAGAAATCCTGCATACCACTCAACCCCCTCAATCTCCAGTCCAGCCGCGATATCCAACCACTCGAGAACCGTCATCCGTCCATTACGGCAAAGCTCCTGCATGTAAGCCTTTGGAAATGCTGCAAGTCTCGGCACGCTCTAGCTCTTTCTTTGTTTAACTCCCCACTTCCTCATTTTTAAAAACAGCATCAACACTTGGGAGCATTCCTTCCAATAAAAGGAAATTGCGACAACTCTATAACCTGACCACTAATCGGCCCAAATTCATCACTTAAAAAGTGCACAATACTCACAGCTATCTCTTCAGGTGTAATCATTCGTCCACTGGGAACTTCATCCTTACTTAGATTGTCAAACCAGTCCTCAGCCATCCCTTCGTCAATTTTACGCTTTCTTTCACCCTCACTGAGGACCCAACCCGGATTAATCTGGTTCACCTTGATACCATGCTCTCGGTGAAGCGTATCCCCCAGATTCCTAGTCATTGTCATCAATGCTCCTTTTGCTGCACTGTATGCAAGCAGGTTGGGCTCTCCTGAATAGGCATTCACCGAGCCTATATTCACAACGTAGCCACGGGTATTGGACAACTCTCTTAAGGCAGCCCTTATCAGCAAGAGTGGCGCGCGGGCATTAATTGCCATCACCGAGTCAAAAAACGTGGCATCGGTCTCCTCGATCAGGTTGCGCCAAACCACCCCGGCGTTATTTACCAACCCATGCAACTTTCCAAACTCAGCTAAAGCAACGCTGACAACTTCTTCACAATGCTGAGGTTCAGCTAAATTCCCAACGCAAAACGGCATTCCAAGAGACTCGGCCACTAGCTTCGTCTCTACCTCCTCAATACCATGAATTAGCACCTGTGCTCCTTCAGCCACAGCCCTTCGCGCTGCAGCCTCTCCTATTCCCATGGAACTTCCCGTTACAATAATCGACTTACCTTGAAGTTTCATTATCCATTCATGACTGTAAGTAATCAGCTAAGTGATAGCATAGCTCGTTATCCTCCCGGCACCAGAACCGACTTTACAACCTTGCCGGAATGCATTGCCTCAAAGGCATCATTCCAATCCTCAAGCCCCCACTGCCCGCCAATTAATGGCGCCACACTCAAAGCTCCACTACCAAGAAGATGAAGCACCCTTTCCCATACCGGCCAGTTATGGCTAAAACTTCCTTTCAGCGTGACATTTTTTTGCACCAGCGCATCCAAAGAATAGCCCAACGGTTGAGGTCCCCATCCTACTTTTGTAATCCATCCCGCAGGGCGCACTAAATCAATAGCCGTCTTGAGCGTTTCACTAACTCCCGCCGCATCTACGACAACATCAGCCCCAAGACCATCACGTTGACGTGCCCATTGGTCAGCGCCACTGCTGAGCACCTCAATACCGTATCCTTCACGAGCCACTTCAAGACGATGTGCGTCCTCTTCCCGACCCAGCAGACAGACCTCGCCACCCCTGAGCTTGGAAATCACCGCACATAAAATTCCGATGGTTCCGGGACCAATAACCAAAACCCGGTCTCCAGGTTCCATCATTGTATTATTGACTATGGCATTATAAGCGACGCAACATGGCTCTGTCAGCGCGGCATGCTCCATCTGTAGACTATCGGGAATTCGGTGAAGACAACGAGACGGAACCTTCACATACTCAGCCATTGCCCCGTCAACCCCATAACCAAACCCCTTCCTACCCGGATCAAGGTTATAGAGACCACGACGACTCATTGGGCTCTGCTCATTAATAATTGCGGCCGTTTCTGAAACTGCTCGCTCACCTGGTGTCCATCCCTCAACCCCCTTGCCAACAGCAACAATAATCCCGCCAAACTCATGCCCAAGAACTACCGGATAGTTCACCGGCCAACTATGACTAGACTGCCACTGGTGTAAATCACTGCCACAAACACCAACAGCTCCAACCTTCATAAGAATCTCGTCAGCCGCAATTTCAGGGTGAGGCACAGCACGTAGTTCCACGGATCCCACTTCCGGGGCAAAGTTAACAATCGCGGGCTGTGACATCGTGGCATATTACCTCATTCTTAACGGGAGAGAAGCAAAAGACTCTAATATGTAATAGAACTCACCATAGAAAGCCCCTTGGATAGGTAAGAAATTTGTTAGGGGTTGCCCGAACGGCTTTTTTTTGTTAGACGATTACGCCAAATTATTCCCTGTTCCCCTTGAATGCAGGGAAACTACTAAAACCAAATTAAACCTAATGCTAAAGGCTGCCCTAACCGCTCTGTCCACTCTCACTCTACTGAGCGCGTGCAACCAAACCTTCAGTAACCCCACTTTTATCGCACCCGAAGGTCAGGAAGAACTGGTTGCCAGGATTCGCGGCCAGATTCGGGAACTGGAACAGATAAGCGGGAAACATTTCAGGGGTAAAACGATCGAACTTCGAGCACCAGCATCAGCGGAATATGAGGATTGGCGAGGAATGCCCGTGGCCAAGATACGCGGCACATACCAAGGTGGCTTAACGGCATGGAAAATCCTTGAGCGTAACGCCATTGTCTATCTAGCTCACGTTGAAGGAAAAATTCCTGACTGGCTCATTAGGCATGAAGCCCTGCACGTGATACTGCTTAGTAATGGAATCCCCGGGCATCCAAGAAAATACTCCAGGCTTTTTGAACACGCTTACTGGTGGATGCCTGAGGAAGATTACAGAAGAAAAGCTTTTACTCGCCCCTTCTTTCGGAGCTTTACCAAAGCAGCATGCCCGATATGCAACTCCTGCCCTAATGACTTCCATAAATTAAAGCAATAATGGGCACTCATCGTAATTACATCATTGGCACAGCCGGTCATATTGATCATGGTAAGAGCACGCTGATCGAGGCGCTCACAGGGACTGACCCGGATCGCCTGCCCGAGGAAAAAGCACGAGGAATGACCATAGATCTCGGCTTTGCGCATCTTGAACTGCCATCCCCTGATTCATCTGGCTCCACCCTTTCGCTTGGCATCATTGATGTCCCTGGGCATGCTGACTTTGTAAAAAACATGGTAGCAGGCGTCGGCTCCGTTGATGTGGCAATGTTTGTCGTTGCTGCCGATGATGGATGTATGCCACAGTCCGAAGAGCATCTCCAGATCCTCAGTTACCTCGGAGTAAAAAATGCCGTCATTGCATTAACAAAATCCGATGCAGTCGATGATATTGAATTCTCCGCAGCCAGTGTTGCGGAAGCACTTGAAGGCAGTTGCTTTGAGGGCTCACCAATTATTCCTGTTTGTGCGATCATCGGGGATGGCCTCGACGAGTTGCGCAAAACACTGGCAAACATAGTGAGTAAAACTCCTCCTCCCAGAGATATCGGAACTGCCAGACTCTCCGTCGACAGAGTTTTCTCGCCACAGGGTGTCGGGACAGTGGTTACCGGAACAATGACGGGAGGCTCACTTGAGAAAGGACAGCAAATCACTATCCAGCCACAGGGAACAAATGCCAAGCTCCGCGGCATCCAGAGTCATCGTAATGACACTGAGAATGCTCTGCCCGGCATGCGTAGTGCACTGAATCTCCCCGAAGTTGGCATTCGCAAGGGCAAAGCTCGGGAAGGAATCAGACGCGGTGATGTGATCACCTCCATGGAGAACACCCGAAACTCTAGGCGAGTCCATGTTTTACTCGAACGGAGCCAACGCCCTTCAGGGGCTGGCACCATCCAACATGCGCAACGCGTCAGGTTTCACCATGGCAGTGCAAATATTTCCGCTCGTGTGCTCTTTTTTGAAAACCGAGCCCTTAACCATGGGGAAGAAGCCATAGCCGAGATCAGACTTGACGCTCCCGGGTTCACCCTTGCCGGTGACCGGTTCGTCCTGCGCGACTGGTCAAAACGATTCACATTGGCCGGCGGCACTATTCTTGACCCGACTCCTGCACCACGGAGCTATCGCACCAAGAAACAGGAAACCTTTCTAAACACGCTCGCATCCAAACCTTTGTCTGCAGAACTTTACCTCGAGAGCATCTTGCAGCGTGACCTCGCTCTTCCCTCAATGGAAGCCCTCTCCCAGTCATCCTTTCCAAAAGAGGAAGCTAAACTGGCCTTAGATAACTGCGAACACATCATGCTCAATGGCTGGCTATTGAACTCCGAATGGTGGAAGGAAATATCAGACATTGCAGCAGCCCGCATCGAGACCATTCATGAGAAGCACCCAGAACTGCCAGGACTCGATCTCAACACACTGCGATCGTTTATGAAAAAGCGGTTGCCTGACGCCAAGCTCTTTGACGCACTCATAGAAGGGCTGAGCAGCACAGGGTTTATTCGTGCCGGCAACTTGATTCGCAGTGAGAAACACGCTCCACAACTTCCCGGTCACCTTCGCAAGGCCGAGGAGAAAATCTGTTCCGCACTGGATGCCAACCCGCTTGAACCTCCCAGCCCTAAGGAAATTGCTTCAACAGAAGCTGAACAAACCGCACTCAAGTTCCTAATCGAAACAGGAAAAGCCATTCAACTAGATGAGAAAGCCATCCTTCTTGAGGTTCATTACCGGGAAGCCGTTGGGAAAATCAAAGCGCATATCACAGCAAATGGACCATCGGCTGCAGCCGATATCAGGCGTGCACTGGGCACAACTCGACGCATCCTGATACCTCTCCTCGAACACCTTGACCGGGAAGGTGTCACTTTACGCCAAGGCGACCTGCGTGCCCTAAAGAAATAGTGACAAAAATTAAATGATTGAGCTTTCTGCACACAATACCAAACACCTTCCTCATCGATGAAATTCACACTTTTCCCACTCCTTCTACTCTCGCTTTTTCCATGCTTAAACCTTTCCGCCCGCATCTACAAAGATCGAATCAATCCACAGTGGGCAAACGACAATTCTCATTTTTGGTATCGCAACACCTTGGTCGGCGGAACCAGTGAATACATCCTGGTAGACCTTGTGAAAGGCACCCGTATGCCGGCCTTTAATCAGGAATTACTTGCCGCTGCCATTAACGACTCTGGTGCGGCAAAAATGCAACCGGACAAGTTATCTCTGGACCAACTGCAATTTGAGCTGAATAAAAAGCTCGTTTATTTCCGTATCGGCAACCAGCACTTCAGTTGGCATCGCGTGAAAAACCAACTCGATAAGATTGATGCCACCAGCCGCCCTGAAAGAAAAAGCCCGAAAGAAGACAACAACCCTGAACAATCAAAGCCGGCAAACAGCGACATAAAACCCTACCGTCCAAGCCGAAATATCTCCCCGGACGAAAAATGGAAGGCGTTTATCAAGAATCACAATCTATATATACAAAGGGTTAGCGGTGGTGAGGAAATTGCACTCAGTAGCGATGGAAAGCCCGAAAACAGCTATCAGGCTCCGTTCTGGTCACCAAATTCCAAGACTCTGATATCATTCCGGGTTGAGCCGGGAAAAATTGGAGATGTCCATCTCCTCGAGTCCTCTCCAAGGGAAGGCGGAAGAGCAAAGTTACAGACTCGCCGATATGCATTGCCTGGAGACAAATTCACTGCCCACGAGTTGAACTGGTTCGATATAGATGGCAACACACAGATCAAGCCCCGAGTAGGAATTATTGATTTTCGCGGACCTGCCCTGAGATGGACGCCTGACGGCCGTTATTGTCGCTATCAGAAAATCGATCGAGGCCACCAGCGCTTCAGAATCATTGAGTTGGACATGTTTACCGGCAAACACCGCAATATTATTGACGAAGTAAGTCAGACCTTTATCTGGACGGAACACGCAAAGGATCTTGGCGTTCCACTGGTCAACTGGCTGAGAAAATCAGAAGAAATCATCCACCTTTCGGAGAGGGACGGCTGGCGCCACCTCTACTTGATTGACATTGCTACAGGCAAGATCAAGAACCAGATCACCGAGGGCGAATATGTTGTCCGCTATGTAGACCGTATTGATGAGGAAAATCGCCAAGTCTGGTTCCGCGCCTCGGGTAAAAATCCCGGTCAGGACCCCTACTTGATGCATTACTACAGGGTCAACTTTGACGGCACAGGACTAACTGCACTCACTGAGGGGAATGGGTGGCACAACATCCATTACTCACCCGACCAACGTTTCATAATAGACTCCTATTCACGAGTAGACATGGCTCCCGTCCATGAACTACGCCGCGTGTCTAATGGAAAACTGGTCTGCACTCTGGAAAAAGCCGACACGAGCGAACTTAAGAAGGACGGCTGGAGCCCTCCAGAAGTTTTCTCAGCCAAGGGCAGAGATGGGAAAACCGACATCTGGGGTATTGTATGCCGCCCCAAGGATTTCGACCCTGAAAAGAAATACCCTGTTCTAGAAGACATGTATGCAGGCCCCCATGATTCTTACACTCCCAAACAATTTAGCGCAGGACGACGCTATTCTTCGTGGACAGACATGGGCTTTGTCGTGGTCAAGATGGATGGCATGGGAACAGCCAACCGCTCAAAGGCCTTTCATGACGTCTGCTGGCAAAACCTCAAGGACTCAGGATTCCCAGACCGAATCCAGTGGCACAAGGCCTATGCAAAGGCCAATCCTTGGTACGATATCTCCCGTGTTGGTATTTATGGAGGATCAGCTGGCGGCCAAAGCTCGACAGCCGCACTGCTCTTTCACCCCGATTTCTACAAGGTTGCCGTATCCTCATGCGGCTGTCATGACAATAGAATGGACAAGTCATCATGGAACGAACAATGGATGGGCTATCCAGTCGGTCCACAATATTCAGAGTCGTCAAACATTGACAATGCACACCGCCTTCAGGGCAGGTTATTGCTGATTGTCGGTGAACTCGACAAAAACGTGCCGCCCGAGTCAACATACCGGCTCGTTGATGCTCTCATTAAAGCCAAAAAGGACTTCGACTTCATCATGGTTCCTGGAGGAGGGCATGGAGGCGGCGGGCATCACGGTCACCGCAGACGCCAGGACTTCTTCCGCAAGCACCTGTTGGGTATTGAGCCGCCAAATTACAATGCTCAAAGATAGAGGCGCACAAGCTCGGCTCAAATGAAGATGCTTGAGCGAATCCAAAAGACAGCATGCCTGTTTATCGGTCTCACCGCCCTATCCACTGTTCATGGAAATGACAAACCATGGCACTGTG
>MDTA01115056.1_pt1 | contig 10264 bp, 9 predicted proteins | sample 811151 | NCBI WGS metagenome assembly MDTA01 (sample SAMN05326648, study PRJNA326480) | marine metagenome | isolation source: seawater | place: Indian Ocean: South | collected 2010 | reverse complement strand
CAATATGGTTGTCCTAGTATAGACATGGTTCTGTACAATGAGTCAAATCAAAAACATGATATATTTGGAAAACCTAGAACTGGAATGTTTAAGAGATTAAAAGAAGAGTTTATGATACCTTACAAAGGAGGGTGGTATGTAGGTGATCAAATCATGGATGCTAAAATGGCAATGAAAGCACGAATGCGCCCAGTTCTTCTTCGTACTGGGCTTTTAGATGAAAAGAGGTTGAACAACTTTGCAAACAAACAATTGAAAAGACAAACAAAAATATACGATAATTTTTTAGAATTTGCTGAATCGATTTAAATCCATTCCGGACCATGAACCCATCCCACTAAAGATTTTCTAACACCTTTAGTAACTGGACTTACTCTGTGAACTAAGACAGAATTAAAAAACACGGCCTCATTCTTGAGAAGTTTAGCTCCACCATTAGCTGCTATACCATATTGATCATTAGTGTCATAATAGTGTTGAGGAAAGAATTGTAACTCACCGCCTTCATATTCACTAGGATCATTAAGACCTATGCTAAAAGAAACTTTTCTAATATATTTAGAAGTGTCTTTGTGCAATCCATCGATATGCCAGTCATAGTGTCCGTTTTCATCACCATAATATACTGAGTATTGTAAATTTTCTAAAGCATAAAGATTATAGTTAAAATACTGTTCATTGACTTTATTAACTACATCAGCTATGTTATTAAAAAGATGTTTAGTCTCATCATCACCTGAATTAATCCATAAGATATTTGAAATTCTTAACTTACGTTTTTCTGTGTCTGAGTTAGCAGATGCATCAGCCGTCAATACCTCTCCACTTTGTTCACGTCTCTCACTTATATAAGAGTCAATAACTTTGATCGCTTCATCACTTAAAACATTTTTTCTAGTTGTAATAAAGTTTTGATCAACTGAAGGATTTTTAAGCCATATCATTAGGTATTTTAACCATTTTTTGTAACTCCGGTAGATACAAATATTCTAAATCACTATTAACTAGAGTTCTAATAGCATCTTCAATAGTTTCAACTAACGGTTCTCCACCAAGGTTAAAGCTAGTGTTAAAAATAATAGGTATGCCAGTTTTTTTCTTAAATGCTTTTATTAAGTTATAGTAATTAGGATTGACATCTTCAGTGACAGTTTGAATTCTACAAGTTTCATCTACATGGATAATACTAGGAATCTTTTCTGCAACGCCGTCTTTACAATTAACAGCATACATCATAAAAGGAGAGTCTTCCATACCTCTTAAATCAAACCAATCATGAACGTCATCTTGTAAAATAGATCCTGCAAAAGGTCTAAAGTACTCTCTATTTTTTACAGCATTTACATAATCTTTTCCATCTACAAATGTAGGATCAAACAAAATACTTCTGTTTCCTAAAGCTCGCGGACCATTTTCAGATCTTCCTTGAAATATAGTTACAATATTTTTTTCCGTAAGAAGATCAACTACACCGTCATTATCACAATCTGTAATTTCATATTTTTTAACACCGTCAACTGCCTTTTCAATGTCTTCGATCTTATACTTGTAATCAAATCCAAGATACAAGTCTTTAACCGGTCCAAACTTTTTTTCCGTGTCATTAAATAGAGAGTGATAAAATGATAACGCGCCTCCAATAGCAGTACCTGCATCGCTCGATATAGGCTCCACATAGACACTAATCCCTTCATCTTTTAGCGCATCAAGATACTCGTAATTGGCTACGCAATTAAGAGCATATCCACCAGAAATAACTACATTAGTTTTACCAGTCATCTCAACAGCTTTTTTGATGAGCTTAACCATTTCTCTCTGTGTTTCTATCTGACACTTATAAGCTAAACTTCTACCAACGTCAAGTTTAGTAATGTCACCGCCGACCTCTTCAATCTTTTCTCTTTCAGCGCTAAGTGAGTCATACAATCTTGCGTTAATAAATGCACCATTAGGCGTGTTTGGCGTAAATACATTTCTATTAAAAGAACCTGGATTCGGTGCGTATTCATCAAATAATGGAGGTATATTAGGATCATCAATTCCGTATGGAAATAAGCCCATAGTTTTTCCAGCTTCGATAGGTTGCCACCCTAAGTACTGTGTGACAGCTTCGTATACCTTAGTAACTCCACCTCTATCATCACACATGATTTCAATTTTATTGTTTTCTTCGCCAAGGAATCCTGCATCAGCGTCTTGATGATGAGCAGGAAAGACAGTAGTTGTACCACCTAAATGCTTATATCTTGTTCTAAATACAGCCGGATAATTACATTCAATAATAGATTCATATTCCCAAATCGAAGTAGGTCCTTTTAGATCGCACGTGTAAGGTAATTCAGAACCAGCGCCATCCGCAATTAAAGCAACTGCTTCATCAAATCCAGATCTGTAAAAGGCACAAGCTGCATGCATTTTATGGTGCTTGTCAGAGATCTCAATAACTTGAGGATGCTCATGCCCAGCCGGTCTTTCATCGATAAGATGTAGTTTTCTAGCCATTCCAGTATACGCGTCTTCTCCACAAAAATCTAATTTTCCTGCAGTTCTTTCGATATCTTGAGTATGAACTATGACTAAATAATCTAGCTTATCAGTATAATCTAAAATTTTAACCATACCTGCAAGAGGCGCTCCATCATACTTTCTGCGACTAAGTCTTTCTTCTTCAATAGCAAATAAAATCTCATGGTTTTTCATAAGAATTACTGTGGCGTTATGCCCTCTATTGATAGCAGCAATCCACACATCTCTATCTGGTGGAGAAGGCGTCAAATCTACCGGAATAGGTTGTTCAATAGTCTGTTCTTCTTCCATAATTATTTTCCTCTTAAATTTTCAGTAACTTTTTTATCTATCTCTTTAATTATTTCACTGATAGCAGAGTCAGTTAAATCCATAGCTCTCTCATTTTTTCTATGAAGGTGATCTTCCATAGTAAGTCTAATTGGATCATAAACTCTTCTATCAACTCCTACATCTAGTACTTGAAAAACTTTACTATCTTCATAAGATATATTTTCGGGATAAGTAGCGCCTACACATACGACCGATGGAGTTTTAGTAGAATGAGCAATGTGTTGTCCAACACTATCGCAGCCAAGAAAAGCATCTGCTGCAGCAATGATTCCTCCCCAGATTCTAAGAGGAGCTCCTTCTGGTTGTGCTACCACGTCCGGACATCCCATTTTCTGAAAATCTGTAGGAAATTCTGACATCATAACAACACCATACTTTGGCTGCAATTTCTTAACAATCTTTACAACATCTTCTGCTCTAAATGATCTTCCTCCACTGTCAACTATCGTATCACCTATAGTACCTGCACTTCTACCATAGGGTTGAAACACAACAACTCTTTGCTTTGAAAGATTCTCTCTTACTTCCTTGACAATCTTATGACCTTCTGCAATCTCAGCCGGTGATAACCACATTGCAGGATAATCAAGTTTTCGTACACCTTTATCACTCATTTCAATATCAAAAGCCTGTGTAATATTACACTTTTGATTATAGTATTCCCAAATTCTATATGGCTCTAAAGACTTGCAATTTCTATGTTTGAGATGTTCTTCGAAAAGACCCTTATGCCAATTGTCGTAAGCTCTTTTATGAAGAGTTGGATGACCAGCATACATTTCCATACCGCCTTCACAGACAATGATAAAATCATCATCTGGATTTTCTTTTTCGTATGCTTCAAATGCTGGAATTGAAGATAGAACGCGGCCTGCACCGCCATTCATAAAAAAAGCCGTTGATCTTTTTTCTTGACTCACTTTTTAGCACCTCACGTGTGAATTGTATATTAATATTATACAACATTTTTTATATGTTGTAAACTATGAAATTATATATAACGTCTGTTATGCAGAATCTCCATTATCTTTATTGGGCCAATCTGGCCACTGCACCATCCATGGGTAAATATTTGGATCAGCTTTACACTTATCCACTAATACTGACATGCCAGAATCCCATGCCTCCCATTCTTGTTTTTCAGCAGTTGATAATCCGTTCCAATATTCAGTATTGGCCTGAGCATCTGTATAAAGCCTTCTTGTAGATTCAATTACAGAGTTTAATCCTTCCCAATCATCTGCAGCAGAACCGGCATGCTTAGGATCTACGGCACCAATAAATGGTCCCCAAACCCACATTTCATTATTAAAATCATATTTAATTTTCTCTTTAACAAATGTATGTTGAGGATCTGATGGATCAAGCTCCTTATGAACTAAACCATTTGGCAAGGTTACTTTTAAATGTGAAAATTTATCAGAATCACTTAGATCTGAATCTTGTCCTCCCCACATTGTTGCAAGCATTGCGCCGCTTGAATCTGTAGCATCTATAAGCACAGATTGCAGATTTTCTCCAGAGTTATCGCGAGGGCTAAACTCCGCAATAGCATTTAATGATGAAAAGTTATCTACAGTTCCATCTAGTCTTATATCTGCTTGCCAAAACCTTTCACCAATATAAGTCCAAGTCGCTTCTCTTTTTAATGCACGAGAAGTCAAATACATTTGATCAGGAATTTTATATTTAAAAGTGGTTTTTACCTTTGCCATTATTTCCTCGCTATTCCCAAATTACTCTTACTGCGCCGTAAGATCCTTGTGATCCACACAAGCAGTGACCAGTAATAGTGTTTGAAGTTTGTCCTCCCATCCCTGGAGCTCTTGTGTACCAAGCACCTCCAATGGATCCGTATCTTTTTCTACCAGATCTGTCATCATGAATAGAGTGACATGTTTGACAGTCAATCCCTAAGTTACCCAATACTTGTCCTCCTCTAGCAGGTCTACCCCACATGAAAAGACCTCCGGGATACGGTGTTCCTGTTCGTGATCCACACATGTATGAATCATGCCAGCCTCCGCAGCAGCTAAATTGATATGATCCATAGACGCCTCTAGCTCCGTGATTAGTGCCGTAGTAACACGCTCTACGTAACGGATCGCCATCAGAATCTCCTATCCTACGAGCAACTACATCACACTTGTAAGCCATATCATTACCGCCATAATTAGCATGAAGGAAACAACATGTTACGCCAGGCTCTCCGCCTTCAGCACAAAAATTACATAATCCGTGTCCAAGAACATATACTCGGTTTCCTCTTATAGGCCCTGCTGCATATCCAGGCACAGTACTTCCTGCGCAACAAGTACCATCATCCGTTCCGCCATACTGCAAATTTGATTCTCGATAGTAGCAGCATGAATTATGTAACGGGTGACAAAAGACATAAGTGTCTCCGGGTATGAGCTTGATCGTTTTTCTAGCATAAGCACCAGAACCACCATCAACTCCTTGCTGACAGCATCTTGATCCCGCACCATGGCCACCTTGTCCCCATATCTCAAACGTGCCAACGCTTGCACCGGTAGGTACAATCCAATTATAACGAGTTATTCCCACGTTGCTATAATCAGCTCGAGCCATATTGTTGCCTGCACCATAACCTTCAGGTTTTGGAGACCAAAACAGACTTTGACCTCGGTATCTGCCAATGGCCATGTCAGTCATGGGTAGTAAAGTTCTAAGTTTCTTTGCCATTATTTCCTCTGATCTTTATCTGTATTTATATTTATCTATATCGCCAAATTGCATTTCCGCCTCCAGCTGGTCCACCGCAACAGCAAGGACCTCCACACACGGCAGTCGGAATGCATCCATGTGCAACTGTTCTTAAGCTCTGATAACAGTCTCCTGTCTCACCCCATGAACAGCGAAAATAAGCTGTTACGTTGTATCCTCCACAATGATTCATTGAATTTACAAGGGGGTAATTAATCCAAGCTGGTCCAGAAACTTGATGCCCATGCTGTGCTCCGCCAGAACCATTTCTAGCTCCGTAGCCACCTATCCACTTGATACCACAAAAATGTCCTTCGTCCATTCGTCCACCAAAACACTCTCTATGAACCCATCCTGGACTAGTCATGCCATGTCTCACTCGGTCGGGAACATACGTCAATTGACACTTCGATGCAGCACCGCAATGTTCACCCATGTGCTCGCCGTGTCGTTGGTTTATAGTTTTTCTTTGCCAACAAAAAATACCATCTGGTATATGATTGCCTCCTCGATAATCACTTTTATATCCTGAAAGCCATGGAGCCATTCCTACGTGAAAACTTGTTTGAGTAGTACATTCTGCTGCCAGTTGAGCTTGATATATCGCTTGATTTATTCTACAAATATGTCGATAGTTCGTATGGAAATTAGCACCACTCCCTGCACTGCCATAGCCGTAGCCGGTAGTACTGATTCCTGATTTTAGACCAAGTCCATCAAGACCAGGGCCTGTTCGAACAGCGCCGCCGTCGTGACAATAACGATCACGTGTCACGGTTGAATGTGCTTCAAAAGTTCTATCATAGCATAGTGGGTTCATCCCACAACAATTACTTCCTGCACAGTAACCTCCTCTAGCACAAAAGCAAGAGCGTGGATCTTGGCCGCCTACGAGTACTAAACTCCAACATCCGTACCTGCCGGCAGGCTCATTAAGACAACAACCTCCCATACCAAGCACGATACAATGATTTGCTGCAAATGATCTTCTGCATTCTTTCATCCATTGACCTTGTCCACCAAGACTTTCTGGTTGAGTACAGCAACAACCTCCGCCGCCAAATCCTCCACTGGCCCATATTTCTACAGTATGATATCCTTGATGTTTATGACCATCATTACATCGTGGCTTTTGTATATCTCTTCCAGTGTCATGAGTAGTTGGCATACAGTATCTACCGCACTTAACGCCATGACAAACCTCATAATGAGTCATTGGATCATTTAGATGTTCATGAAAAATCCACTCACACCAGTCAGGTGTACTCGGCGTATCATAACCGGGTGCAAAATTTCTTAAAGATTTAGCCATTAATAACTCCTGTACCTAAAAGTTACCATTCCATCTCCTGGTGGTCCACCACAATAACAAGGACCAGCGCATGCGAACGCTGGAACTCCGCCGAATCCCATTGCATGAATATTTTCTCCGCCGCATTTAGCATCACCCGTTCCCCAAGAACAGTATATATAGTAAGTCCAATCACCACCTGTAGTATTTTGCATGCTAGCATTTTTATTAGGTACGTTAAACCATCGAGGACCAGAAGTACCATGTCCCATACCTCTTCCGGCCTGCATAGAATTCATAGCAGTAAACATTTTTGAGCCACATATTCCGTCTTGGTAACCGCCACACCAGTCGGCTTGATGCCAACCAAAGTGCCAGACACCTCTTGAACATAATCTATACATGCATTCAGCATTAGATGTACAGCATCCTGTGCTGCAAATGGTATATACATGCCCATTTCCATGTCTTCTATTTTTCGGGCTATATTGGCATTGCCAACCTGCTGCAGTACCTCTTGGTCTGTATTTATTTTTGTCAAATCTAGTTCCTTCTGGAAAACAATGTCCTCCATAAGGTATGTTATTTTTTTCATCACCCATACGCATTGCGAGATTCGCACCAGACATAGCGGGATTGTATCCAATATCATTTCCGAAAACCCAGCTACACGCTGCATTTTCGTTATAACCGGCTGAGTATATTGAACAATTACAATGAACTTGAAATACTGTGCTCCAGCAAGTACTTTCCGGACAGTGTGCATAAAAATTATGCCTAGTACAAGTACTACTTCCTTGTGCACATTCCATAATAGCCGAATCAAGAGACGTCCATGGAATTCCAGCAACTTTTTTTGCTGTCCAAGAAGCACCACGCGAGCATGATCCGGATCCTCTATTATTACTAGCATCATGACACGTGCCAGCTAATTGTTCATGACAGCAGTACCATGGTGAATAACATCCAGAATATCCGCAGTTTCCTCTACATGCACGTGCAACACAGCACGTCATGTCTTGATAGACAGTTGTTGAGCAACCATGATGACCAGATGATGGTAAGCAGCATCCAGCTCTAAAACCTTCCAAACAAAAATACTCTCCTGGATTTAGCTGAAGACATCCTTTTACAGCAGCTCCAGGACCACCGGGTGGTCCAAACATGCAACAACAACTTCCCCATGCAGATCCTCCTGAACCATGAATAGTGTATTGGGTATATTTTGCTCTAGTGTTACATTTTTTCTCGCACTCTGTTTTTTGTGCGCCTACTAGACCTTCACCATCCCAAGGCCCGCACCATCTTAAGCACTGATTGCCATATACTGCATCAGTGTGAGACTGCGGCTGACAGCTGTTAGCTGTTATTATTACCTCACAATAATCTGGTGTCGAGTTTTCAACTAATCCAGGTGCAAAATCTCTTAAGTGTCTAGCCATTTAAATTCGCCTATCTATAAGTAATTCTTACCTTGCCGCCCATTGAAGGTCCACTGCAACAACAGTTCGTGCTGTGCGTCCATCCACCTGACACGCCCCATCCTGCACTAATGTGATAAGGATATTTTACACAATGAATTCCAGCTGCCATAGGTCCTTTGTTAATGACCTCTTCTCCGCCTAAACCGTCTGCGTTACATGTGTACATCACAACGTGACCAGCTTTACAACCGAATACGCCTCCAGGATAAGGTACACCTTGTTTGTATCCACAAGGTTTACTTGTCATTGGAGTAGTTGCTGCTGTGAAAGTGAAGTTTGAATCTGCAGGAAGTTGAATCCACCCAGGTAAGCCGTGATAGTTCTCATCGCCTCCGTATGCTCTTGCACATCCAGAATCTAATCCTTGGTGTTGACAAAAATAAACAGCAGAGTCGGCAGTAAATGCAACACCGCGAGTTGCACTTCCATCTCCAACTGTTTTATATCCGGTCATTCCGGCTGCTGGAGCACTTGATGAATCAAATTGCCTTCCTACACAACAAAATGAAACAGCGCCAAAGCCTACTTCTGCACAAAAGTTAGTTAAACCTTCTCCTACTACAAAAGTATCTCTATTTCGCTCTCGAACTTCGCCACAATGTTTTTTATCTAATCCTGAACCTGGATAACAACAATGAGGATATCCTACAGATACGTAATAACATTGACCACCTTTAACTCTAATAGTTTTTTTAGCATAACCTCCAGAACCGGAAGGAGTTCCGAAAGAGCAGTTGCAGTTACCAGCTCCGCTACCTCCAGCTCCCCATATCTCAATCATTGCACAAGTTACACCAAATGGGACACACCAGTGTGTACGAAATCGATTGTATGTACACTGTGCTGCGTCATAACTTGTTTGGACGGCAGGAGCAAACTCCCAGCTACACCAGCCATCATACATCATGTCGTCCTTAGCACCTGCTCTAATTAGATGGGACAAATATTTAGCCATGTTTAGCTCCTTAAATTAATTTTAACCTTGAACCATGAATTGCCAACCATCAGTCGCACCAGACCAAACCATCTGAACTGCTGTACCCATGGTATCGACAATGATATCACTATCCTGTCCAAGAATCTTATCAGTGCCATTCTGCCTTAGAACCACATGATTAGTTTGAAAATTTTGCTTAACATCGACAATGTTAACTCTGCCGTCGCCTACTGTATTACCAGCCACGTTAGGCATAGTGATAACAACTTGTCCGTTATTGGTATTTACAAAATACCCATTGAAATTTTCCGCAGTGAAATTGCTGTCCTTCGTTTCCCAAGCAATAGGCGGCTCAATTGAGTTTACAGCTTTAGCTATATAAGCCAACTGCTCCGGTGTACTGTTTGTGATAGAGGTTTCAAGCTTGTTGATCAGCGCGGCTTTTACTGTATCTACGGTTGCCATAGTTTATTAACTCCCTTTTTTCTGTCTTAAGTGATGATTACCGATGGATCTGAGACTATTCTCAACTTTATGATCCGTTCTTAAATTTTTAATGTCGAATCCTATATATTGCTCAAATCCAATCTCTCCTTTCTGAGCATTTGTAGGTAATGTGCGAGTTCTATTATTAAATGCTGCTGTATTATCTACATAAGTTTTAACAGCACGTTCTGTAGGAACTGCTTGGTTAGAATTACCTGCAAGCGCAGTATCAGAAGAGAATTCATTAATTGTTTCTCCAAGTTTGGCACCAATGGAACCAAGTCTTAAAGATGATAGTCCTGCAAGATCAAAAGCAGATGCATCAAGAGTAGCTCTACCAGTTGCCTGATCGATTCGGAAATAATTACCTACTCTAAAGTTACCGTCCTGGTCAGTTGTAACATAATAAACACGTCCACCTTCCTTTTCAATAACTTCATTACCTTGACTTAAGGCTCCACTAGGATTATCAGGATAATT
>MDTA01211885.1_pt1 | contig 10265 bp, 6 predicted proteins | sample 811151 | NCBI WGS metagenome assembly MDTA01 (sample SAMN05326648, study PRJNA326480) | marine metagenome | isolation source: seawater | place: Indian Ocean: South | collected 2010 | reverse complement strand
GTTCCCATCGTTTTGTATGGTGATTAACATGGTTCGCATGTTACCATCAGCCAGTGCGGACATAGACGAATCGTAGGGTGTGACTGTAGCGCCTTGGATGGTTGGGATTTCAATGAATATCTTCTCTACTGATTGAGCGTTTGCTGGAGCAACACCCTGGACATAAAGAGAAATCTCAACTAAACCCGGCTCATTCTGACTTGGAGCCGTGAAACGCGCGACAATTGGCCTTTCTTCTCCCTTATCTAGAGAAAATTGATTCAGAGCCGATAGATTACCATCTTCGTCCCAATCCTCAAACCATTGCAGATTTGATGAACCCCACAATGAATCAGAGAAGTAAGCACCTGGCGACCATTGAGCCTGCTGATTTCCAGTATTCTTGACCTTGAGTGCAATTTCCCCCACATGGCCCGGCTCTAATGTGAGTGCGGGATAAGAAGGGCTGACCTGATCCAACCGGACTGAATAGGAGGATGATACTGAAACAGCCAAATTGAGATTTGACATTACTTCACTATTGGCTATGTCTGAGAAAGAGAGTGTCCAATTAACAGTCTCTACATTAGACCCTTCGGGAATTGTGAGGTTCACCCAAAACGATGTAGTAGTTTCTCCATCTAGTGGGTTCAGAGTAACATAATTGTCATGATCAAGCATGTTGTCACTGTCAATTCTTAATGGATATGTGTTCATCCAAGATTGATTCGACACCTCTGTGTAAATGGCCAAATTTACCTCTCTGTAACCATTATTTGTGAGGTGACAGAACAGTGAGGGAGGATTAGGATCTGCTGGAATTACAACATATGAATTAGGCGAGGGATCATCACAGTCCAAGGAAATCGTATATTCGTCTACGACATCTACGCCAAAGAGTACGAAGTCATCAATGTGCATACCTTCGTTTGCACCAGAGTTATCTGCAATTTTCGAGTAAGACAGAGTATATCCTTGGTCATCATGTACATCTGTCATATTCCAAACGATTTGAGTCCAATCATTTTGCGCAGGTGATACACCTGCCTGAGTTAGATTTAGTTCCTTGATAGTATTCATACTACGAACTGCTTCCATCGCCATTTCATCACCTGCGCCCATTGAACCCCAAACTTTGGTTGCCCAGTGTATCGAACGGAAGTCGCTGTCTAGAATTGTTAACCAGCAAAACGGAAGACCGTAAATCGCCTCTGCATCACTATCATACATTCCATAACCAAGGCCGTGGCCCGGATCATTGCAACTCCCACTTGTTGGAACCCAACCAAACTTCAGCATATCGATGGTGTTGGAGGTATAACTCCCTCCCTCAGATACACGCCAATGCTTGGTACCTTCTGCTGCAGAACTGTTGTCGGTATTCCAATCAGTGCCTCCTCCGTATAGTGATGTTGGATTTCGACTGGTGTAGGGCACTGCATACCACATTGGTGTATCAGCAGCAAATGTGCCTTCTAGAGGGTCCTTCCATACTGCAATTGGAATCTGCTCTTCATACAGGTTGTTTGAAGGATCATCGCCTAAACCCGCAACCATTGTTGATATTGTACCACGGAAGATGACTCCTCCGTGTAGATCACCATTGTCAACAATGCTATGCGCAGCTTCAGGAGTCCACTCAACAATTTGTACATCTTGTTGACCGCCTGCTAGTGACAAATTGAACGACCAAGATTCTATGACAAATCCAATTGGATGTACGGCCTCAAGCACACCTATTGCATCAACATCCGAGAAACCTTGTCCTGCATTCTTGAAAGTGATACTTGTCTCATACCTATTTCCTCGAAGAATATAATCAATCATTGACCCATCTGATTGTGTCCAAGTCTCACTTGGCTGTGTTGTATTGCCGATTGAAATGTCAACAATAGTCAAGTCGATGAGGTCGCGTCCAGCGGTTTCGCTTGGTTTGATTGAATCACCAAATTCAATGTCTTGAACTAAAACTGGTGACAATGAAGCCAAAAGAAGGGCAAGTAGCATCAATGGAGTCGAGGCATTCTTCATCGTAATCAACATCCCCCCCAAAAGCAAGCCGGTCTTAAGGTTGGTTGAACCCTGTCTACGACAGGGTGATTGAGTTCGGGCTCGATTCGAGACGTGTATAATCGCATTCTGGACACCCGGTTCAGCCGACATGCTCATCATAGCGAGCGGTGCCAACGCTTCTGTTGTCACTGGGTAGGAGCACTTTATTGGAGCGGATTTGGCTCACAGTTATAGTAGCAACACAGGTATTCATTGCCCCAGTTATTGCATTCACAATAACTTACATAATCGGTATGGATTGGGAAACTTACACTTTTACTTTGAATGTTAATTTATTGCCATGGATTATTGGCGCGGCGACGATGTACGGACTTATTTCCTTAGTACTTGGATTAGCGGTCGGTGGATACATGCCAACACGTGTTGCCGATGCAGGTGGATGGTTAGCCGTTGCCGGATTAACGAATCGAAGAAGAGACGCCGATTTAGTAGACCGAGCTAGATTGAATCTAACCCAATCCCCCTATGGTAAAGTGACCAAGATTGTTCACCAGGAAGTGAGAGTAAATGGAAGGCCTCTTCTTGAAATCCACGGAGGACTGCAATTACTGGCAGCACCTGTACAGATTATGCTCATAATGCTACCATTATTAGTGCTCAGATTTTTCCCAGGAGATTGGTTACAAGACAAGAGTTTGCTTGAACTATCGCTCCTGATATATCTTGCAGGACTAGTCATAGGCCTCAGAATATATCCGAAAATAGCATCGAAAGTCGTTGGAATCGCTGCATTGACAAGACGTATCCTTGTTGATCGCACTAAATTGGGTTGGCTTCTTCCAGTACTCCTGCTATGGCTTATTGAACGGACAATTGTATCGTTGGCATTCCAAGGGTTGGGTTTGGATTATGGAAGGTGGCAAGATGTCGAGGTGGAAAAAGAAATTCTTGAGGCGTTGTTACCTTTAGAGGTAGAGATACCTAGTACTAGTTTCCTAGACTTACTCGTTGCGCTATCTCTTCTACCAATGGCAATTTTCACGACGATGTCTGTATTGGGCGGAGGTGAAAGGGAACTACCTCGTTGGTTCGCCGGTAATGAAAGTGAGTGGAAGAAAGAGGATGCGGAGGAAGAAAAAGTGGCATTACCTGCTCCTGGAGAAACTACCGAGGGATCTGGAATAGATGTCCATGAAGAGGATACTACAGAAGAGGAAGAATCATTCCTCTTCCAAAACCTCGCCGACAGTCTTGACTCCATCGCTGATGATTGATTCCCCAATATTTGGATACACTGATGCTCCATCTATCAAGAGTATGCGAAGTATACCTTTGAGGCGCCCATCTGCTCTAATTCTACCCAAATCAGGACGTGAGCGGTTCAATGAAATTTCTCGACAATGTCGGCACCTTATTGCCCTGACCTCCCACTGAAGAAGTTGCCTTTTACAGCAAATTTCATCTGGGTCACGTAGATTATTGACATTCTGGATTAATGACATTGGAATGACACCAAATCCACCCTCAAGGTTTTCAGGCACAGCACGAGAGAGTACGAACCAAGCAACGCCGGATACCAAACCTAAGGCAAAGGGTTCAGGGGATGAACGTAGTACAAATAATCCAAGAGTCAATGGAAGTATCGCAAGAATCCATCCCATCATGTGTATTCTACGCATCAATAACAGACGTTGAATAAGAGGAATACCCACTGGAATAGGATCTGGATGAGGTGATAAATTCCTCTCCATATTAACAAAGCGTGTAAAGAAAATCAGCGGGATACGTGGAATAAACATCCCAAAAAATAAACCTATTACAAGGAGCAATATGCTAGAAAGAGTAGCTATTTTCTCACCTCAAGATCTACTCCGAAGATTTTGAAGAACTTGCTCAACTTTATCCATACCTCTTGAAATGTCCTCTCGACCGATTGTATACGCAAATCGCAGATGCCCCTCTCCTGATTCTCCAAAGGCAGAACCTGGAGAACAAAGCACTCCGCCTTTTAGTAACTCTATGGCCACTTCTTCGGAGTTCATTCCAGGTACATCCACACGAGGGAATACATAGAATGCACCTTCTGGAACATGGCAAGATACTCCTGGCATATTGTTCAACCTTTCACAAATTAAATCACGTCGGGCTTGGAACTCCTTCGCCATTTCTGCAGGATAATCATACGCTTGTTCGAATGCAGCAAGGACCGCATACTGCATAGCATCGTTGCTACAGGCTGTGACATAATACTGGAGTTTTACAAGTTGCTTCATTGCGTCTAAGTTTGTGGATAGGATGTAACCGATTCTCCACCCGGTCATAGCAAATGTTTTGGAAAATGAATTCACCAAGAGGAGTTTGTCATATCCGGTACCAAGGAATGATACATGTTCAGTATCGTAAACAATTCGATCATAAACTTCGTCAGTGATAATCCAGAGGTTGTGTCTGCGAGCAAAATCAAGTAATTCGTCGCGTTGCTCGACAGTTAATGTAGCACCTGTTGGATTACTGGGGAAATTGAATAGGACTACCTTGGTGTTCTCATCTACCAATGCTTCGAGGTCCGAAATCTGAGGGACGAATTCATGCTCAAATAGACAAGGATAGAATCTCGAATCGGCACCACACAAGGTCGCATCTGGAGCATACAGCGGGAAGTAAGGTTCCGGTAGCAAAATGTTGTCGCCTGGATTCAGGAGAGCCAGAGAGCAACATAGCAACGCGTTGGTCCCACTCATTGTCATGCAAACATTGTTCTCATCCATTCCAGGTTGAATTTTAGACCAATCTTGGGCAATCCTCTGGCGAAGAACTGGGAGACCTGCTGTTGTAGTGTATTTGTTATGGCCCTCCCTCATGGCTTTGCACATCGCATCAATAGCAACTTCAGGAGGTTGGAAATCTGGCTCACCTAATCCGAAAGATATGACATCATCTCCTGCCATATCGAACATCTTCCGCACTCCTGTTGGCTGAATCGCCAAAGCGCGGTCGGAAAACCCGGCCATGTTTGGCCGGAATAGCCTCTTGCCCTTAAGCGGTTTGAGTAGACAGTCGTTCAATCAACTCAGATTTATTCCCTGAAACAGGTAGGCCCTGTTCCTTGAGACGTTGTTTCAATTCTGCAACTGTGAAATTGGAGAAATCCTCATCGACCAATAATTCGGCTTCAAAAATACCTTCTTCAGCCTCTGATTCAGTAATCTGTCTAAACATCATCATGGCGAAAAATATTGCAATTACTGCGACCAATACGAGACTGCCTGCTATGATAACAAATGTCGACATGCCCTGACTTGATGACTGTCCATTGCCTTCGACCTCCACTAGAACAGGTAAAGAATTACCATTTTGATTGGTTGAAATTATCTCGATTGTTTGAGTACCATCAAAAGCTGAAAGGTCGAGAGCCACAGTCCAATTAAATGGAGTAAGAGGACCTAATTCCTCTGGAACTGCCTCGTAAGTGGCTTCCTTCCAATCTCCATCGCCTATTCTATATTGTACGATATCTATGATATCTGATTGAGTCCATGTGTGACCAGTTATGACAACTGTATTCGATGAATCAGTCGAGACATTGAGTAGATGATTCTGAATCGTCCAATCAATAGTGCTACTTTGATTGGTGTCCTTCAGATGGAATGCCAATTCAACTGCAGCACGTGCATCAACCATTCCATATCCAAAGTCTCTATTCCAATAAGGGTCGACTGTTGGAGCTGAAGCAGGGCCTCGACGTTCTGCAGTTTGCTTGAGGACTTCCTTGATAGTCATGGGATCTAAATCAGGGTTGGCTTCCATAACCAAAGCAATGACGCCTGTGACTGAAGGGGTTGCGTAAGATGTTCCTGAACCGCGCCCTGTGTAGGTATTTTCACTCGCATCCCCACCAAGGCTGTTGCTACAGCCACCACTTGTGACACAACCTTCCGCTTGAATGATGTTTGTACCTGGAGCTGAAATCTCTGGAATCAATTCATTGATTGGATTCCCATCTCCATTATCACGACGAGGGCCTCGTGAAGAGTAACCTGCAACAGTGTCGTCTTCCCTATCAACCGTGTTCTTGTCATCAGTAGCACCTACTGTAATCGAAAGAGATGATGAACTCATTCCAGAGAGACCATCATTATCATCTCCATCATTGCCTGCTGCGTTTGAAACGGTGACTCCGGCCTCAGTTGCTTCATTTAGGATGCGACTGTGCATATCTTCACCATCACTTCCGCCACTCTCATGGCTAGTAATTCCCCACGATAATGAGATGATGTCAATTCCGTGGAGAGATTCATCAACACCTGGCCAAGCAGTATCCTTGTTATCGATAATCCATTGGAGGCCATTCATCGCAGATTCGTAAAATTCTTGTTCGATTAGGTAGGTCTCAAATGGCCCCGCACCAATGTCGGTTCCAATTCGAACATCAACAAGCGATGCATTGGGGGCACTCCCATAGAATTCAGATTGGGTGCCATCTGCCTCGAGACCAGTCGCCGCAGCCATCCCCATACATGCGGTTCCGTGCTGATTGCCATCATCTGGATCATATGAGCCATCAGTTTCTCTTCCTGAAAGATAACATGCGGGGTCACTGTGTACAAAACAAACCGCATCATATCCGGCCACATGCTTACCCTCCAAACCGGGGTGTTCACTATCAACGCCCGTATCAGTCAATGCAATGTTGACCCCCTTTCCAGAGACACCAAGTTGCCAAGCACTTTCAGGATATTCAGTAGAATTCCGTGCCTTTACAGCCAATGTTTGGATGTCTCCATAGAATACGACACTGCCGTATCTCTCGACCATTACAACGCCTTCAATTTGTGATAATTGTGTGACATTCAATGCATCGACTGCACCAATGAGAATTGCATCAACTGAGGGGATAACCCACTTTGGGTTAAAACCTAATTCAATCAATCGATTTTCATCCTCAACAGTAGGAGTATGATCGTATGAAAGCCCAACCCAAACAGTCCCATTGGCAGATTGTAGGCTGTCATGTATCCCATTTCGATCTTGATCCAAACTGGTCCATGTCCACCAAGGATTTGTATTCCAAACAAGCGGTTGGTGGTTTGGTATATCTGTGGTCCAATTAGAATGAATCAATTGCTCATCATCCAATGCCCGGAATCCATCATCAGTTGGGGGGGTGATGGTCCCGATTAGGGGGATGGTCAAAACCAATGCAAGTAAAATGGCGAGGGGGCCATCTGTGCGTCCCATGTCGCGCACGTGCACAGGCACATGTCATCAAACCATCTCAAAGGTGAGTGGCAAAAGGAATGGAGTGGGGGCAGAGGGATTCGAACCCCCCTCCACCGGTCTGGAGCCGGTAGTACTACCAGGCTATACTATACCCCCTGGATAATTGATGGCCCACGGCTACGATATTTCAACAGAGCGGTGCAGGGGTTCGCAACTCACTGCTTGTTCTGCTTACGAGCAGCTCGACGGCGACGAAGCTTCTTGCGACGCCACTTCCATCGCTGATTGCCGGCCTTCTTCCAGGCGCGACTTCCTCGCTTCATGGGTCCGGCCGACCTACTCCCTGTATATGAGCGAATCGGGTAACTACGTAGATGAGAGGTGAGCGATACAGGATTCGAACCCGTGTTCTCGGATTAGAAATCCAAGGTGATATCCAAGCTACACTAATCGCCCTTGGACTCGCGTGTTCACAGGTCCTTCATGAAGTTCACTTGAATGGACGTGCACATTTTGGACATCTTGAGGGAGTACGTATTGTTGTCCGTTCCCAAGTAAAAGTGCAATTTTTACAAGTCCAACTCTGTACTTCTTGTTGGGCCAGGGCCTGCTCCCTGATCTCACGGAGCACTGCACTTTCTCCTAACTTAGGACTAGGTGCAATCGCATCCACGAGTTCAGAATGACGTGTATCATGCGATATGAGACCTACAGCGTGGAGTAACTCATGAGCGAGAGTGTGTCTGTATAACGCCTCATCCTTCCACAATATAGGGTGAAGGCCTATTTTGGTAGGACCAGGGGGGAGTCTCTTCTTACGCCTAAATTCTAACTCGTGGGGAGGTGATTCAAAATGTGTATTTCCCAATCGATCCGCACCATTTGGCAACCATTCAACCTGAATCTTTGGAATATGTAAGAGAAATGGGGCCTCTTCAATTGTAACTAAACTAACCAATTTTTCAAGAATATCATCAGGTATGGAAGGTGGTTGGTTCGGAATTTCGTGTGCTTTTGCCGCAACCGGAAGATAGCGTCTTCCGCGACCGCTATCTCCCATGGCCTTCTGACAAGTAGCAGAGGCTTAAATGAGCATGGATGTTCGCAAGTATGTACCAGAGTAAGTTTGGTAATATGGGCGCTTAGATCAGTTGGAAGATCGCCTGAGTGGCACTCAGGAGGCCGGGGGTTCAAATCCCCCAGTGTCCACCATCCGAAAAACAATGCCCAGCGTAACATATCAGCCGGATATATCATGAATGGCTTGTGTTGGCGGAGGGCTATGAGTCCCTACTGGGTCATGATGGGACTTATCCTATTTCTTACGCCAATAACGTGTTGGACATTTACTAGGAACCAGAGAAAATCATGCGTTGCAATGAATCGAGTGTTTGATGAAGTTGGTGAAAAGAGATATTATCTGCATGTTTTTGGTTACTTAGCCATCTTTGTCTGGAAGAAAGTCACAGATGGATTGAATGAACCAATCAAAACTAGGACTGGACATTATACTGACTGGGTTCATGGATTTGAAGGTGAATTGGTTCTTTGGGTGCAACAAACATTCGAAAATGCAATGTTGAGCGAATTTTTGAACTTCCACTACCTATTCATCTATCTTTTCCTAATTTATGTAACTACAATTTACTACATGTATACGGGCGAGCGAGATTTAACTGACAAAGTCACCCTCAACTATTTGCTAATCTATGCACTTGCTGTGCCTTACTATCTATTCTTCAATGTCGAAGTCACTAGTTCATATGTACCTGGAATGGATTCATTACTCTATCAAGACTCTTGGTATGCAGTGTTCTATGGAAGCCATGATCCTCTAGACAATTGTGTCCCAAGCTTACACATAGCAATCCCCTTCGGAATACTTGCACTAAATTGGTTACATATTCGTGAGAAAGGCATCGAGATGAAAGATTGGAAACATAGGAGATATCACCAATTCATCCTTTGGAATACTGTTCTGTTTGCATTTTCTATCATCTATCTAGGCATTCATTGGTTTGTGGACATCCCTCTGGGAATGCTCATTGGAGGCATAGGGGCACTATTCATACACCATACACAACCTAGACTTCGCAATAATTTTGGTGCCACATTCAAAGGCTTCACACGGGGAAAAACATCCCGCCATGCACTAATCGAGGGAGTGGTAGTACTACTCATGACTGCATTGCTAATGTCTAGCATGACATATCAGGCAGAAACACTAGATGAACGAACATCAATGCGTCTAGGCCCTGGCGATTCAAACATGGATATTATCCAAAAGTTGGACTATGGAAACAATGCAACATTCATAATTACTAATCTGGATGATGAGCACTCGATTGAAGTTGTGATTATTGAACTTTATCAAGCTGCTAATTCTATGGGCAGAGGCGATGTACAATGGGACGAAATTAGCCACTTGGCAGTTTCAATAGATCATGGAGAAACTCACTCCTTCAAAATTGATCAGCACAAATATTGGTACCTTGCAATTGTTCATCTAAATGATAGCGTTGAGGATGTTGTAGAAGTGCACATCACTGTAGAATATAGTGGTGATGATTTGGTTGCCGAATCACTAATTATGAGCCTACCATCAATGTGGATGACAGGATGGGTCATACATCGGCTCTATAGACTAAAGAAAGACGGTCGGATGTGGATTGACTCGACTCCAAGTCATGCATGGTCGAATAGATCGGATTGATATTCTGAATCTCAAATCGTAAACCGTATAGGTTGCGAATTAAACCCAACTACATGCCAAAGGTTCGCAAACCAAAGAGCGGTTGGCCTCGCATTCTAAAACCACGACGAATGCGAAGAAGGATTCGAGAGGCAAATAGCGGCCATGGTTTACCACCTTGTCCACACTGTGGTTTATTTGCAATGAAGCGAGATGATTCGAGATCCGAAATTTACTGTACCGAATGTGGTGGTCTTCTAGGCAGTTGAAGAAAGAACTCATTTGTGAGAACCTCCTCGCTCAGTTCCCGCTGTGATGATAATCTAATGCTGTGGCTTGCCATGGATTGATGGGCGAACTG
>MDTA01186198.1_pt1 | contig 10265 bp, 7 predicted proteins | sample 811151 | NCBI WGS metagenome assembly MDTA01 (sample SAMN05326648, study PRJNA326480) | marine metagenome | isolation source: seawater | place: Indian Ocean: South | collected 2010 | reverse complement strand
CCTTCAGCATGGCGGTGACCCGCGGGTCGCCTACATTTTTCTTATCTTTCTCATCGAGGCTTGGCTGACCCATGAAATCCACTGCCAAAACGCCATCCTGGAGTGGGGACTGGTGACTGACCAACACTTTCGCACTGCCAGGGGCTGCCTTCAGCAGTTCGGTCGTGGTGGCAATTTGGTCGTCATCAAAGAGACAGGCACCAGGATCCGTGTACATTTTGCGGCCATAACCAGGAAGGCTCACCAGACTGACGTCATTCATGGTGAGTGTTCGAACCCGATTACCATTGATCAAATTTGCGTGCTTGGCGCTCACCTTCGAGGCCGCCTCCTGGAACCACTCTGGTGCTTCTTTGTTCCCAGAGATAACATAGACAGGCATTTTAAAGGTGGAGGCATAGCCCATCAAGACCGTCTCCATATGGTCTGGGTAGTAGAAGTCACCACCGTTGATCACCACAGCCTCAACGCCCTGTTCTCCAAACCATTTTGAATAGGCTTTAAGCCTTGCTTCCCAGCCATCATGTTTGTCCTTCAAATCGCTGACGATCCCGATGACAAGCTTGCCGCTCCTCTCGGGTGCCGCTGCCGCGGCGAGGGAGTATCCATTCCCTTTGAGCATCGTAGCGCCTGCAGTGACCTCACGGGGGTCGCCCCCTTTAGGATCGCCAAAGCATCCCGGATTTCCCGCCGTTGTATCTGTCGACGCGGGCTGGGGTGCGGGATCTGCTTTGGTCTCAGCAACTGGAGCTGGCTTCTTCTCTTGGACCGGCGCCTTCTTTTCAGAGGTGCAACCGAAGAGGAGGGCAGCAAAAATAGAGAGGGTGGAAAACGAGGTGCGGTTCATGAAGGTTCAACTCCTTGGTGGACCATTGGTCCCCCGACGGCGGGCCTATAGCAAAGCTGCTTCGGTCCGAAAAGCCGCCTGAAAGCGGGTAGGAGTCAGTTGGGATAAATTCTGTTCGGCACAGGACTTGCTGGACAGTGTGAAGTAAGCTGCATGCATCGGGGGGAGAATGATGTTGTCGATTCGAGAGCAGGTCGAAGCCATGGAGGCTCGAAGTTTGGGACCGAAGGCCTGTTTGTCCCGAAACAGCAAAGGACGTCGATTTGAGGAAGCGCCAGACGAAATGCGCCCCTGTTTTCAGCGGGACCGGGATCGAGTCGTGCACAGCAAGGCATTTCGGCGGTTGGCGGGGAAGACACAGGTCTTCTTGGCACCGATTGGTGACCATTACCGGACTCGGATGACCCACAGTATTGAAGTGAGTCAGGTCGGCTGCGCCATCGCTCGAGCCTTACATCTCAACACGATGTTGGTGGAAGCGATCTCCCTCGGGCATGACCTGGGTCACACACCCTTCGGGCATGCTGGAGAGCGCACGCTGAGGAAACTCATCCCGGGGGGATTTCACCACGCGCGCCAGACGCTACGCATCGTGACTGAGACTGGCCGCTCCGGCCGTGGGTTAAATTTATCAGAGGAGGTACTCGACGGAATTGCGAAGCATTCCAAGGGGAAGGGAAGATTAATTACAGACAATCCCGCAACACTTTCCATGACTTTGGAAGGACAAGTGATGCGACTGTCGGACATTATCGCGTACGTGAATCACGACTTCGATGATGCCTGCCGAGCCGGTTTACTTCAGAAAGAGGATTTACCGGAGCAGGTGGGTTCAACCTTGGGCTGGAGTCATTCGGATCGACTCAGCACCCTGGTTGCAGATGTCGTACGATCCAGTGAGGATTGCGGTTTGGATCGAATCTACATGACGCCTGAAGTTGTCGGCGCCCTCGAGGCCTTTCGGGATTTTCTCTACGATCGAGTCTATCTAACCCAGGCGGTCACGGAGGATTTCGATCGAGCCGCGGGTATCCTGAATTTTTTGTGGGATTATTGCATGGCCGATGAAGACCGGTTTCGTGCTGAATTTGATTCAGGAGTGTCAGATGGACCTCACCATCAAAGGGTCGCAGACTATATTACGGGAATGACCGACCGCTTCGCCATTCGTCTGTACGAACGTTTGTTCATGCCTCGTGCTTGGAGTGTATTTTGAGATTTTATCTCATTGGGCTCCTCTCCATCGGAGCCTGCACTGTCGTTGGCGATTCGGGGGCTCCATGCATCGTGCACAGCGATTGCGAGTCGACCCTTCAATGTTCGGAAAGTCAGTGTGTCGAGCCGCCGACCCCACAAGCCCCACAGGATGCCGGTCGTACCGCCGAATGTGCCGAAGCGTGTTCTACGGATAGCTTATGTGTCGATGGTGCGTGCTTGTTGGCTTGTCCTTGCGACGACACCAGTTACTGCGACGAGTCGGTGGGTGTTTGCCGCCCGGGATGCGCAGAGGATCTCGATTGTGGGTTCGGCGCCTTCTGCGAGGAACAAACATGCACGGAGGGCTGCCGAGAGGATCGCCATTGCGAGGATCCAGCAACCTGCACCGACGGCGAATGTGTTTTGCCTCCCGATGCGTGCCAAGGTCACGGAGACTGTCGCCCGGAACAACGGTGTCGGAACGGACGATGTCTTGCGCGAGCAGAACCTCTTGAAGGCTTTCGTGTTGAACGACGTTTTCCCGCTGATCTCAGCGACCACACAGTGGCATTAGCTGGCGAAGGCCCGCCGGACTTTGGGTATGGCGCAGGTTTGTTCGATTGGGATGGGGATCTTGATCTCGATCTTTTCGTTGGTACCTCAGTGGCCGCAGCTTTTGGGAGTTCACCGGCCTGCCTCTACCGCAACGAATCGACGGAAGGCCGACTCGTATTTTCACCGGTCGTTGAAGAGTGTCGACCGACTTTGATCAATCGTAATTCTGCCTATGGTTTGGATCTTGATTCGGATGGTCATCATGAACTGCTTGTTTTGGGACGGGGTGTCGTTGAATTGCATCGCTTTCATCCATTTCGTTCGACGACGGATCTCATGGCACTCCTCGATGAAGGGGACGCTCGACGGCAATGCATGGCGGGAGCTGCTCTCTTCGTCGATCTCGATCTCGACGGTCGAGGGGATGTTTTGGTGGGTTGCCAGTTGGATGAGGTTGACGGTCAATCCGTGAGCAAAACCAATCTGGCGTGGCGTCAAACGGTCACGGGCGACTTCGAGGTTCTTACTTCGAGTCTTCTGCTCGAGGAGGAAGCCTCGACATTGGCTCTTGGTATCTTGGATTTGAACGATGATGGCTTGCTCGACATCGTCTACGCGAATGACACCTTTGGGACAGGCGATGGTCTGCGAACGTTGCCTTCGGGAGAGGAGGTTCCTGATACGGATCCGGGCGCCTACTATCTGCGTTGCCCACCGACAACAGATTGCGATTACGAGCAGCGTCTCTTGGGGGAGGGGCGTCGGGCGTGGGGATTCTACATGGGGGTCGCCAATCTCTTTGTTGAGGGCGATTCAGAGCATCTGTTTCTCAGCGATTGGGGCGCCAACAGACTATTTGATCTTCGCCATGACCCTCCGAGGGATTATGCCGAGTTGCTCGGTCTGGATTTACGCGACCACGAAGGTCAACTTCTCTACGGTTGGGGATCCCTGGTGGATGACTATGACCGAGATGGAAAGGATGATCTATTTTTGACCCAGGGCATGATCTACGACCCGATTGGAGAGGGGTTTAATGCCCATCGGGACGTGGTTTTATTACAGCGGCAAGAGCGATTTATTTCGCTGAGCGAAGAAGCTGGAATCTCCAGTCACAACCATCAGGATTCGGGCCACTCTCGGCGTCTCTATTCCAGTCGAGGAGCAGCCAAAGCAGATTTAGACCACGATGGATTTCTTGATCTCATCACCGTGCCGATGGAGGGCGTGATTCGACTTCATGGTGAAGTGCCAACCACTCAAGAGGTGCCTAGAAGATGTACGCTCATTCCCCGAAACAGTCTGATTCCATCCTTTGGTTACGGCTATGCAGTGCGCCATGAGGGAGAGCGGCGCTGGCGCCGATGGGATGTTCAGGGACAAATTCGTTTTGGGCTGAGTCCATGGATCGTGGTCACAGCCCCCAAAGGCGAGTTGCGCATGCCGAGTGGCGCCATCCTTCCCTACGATTGTGGCTTGGGCACCGGTCCTGTCATCATCGAAGAGCCGGTCTGGTTGGAAATTCGTCGACGTGAGGAAGGCTTGTTCGTGCTGTTGAGTGGAGATTGGTTGGTGGATCCCCGGGTCGAAGCGGTGTTTGAGGGGCGTTCTGAAGCCCATCTCATGACGCCGAGTGGTCAGGGGTTTTTGTTGGGTTCAGCGCCTAACCAGGGCCGCGTGATGTTGCGGATCGACGGCCGGTGGCTCGGTCGATGGATTTCCTTTTGACGCAAAAACGAGAAGAGGGAAGCTCTCGCTCCCCCCTCGACGAGCCATTCTTGGTCCCGTTAGATTTTGATGCCAGCCTTTTGGGCAAAGGCCAGTAAGCCAATCTTATCGATGGTTCGAATGGCGCGGGTACTCACTCGAAGCCGAACCCAACGATTTTGCTCAGGGATGTAGAAGCGTTTGGATTGCAGGTTCGCCTCGCGACGCCGCTTCGTCTTGATATTCGAGTGAGAGACTCGATTGCCGCTCATCCCTTTTTTTCCAGTTAATGCGCAGACAGCCATGGTTCTATCCTTCCTCTGGTGGAGTCAGGGGGAGTCGAACCCCCGACCTCTAGAGTGCGATTCTAGCGCTCTACCAACTGAGCTATGACCCCGTGATGGGGGGCGCCGATTAATCACCCATTAGGGCGCTGTCAAGCAGATACGCTCGTCCGGTTAAAGACGAGTGTTTCGTTCAAAACCCCATGACGGCATCAAATCTGCGTTCTGGAGCATTTTGGTTCAATTGGAGAACCCCGCCAACCAGCAAAGCGGTCCCGGCAACGCCGGCTAAACCATACAGGGCATGTTTTCGATACGACTTCAGCCCATCACCCATTTTTGCAAGGGCGGATCCAAGGCCAAGGCGCGCCCACAATGAGGGGCCCGTCGGTGGTGGCTCCACGCGTGCTTCTTCGCTCAAGCTGGTTTGGATCAGATCGAGGAGCGTTTCTCGAATCTCGTGCTCGCCTCCTTCGAGGGTGGCGTAAATTCGAGCCACCAGCGCTTTCTTCTTCCCTCTCAAGCGGAGGGCCACGAGTTGGACCTTTTTACCTTTCACTTCCACCCAAATAAGCGTCGGTGGAGCCAGGAGCGCTGCCATGGTTGCAAGGGCTTCCTCACTCTCATCTGCAAACAACCGCTCAAACGGCTCTAAAGCTTCCAACAACTCGGCATAGCCTGGCCAGGCGAGCGTTGGGACATCAACCGTCGCCCCCGCTTCCGTCAAGCCACCTTGCGCTTCGAATCCATCGGCTTCAGCTCGCCACGGTATCGACCCATTTGGTGGTAGATCAGTCACTTCACAGGGGCTGATGCAAACCGGAATACCGGCGATACTAATTTGCATCGGTCGCTCCGATTGAAAGCGCACTTTTCCTTGCCCCGGATCTCGATGGCGGAAGTCTGCCAACTTCTCTTTTGTGGCGTCGTCGAGAGCAACCGACTCGATCTCTAGTTTGCTATCGAGTGCTAGAACCCGCTGCAACTTCAGATCGCCGTCACTGTTACCGTTCTCCGACAACCTCAAGCCAAACTCAGCTTCGATTTGAAGCCAGAGCCTGGTGCCGACTCGACTGGCCAACGCCTGAGAGGCTAGGTCGAGGGCTTCTTGATACATGGCGAGGGCTTGATCGATTTCCAACGCCTCATATTTGGCCTGCGCAGCAGCAAACTTTTTTGCTCCGTCTTTTCGGAAGCGAGTGTAGGGCGCTGCCTTACCACGCAGTGTGCGAGCGATGTGAAGTTGCCGAAAAGTCCGCGAGGGATTGTCCCGAATTAGGGTTCGAAGCTCTGTTTCTAGGCGTACCGCTTGCCGTTGGTCTTCTGTCCGATCACCACTGACGACCAAGACCGCTTTTGGTGCGGCGAACAGGCTGAGACTGAGAATGATGGTTTCCATAGTCGCCAATTAAGGGGCCGGGCCTAAGGAAGGCAAGTTCTGGGCACGGTCGAGTGGCCCGGCCTGAACGAATCAGCAGACAGACAGGTCGGTCTTCGGTGGAAAGAACTCGTGCTCCTGCCCGGGTATACCGATCAGTGACCGCTGGGTGTGGGTGTTTATAGGGGTCGTCTCGGCCCGCTGTCAGAACCGCCCATCGCGGTTTTGTTTCATGGATCAGTGATGGACTGGAACTGGTTCGACTTCCGTGGTGCGGGACTTTGATTCCGTCGGCGGTGCCCAGTCGACCCAGTAAATCGAGTTCACGATCACCTTCGATATCGCCGAGAAATAACCAGCGCTGCCCCTCGGTTCGCACGTCCAGAGCCAACGATCGATTGTTTGCACCTCGTACCCAGTCGTCTGGCTGCGGCAGTCCTCGCAGTTGGAGACCGCCAAGCTGCTGAGCCCATTCGTGGCCTAGTTGGGGCATTCTGCAACTCTCTAGAGCCTTTTTTGCGGCGGGCGATTGAACCTTTTCGGGAAGCCTTACTGGAACACTTGGGTAGCGTCGGCACAGTGCGCCGAGCCCTCCGATATGGTCTGGATGTTCATGGCTCACGATGATGAGATCGGGTTTTTGGGAGCCTAGGAGTGGAAACAATTGAGCCGCTGTCCGCCGGGGAGAAGGGCCTGTATCGATAACGATGCTGGTCTCGTCCTGTTTGAGGAGCGCAAGATCCCCATGACCCACGGGAAGTTGCCAATACCGAGTTCCTTTGGCGAAGGGGGGGGGTAAAAACATGACGAGGAGGAGTGCCGCAACCGCCAGTCGCCGTTTCTTTAGCCAGGCCACAAGTAGGAACGAGCATAACACCACATGGAGCATCGAAACCGGAACCATGACTTGCCAACCAAGGGGGCTCGAAACGGCAAATAATGCCAGGGTCCTCAGGATTTCGAGGGGCGCTGCTGCGAGACTGAGGATCTCGGGGAAGCCACTGATGAGAGTGATGCCGAAGACGATCCAGATCCAGCAAAATATCACGAGGAAAAATGGCATGAAGAGGAGGTTGGTTAAAGGGGTTAGGGGACTGGTACTGAAGCCTAAACACCAGAGAAGCGGAAAGGTGCCTACACCCGCGACGAAGGCGCTTTGTAGGCGTCCCGAACGTGCCCAGGGTAGACCGACGAGCAGCAGTGCTGCCGTGTGGCTCAGTAGAAAACCGGCATCAGCCCCGAGTTGAGGCTCGAAAAGCAGAAGACTACTTAAGCTCAGAAGTCCGGTGGTCCATCCGCTGCGGCGAGGAAGAAGCCAAGCGAGTCCAAGCCAGGAAAGGATTCGAATGCCCCCCACCGGCCAGCCACACCAAGCGGTCATCCCGAGGGCAATGAACATTCCGAGAATCAACCGCCGACGCTTGTCGACAAGAAGCTGAGGATGAAATGCTGGTAGCCAGCGCAGAAGACCAAGACCAAAGGCCAATGCAAATCCGATGTGGAGACCACTGACCGCAAGGAGGTGAGCCAGACCGGTTCTGCGGAAGGCGTCGCTCCCCTCCTTGCCTCGGCGGGGTTTGGCGCCAACGGTCAACGCAGCAGCGAGCCATGCATCTTCTTCCTGCAAAGCCCGATACCACTGGGAAACAGCTGATTGGCGAAGCTTACACAAAGGCGCATCCCCCACGCGAGCTGTTTCGATGATTTGACCTGCAAAACGACTTCGAGCGCCTCGAGAAAAGAGGTGACGCCAGGGGTCGAATGTACCGGGATGAGCGGACGGGACGGGGCGACGCAATCGCCCGTTAAGATAAAGTTTATCGCCCGGGCAGAGTCGCGAGGGGGCTTGGTAGAGCAGGAATCTTTCTCCTGCGTAATCGACCAGGACCGATTCATCAGCGCTAAACGTCGTCCCCTGCACATCGGCCCAACCGTCGAGGGTCGCCGGTGGTTGATGCTCCCATCGTTGGGCTTCGCCGATCCCAAGACCCAGGCAGAGCGCCAGCAGGGGAAACCAAGGTCGTGAGAGGGTCAGAAGGATGGCGCCGGAGCAAATGAGCATACAGAATCCTGGCGAGGGCCCCCAGATTCCGAGGAGGATCCCACAACTGGACGCTGCTGCGATTTGGACCACCTGAGAGAATCTCCTCGACGCACTATCGTCCGCAAGAAGTGAAGGTTTCTCCCTCTCCGCTCGTTGACGGAGGACGAGGGGCAACCTATGCGGTGCAGCCGTTGGACAAGGAGTCGGAAAATGCGACGCTCATTTTTCAGTTTGATGATGGTGCTTGCCTGCGCTCCGCAGGAGAGCCCATCGGAAACGCCAAAGGCACCCGAAACAGCGGGCTCCGCCACGGTCGTTGGGACCGTTGATGGCCAGCAGATAACTGCTGCTGAACTGCAAAATCGTGTGGATGCCCAGGTGGCACAGTTTCGGGTGGCTGGCCGCAAGGTGACCGCAAATTTTGAGCAGAATACTCGCCGGGCGATCTTTCAATTTCTCGTCGATCAGGAACTTGTCGCTCAGGAGGGACAGCGCCAGGGGCTGGCAATCACCGACGAAGAGTTGGATCAAGCCATCGCCACCTTCAAAGATCGATTTGGTTCACCGGCTGGCTTCGTTAAATACCTGAAGACAATACAAAGGACCGAGACGGAATGGCGTGAGGATCATCGCAGTCGCCTGCTCCGGGATCGCGTGCTCAATAAAATGGTGGGTGAGATGGTTGTTGAGGACAAAGAAGTCAGAGCCCATTTCGACAAGCAGCCTGATCGTTTCCTGGAGAAAGAGCAGGTGAGGGCAGCCCAGATCCTGATTCCCTTTGAAGGAGCAACAGGTCCCCATGGCAGGCTGAAGGCGCCCCATTCGGCCACTGCAATCTCGAAAGAAACGAAGGCGAAAACTCTGAAAGAAGCGTTGCGCATCAAAGCGAAAGCGAGTCGTCCCGGCGTGGGGTTTGGGCAACTGGCTCGGACAGAGGGAAAGGATCATCGAGCCGCCGCAGGTGGCGACCTTGGTTGGTTTCCCCGTGGGCGCCAGCCGAAGTCGGTCGAGGACGCCATCTTCGCTGCGAAGAAAGATCAAGTCGTCGGTCCCATCAAAAGTCAGTTCGGCTATCACATCCTCAAACTGATCGATCGACGCCCTGAGGGGAAGAAGAGCTTCGAGGACGTTCAGCAGGAGTTACATGATGAGTTGCTGCGGAGGAAGCGGGGTAGAGCCCGTCGAGGGGCACTGTCGACGTTGCGTGCGAAAGCCAAAATTGACATCTTCGATACCAGTCTCAAGCCGAACGAGTCGCAACCCACTCTACCCTCGGTTAAAAAGCGTCCGTAAGCCATGTTGTTGACCCCCTTACTCTTGGTCCTTGGTTCGACGCCAGTGGACCAGGCTTTGCTGGATAAGGATTACAAAAAGGCTTGGCTTCTCTTGGCGCCTCCCAGCGTCAAAGCGGACTCGAAGGCTCAAAATAAATGGCTCACTGAGTCACCAGCCCTACGGGTCGTTCAGGCGGCAAGGGCGTCAGAGGGGAAGCGAGACTTTGCGTTCTGTGCCAAAGCCTTCGAGGTCGTTGCGAACCGTTTACCTGAACTTCGAGATGATTTGATGACACGAGTTCTCACGTGTGCTCGGAAGGCGAAGAACGAAAAAAATGTACGGTCTGCAGCGACCAGTTTGTTGGAAGGTCCCCACCGTGATGTGGGCTTGCTCGCACTGGCGGGTCTCACGAACCGAGATGTGCGGAAGTTGAAAAAGGGTAAAAAACGCTCGGAGCGAGAAAAGTCCGCTGTCACCGCATTGCTTGGCGCGGCGGGTCAGTGCGATCATCGATGGTGCAAGGCGTCCATATTGGCTTTGGCCTCGGGCTTGGCGGCAGACGCCGAGCAATGGAAGATCGACGAGCGACTGGTGAAGGACTTCAGCGATCTTCTGGCAGGGAAAAAAGCATGGGAACGGAGTCGGCGACGGCTGAAGTCGGAGGCTAAAAGAGCCAAGGGGAAGAAGCGAGATTGGCTTGTGGAGTTTTCAGCGCCCAGTTTGCTTGGAAGGGCGGAGTCACTGTTAGCCGCTCATGAAAATAAAGGCGCAGTTGAAGCGGTTCAAATGGTCCTGAAGTTGACCAAAGAGCCGGAGCATCACTGTCGAGCATACGCCGCTCAGGGGCGAGCTTTACGAAAGCTGAGGAAGCATCGAGATGCGGTGAAAGCCTATGGTGCCTTTCAGGCGAAGAAGTGCCCAGGAGTGATCGGCGCGGGTGTGGCTTATGGTCGTATTTTTAGTCAGTCGATTGTCGAT
>MDTA01129109.1_pt1 | contig 10266 bp, 12 predicted proteins | sample 811151 | NCBI WGS metagenome assembly MDTA01 (sample SAMN05326648, study PRJNA326480) | marine metagenome | isolation source: seawater | place: Indian Ocean: South | collected 2010 | reverse complement strand
ATAATCCTATTTTTATTTATGTTAAACCAACAATTATAAATATACTTTTTGCATTAGCTATTTTATTTGGAAAATATTTATCAAACGAACCAATACTAAAAAAATTACTTGGAAATACTTTAAATCTGACTGAGGAGGGTTGGAAGATTTTAAGTAGTAGATGGATGTATTTTTTCTTTTTACTAGCATTATTAAATGAAATAGTTTGGCGTACACAGTCTGAAGAATTTTGGGTTAATTTTAAAGTTTGGGGACTTTTACCAATTACTTTTATTTTTACTGCGTTTCAAGTTGGGTTAATTAACAAATATAAAATTAATGAATAAACATCTTAAATTAGTTGTTAATAACTCGTATTCAAATGAGAAACAAAAATACTTTTTTGAGAAAGACGAACTTAAAATTATATTAGATTTGTATGCCAAAATGGTTTCGAATGGTTCATGGAAAGATTATGGACTTAAAATATCAAGTAAACAAGTTGCTTTTAGCGTATTTAAAAATTCTTCAGAAAATGCTGTTTTTAATATTTGTAAGAATTTCAAACCAATTAATAAAAATCTTAAGTATTTAATCACTGATACTAAAGGGAGAATTTTAAAAAATTCTTATCTTTTGGAAAATTTACTTAAAAATATTAATTGGAAAAAATTATAAAACTATCTTCTTTGACCAAACAACCTTAACAACATAATGAATAGGTTTATAAAGTCTAAGTATAATGTTAATGCACCCATCACAGCTTTTTTGCCCATCACTTCACCACTGTCTGAAGAAGCATACATATTTTTAATTTTTTGAGTATCATAAGCTGTAAGACCTACAAAAATTAGAACACCTAAGATAGATATTACAAAATACATCATTGAGGATTTTAGAAAAATATTTACTATTGAGGCTATAATTATTCCTATTAAACCCATAAAAAGAAAAGAGCCAAGTTTTGTTAAATCTCTTTTAGTTGTATATCCATAAATACTCATTGCGCCAAATGTTGCAGAAGTTATAAAAAATACCCTAGTAACACTCAATCCTGTATAGACTAAAAGAATAGATGATAAAGATAGACCCATTAAAGCAGCAAACACCCAAAAAGTAGTTTGGGCTTTAGAGGAACTCATTTTATTTATTCCAAAGCTCATATAGATTACTATTCCCAGTGGAGCTAACATTACTAACCATTTTAATCCTGACAAATAAATTGTATTCCCAATTTGGGTTAGGGCAACGATTGATCCTCCAGCATCTGTAACAACTGACATTTTAAAAGTAACTAGAGCCACAATTCCTGTTAGCAATACTCCTGTCGCCATATAATTATATACCTTGAGCATATAAGCTCTTAGGCCTTCGTCCATTACAACCGTTTTTTTAGCTGTACTGGTTTTATTTAAAATATTTTCTCTGTTGAAATCCATAACACTTATATAATAATATTTTTGTTTATTTTCAAGCGGTCAAAAGATAAGTAACGAATACTTAATAACAATGAATTATAAGAAATTAGGGAACACAGACTTAAAAGTGAGTACAATTTGTCTCGGTACAATGACTTGGGGAGAGCAAAATACCGAGCAAGAAGGCTTTGATCAGATGGACTTTGCTTTAGATCAAGGAGTTAATTTTTGGGATACAGCTGAGCTCTATTCCGTTCCACCTAAAGCTGAAACTTTTGGATATACAGAAGTAATAATAGGAAACTGGTTCAAAAAAACAAAAAGGAGAGAGAAAGTAATTTTAGCAACTAAAGTTGCTGGGCCAGCAAGAGAATATTTAAGAAATGGTGAGAACAGTTTTGTTGGAAAAAATTTAGAAGACGCTTTAAACGGAAGCCTCAAAAGATTAAAAACTGACTACATAGATCTATACCAACTTCACTGGCCAGAGAGAAGTGTCAATATGTTTGGGAAACTTGGTTATCAGCACAATGAAAAAGAGGATGAATGGAATAAAATTGAAGATGTATTATATGAACTAAAAAAATATACAGAGTCAGGAAAAATACGTTACGTTGGACTATCAAATGAAACTCCTTGGGGAGTTAGCAAATTTTTACAGATATCGAAAGAACTCAAGCTGCCGAGGATGATGTCAATACAAAATCCTTATAATTTACTAAATCGAAGTTACGAGGTGGGTTTGGCGGAAATTTCTATTAGGGATAAAATAGGATGCTTAGCTTATTCACCTTTAGCATCAGGTTACTTAACAGGTAAATATAGAAATGGAAATTTACCCAAAGGTTCTAGAATAGATCGAGATGGAGAATTTTGGACCAGATATCAAAAACCAAATATGGAAAAGGCTGTTGAGGAATATTATAAAATTTCAAAAAAATACGGAATAAATTTCACTAAAATGTCTTTAAAGTTTTGTGAAATCCAGCCCTTTATGACATCTGTAATTATTGGAGCTACCACAATCGAACAGTTGAAAGAAAATATTGAAAGTGTAAATATAAATCTAAGTAATGATTTAATAAAAGATTTAAATGAAATACAAAAAATTTATCCAAACCCATGTCCATAATTAAAAGAGTTATAATCCTATCTACATTAATTATCTTTTTTGTAAGTACAGCTGGATATACTCAAGAAGTTAAGAAAATTGGAAAATATAAAGATTGGGAAACAGTTGTTTTTATAGATGGCGAGAATAAAATTTGTTTTGCTCAATCAATTCCAGTTTTACAGGCTCCAAAGCAAAGTCAGAGAGATGCAAGATTGTTTGTTAGCTTTAGACCAAATGATAAAATCTCTGACGAAATCAGTATAACTTCAGGTTATGAATATAATAATCAAAATTCAATTACCGCAACATCAGGTAAATCAAAATATAAATTTGATATAGCCCAAGAGAATTTTGCTTGGATATCTGAAAATAAAGTGGAAAAAAAAATGATCAAGACATTAAAAAAGGGCTCTAGAATTATGGTAACAGGATACAATAAATCTGGCTCACAAACAATTGATCACTATTCGCTGCTAGGTTTTACAAAAGCTTATAATTCTGCAAAGAAAAATTGTTCATAAAAAATGTCTAAAAAAATTGTTCTCGCTTACTCAGGAGGCTTGGATACCTCAATTATATTAAAATGGTTACAAGAAAATTATAAAGCGGAAGTTATTGCATATACATCTGACATTGGTCAAGAATTAGATAAAAAAAAAAATTATCAAGAATGCAAAACAACTTGGTGTAAAAAAAATAATTATCAATGATTTAAAAGATAAATTCGTAAAAGATTACGTTTTTCCAATGATCAGAGGTAATGCTATTTATGAAGGTGTTTATTTATTAGGAACTTCAATTGCAAGACCATTAATTGCCAAGGACCAAATTAAAGTTGCAAAAAAATACAAAGCGTATGCAGTATCACATGGAGCAACGGGGAAAGGCAATGATCAAGTTAGATTTGAATTAGGTTATCATTATTTTGGACCAAAAATTAAAGTAATTGCACCCTGGAGAATCTGGGAATTAAAATCTCGTACTGATTTAATTAACTATGCAAAAAAACATGGAATACAAATTCCAAAAGATAAAAAAGGAGCCCCACCTTTTTCAATAGATGATAATTTATTTCATACTTCAACTGAAGGGAAAGTGCTAGAAAATCCAAAAAACTCAGCACCAGAATTTATATTTCAACGAACCACTTCGCCTGAAAAAGCTCCAAATAAACCAACAAATATAATAATTAATTTTAAAAATAGTGATCCGGTTGCAGTAAATGGAAAAAAACTTTCACCATCAAAACTTTTAGAAAAATTAAATTTGATAGCTGGAAAAAATGGAATAGGTAGGGTTGATTTAGTTGAAAATAGATTTATTGGGATAAAATCAAGAGGTGTTTATGAAACTCCAGGAGGAACACTTTTATTAACTGCACATCGAGCAATTGAGTCTGTAACCTTAGATAAAGAAACAATGCACAAAAAAGATGCGATATTGTCAAGATATGCTGAGTTAATTTACAATGGATACTGGTATTCTAAAGAAAGACTTAAACTTCAAAAAATTGTTGATTTGAAAAGAAAAAAGGTAAATGGATCAGTTAAACTAAAACTCTATAAAGGCAATATTATTATTCAATCTAGAGTTACAAAAAGCAATGCATATTCAATGAAAAAAGTATCATTTGAAGAAAATAAAACATTTAACAGATTAAACGTTGAGAGATTTATTGACTTGCATAAAAGTAAGCTAAGATAAGGCTTTTAAGTGGACAATTTGTCATTTGTATAAATCAACTTTTAAATTATTCATAAAATATGGAAACTATTAAAAACTGGTTTAAAGACTCAGCAAACATATTATTTGATGATAGCAGAAATGATCTAAGAGCTTTACCAAAAACAGTTAGACTTCAAATTTTGTTAGTGTTGAGTTTTATTTGGTCTACAGTTTTTAGTTTATACATATTTTCATATACTACCTTTGCATTTGGTTGGGCTGGAACTTTTGTTGCACATATTGGTTTGATCTTTGCTGTCTACTATACTTTTAAACAATTTCACAAAGCTGAAAAAAGTTCAGTAAGCGTATTTAAATCAAAAAATTATGATCCGTCTAAAATTATGGTAATAATATTTGTAATATTATTTATGTTTATATTTTCAAAAGGTGTTGAGGTTTTGACAAAAACAAATTCATATTCAATACCATATGATGGACCGGCTAAATCAGCATTTGAAAAGTGGCTACCTTTTACGAAAAGTGATTAATGGACAAAATAACTAAAAATTTACAATTTATATTATTAAGTATTATTTTAATAAGTACTGTAATTGCTGTTGGTATAGAATTAAAAAGAATGATCATTGAACAATCAGTAAATTTAGCAGACTTACTTTTGATGTTTCTATATTTAGAAGTAATGGCAATGGTGAGAGTTTTTTGGAGTCAACAATCAATTAGTATCACATTGCCTTTATTAATAGCTATTACAGCATTAGCTAGGTTTATTATATTGCAAGGTAAAGAAATGGATGCATCTGCACTTGTGTATGAAGCGGTAGCAATAGTTTTAATTGCATCAGCAATTGTAATTTTAAGACTTAGACACAGCGAAAAATTAGGGCTTAAAAAGAAGAAATCTAAATAAGATTTATGAATTTTATGACTTCAAGAGCTTCGGCGATTGAAAAATTATCACATTTTGTAGAAAACAATCTTTTTGAATATTCAAAAAAGAGAAATTTTGACTACGGGCCTGAGAATAGATCTAATGTTTCCTGTTTGTCTCCTTATATTACACATGGAGTGATAAACGAGTTAGAGGTAATTAGAAAATCACTAAAAAAATTTCCTTTTGTAAAAAATGAAAAGTTTATTCAGGAAGTTTTATGGAGAGTTTATTGGAAAGGTTGGTTGGAGTTGAGACCTAATGTATGGACTGATTATCTGATAGAATTAAGAAATATTCGTGAAGAATATAAGGATAATAAAGAATATAAAACTGCAATCAATGGCAAAACTAATATTGAATGTTTTAATTATTGGGTCAACGAACTAAAACAAAACAATTATTTGCATAATCATACTCGAATGTGGTTTGCTAGTATTTGGATATTTACTTTAGAATTGCCTTGGCAATTGGGGGCAGAATTTTTTATACAGCATCTTTACGATGGAGACGCAGCATCTAATACACTTGGATGGAGATGGGTAGCTGGAATTCAAACACAAGGCAAACATTATCTTGCAAGCGAATGGAATATTAAAAAATTTACTAATAATAAATTTAATAATATAAAATTAAACGAAGGTGGTCTGGCTAAAATAAGTCAAAAAAATTATACTCCTGTCAAAAAAGAATTTTCTAATCCAAATAATTTAGAGTACAAAGATTTAGCAATTTTTGAAAATAATTTATCATTTGAGATTTCTGATTATAAAGATAAGAAATTTAAAAAAATTTATTTGGTATCTAACGAAAATGATAATAGAGAAATTACATTAGCTGGAAATACATTAAAATTTAAGTCTCTATTATTAAAAGATCAGCTCATAAGATTAAAAGAAAGATCAATTGATTGTGAGATAATTGATATTAGTGAACTTTCGCGTCTAAATGATCTTTATGCATTTTATCCCTCTGTTGGTGAAAATTTGGATTTCATTAATACAAATCGATTAGATCATATTACTTTTTTACATAGAAAATTAGACCAATATTCTTGGCAATATTGTAATAAAGGATTTTTTAATTTTAAAAATTATATTCCTAAAATCATTCAACATTTTATTTAGATGAACATTTTTTTGAACAATATTTGACTCTATCCCAATTTAATTTCCATTTTTTTCTCCATACAAAAGGTCTTCTGCAAACTATACAAATCTTTGATGGAAGAAATTTTTTTTTCATTTAATGGTTAATTAGAATTTTTACTGCCTTATATGGAATTCTATATCCTGGAAATGATGCTACATCTCCAGTTATTACTGTTTTTTGATTCCATCCAAAACAAAAAAGTACAAATAATACAATAAATAGTTTTCCTTTTAATTTAAAAATAAAATTTTTCTCTAATTGGTCTACTTTTATTTTTAAAATTTGATTTTTATATAGGTAAAAATAAATCAAAGCTAATATTGCATAAGAGATGTTCACCCATCTCCCCCAATCATAACCCATCGCAAAAAGTAAAATGACTGGTAAAAAACAAATTAATATTGGATAAATTAAATTCGTAAAGTATTTTATAAAAAAAATATTTTTGTTATTTAAAAAGGAATTTTTTAATAAAATTAAAATTGGTAAAAAGCCAATTATAATAATTAAAATGTACCTTATAAAAACTTCAAAAGAATAACTTCCAAAATTACCTTCAAATTGCTGATATATAGTGGATTTTGATCCAAGTAATCCGCAAGACATATAACATTCTTCACCAAATTCGTTTTTAAGCACAGAAGACATATAATTATAATCCTCAGTTGAAAGAGGATTAATTATAAAATTTAAAGCGATAATAATACTTGGTAAAAAAAACAAAATCAGTTTAAAAAATTTTATATTTATTCTGCTAATATTATTTTCAATTAGTTCAAAAAGAAAAATTAAAGGAAAGAAAAATATAATTGGTTCCCAAATTAAAATTGATAAAACTAAAAAAATAACTAATGAAAAATTTTTCAAGTTATTTTTTCTAGGTATAAAAAGATAAGTAATAAAAGTACTAAAAACAATAATTTCTTTACGAGCCAATACTTCTATTTCTGCAATTGGATATAAAATAAATATTGGTGTGAATATTGCTAAATTTATTACTCTATTTGTATTTATATTTTTAAATAAGAGGTATAATAGTCCAAAATAGATTGTACAGGTTAAGGATTGTAATAAAAAAATAGACCATCGTAATTCTATATCAAAAATTCTTGATTGAAAAATTGCCAGTTGCCCAATTAAACCTCTTTTTGTAAAACCACCTTCATAATTTATTAACCATTCAGATATAGTAGAGTCATTTCCAATTGAGTGTTTGATATATAAGTAAAAGAAGGAAAATAATAGGAGAGCAGACAGGTAAAGAATTAAATATTTATTAAAATTTGTTTTCATTTAAATAATGTTTGATTATTAAATAAATTATTTTTTTTCCATATATTTTTGGATATCTGGAAATTTTATTTCTTCTAAGGCATTTAATATTATTGGATTTTTTTATATTAAAATCTTTTGCTCTGTATAAATTTTTATCCGAAATTACGAAATTTTTATAATTTAAATTAAAATAATTAAACGCAAATGATAACATGGTTTTAACTGAATATGATTTACCATTTGAAAGAATAAAATCTTGAGGTTCTTTATTTATAAATTTTATTAAATATTTTACTTGTTCATCACACCAGTTCCACTCTCTTGACACATTTATATTGCCAAAAAGCGTTTTTTTGTTTTGTTTAAAAGCTTTTATTGCAGCTATACAAATTTTGGGGATTAGATAATTTTTGTCTCTATAAACAGACTCAGTATTAAATATTACCGCATTATACGCATTTAAATTTTTTTTATTTCTAAATTCTCTTGTTTTCTTGAATGAAAATAATTTCGACTTTCCATATGGACTAATTGGATTTTTTTTTGAATTTATATTGATTTTTTTTTTTGTTTCAGCAAAAATTTCACTAGACGAAGCGTTGATAAATTTACAGGTTAATTTTTTTTTGTGAATAATATTTAAAAAGTTTAAACAACCCTCGAAATTACTTTGGTAAGTCTCTCTTTTTTTTTTAAATGATATACTTGGGGAACTTTGTCCTGCAAAATAAAATAGTTGAAATGGGTTGTGTTTTTCTAATAACAAATTTATTTTTTTTTTATCTAAAACATTCAATTTTAAAATTTTTAAATTTTTGTTTTTATAATTTATTTTATTTTTAGCTTTACTAATATTTCTTGTTGTTATTATTACTTTATGCTTTTTTTCAAGAAGTATTTTTGAAAGTGTTATACCAAATTGCCCAGTACCACCAACAATAATTGATATTTTTTTTTTCATATATATAACTTTGCAATAGATGACTGCAGAAAAAAGAATATTAGTATTTACAGCATGTTACAATGAAAAAGAAAATATAAAAGATTTGATTAATGGTATTAAAAAAAATTTACCTCTTTCATCGATTTTAATAGTTGACGATAACTCGCCCGATAATACAAAAAATGAAATCATAAATTTGCAAAAAACTCACCCTGATATTGAATTAGTAGTGAGAGAAAAAAAGTTAGGGTTGGACACAGCACACAAGTTTGGATACGATTATGCATGCTCCAATAATTTTGATTATTTAATTACAATGGACGCAGATCTATCACACGATCCAAAAGATCTGGTCAAAATAGTTGATGAATTAAATACAAATCCATTTGTAATTGGTTCTCGTTATGTTGATGGAGGGCAAAACTTAATGAAATCTTCGAGATTAATTTTAAGTAAATACGGAAATCTTTTAATTAAAAAATTATCAAAAATTAATTGTAATGAATTCACAACATCTTATAGGGGATTCGATATTAAAAGATTAAAGAATTTTAGTTTAAATGATGTAAATGTTAAAGGATATAGTTTTTTTATGGGTACTTTATTTGAAATCCAAAAAAAAGGATTTCGTATTAAGGAAATTCCAATTACATTTAAAGATAGAGCGAAAGGAAAATCAAAAATTCCAAGAATAGAAATTTTGAGAACAATTAAAAATTTAATTATTTTGTCGACAAAAAAATATTTATTTAAGTAGTATTTATTTTTATAAAATTTTCAGCTGAAGCTAAAATTAATTTTTTTCTAGCTGGGTTCATCTTATCAAATATTCTTACCATCATTGATAAACGGGGATTTTTTAAAAAAAAATCTCTATTTTGATTAATAAACCTCCAATAAAGTCCATCCATAGTATTACACCAATCTCCTTTTTTAAAATCCATCATTTTCATAAAATAACTCGATCCACAAATGTATGGTTTAGTTGCGAATATTCCTCCATCACTAAACAAGCCCATTCCATAAACATTTGGCACCATTACCCAATCCGAAGAGTCAACGAACATTTCCATAAACCATTTATAAACAATAGTTGGTTTGATTTCACAAAGATTCATTATGTTTGACAAAATCATTAATCTTTCAATGTGATGTGACCAACCATAATTTAATGCATTTTTAATTGCATGATCCAATGGTGGAAGACCGGTTGACCCCTCATACCAAGATTTTTTCATTTTTCGATTGTGTTTAAAAAAATTTCTAGTTTCCATTTGATCAGAATAATTTTGATAAATTCCTCTCATAAACTCTCTCCAGCCAATAACTTGTCGAATGTATCCCTCAAGAGAATTTAATCTAATTTTATTTTTGCTATGAAAATCTAAAATTTTGTTTATGATTAATTCAGGTGTAATTAAACCTAAATTTATGTAAGGACTTAATGCACTGTGAAATAAAATATTATCTTTCTGATCAACAGCGTCCTCATAATCACCAAATAAATTAGATTTTTCTTTTATAAAAAAGTCAAGTAATCTGACAACATCATGATATTCAGTAGCAAACCGGAATTTTTTTGTGCTACCAGGATGATCTTTAAATATTTTTTCTATAATTGGTTTAAGTTTTTTTGTATGTGTCGTTTCATTGATTTTAGGAAATTTTGGAATTTTAATATTTTTGGGAAGTTTATTTCTATTTTCTTCATCAAAACTCCATTTTCCTCCTTCAGGATTTCCATCTTTTTTCATTAAAATATTTAATT
>MDTA01077973.1_pt1 | contig 10266 bp, 7 predicted proteins | sample 811151 | NCBI WGS metagenome assembly MDTA01 (sample SAMN05326648, study PRJNA326480) | marine metagenome | isolation source: seawater | place: Indian Ocean: South | collected 2010 | reverse complement strand
CAAATGGCTGACGATCTTGTTAAAGACGCACTTGATTATCACCGCCGTGCACCGGCTGGTAAGCTGGAAATTGCAGCCACAAAGCCGATGGCGAACCAACGCGATTTGGCTTTAGCGTATTCACCTGGCGTGGCCGAAGCTTGTAAGATCATTGCTGATAACCCCGCGGAGGCGGCAACGGTTACGGCACGCGCAAATCTTGTAGCTGTTGTGACAAACGGCACGGCCGTCCTAGGCTTAGGAGATATAGGTCCACTGGCATCCAAGCCTGTTATGGAAGGTAAAGCGGTTCTATTTAAAAAATTTGCTGGAATTGATGTCTTTGATATCGAATTGGATGCAAATGAAGTCGATTATTTTGTGGACGTAACGGCTGCGCTCGAACCCACTTTCGGTGGAATAAATTTGGAAGACATCAAAGCTCCTGAGTGCTTCGAAATTGAGGCAAAACTCCGAGAACGGATGAATATCCCCGTCTTTCATGACGATCAACACGGCACAGCCATCTGTGTTGCTTCTGCGATCTACAACGGCTTGCAGATTGTTGGTAAGGACCTTGATAAGGTAAAGGTTGTTACATCCGGTGCTGGCGCAGCGGCGATTGCCTGTCTAGATCTCTTGGTGGACATGGGCGTACCGATTGAGAATATCATCGCTACTGATAAGGACGGCGTAATTCATGAAGGCCGGAAGAGCGAGATGCATGTCAAACAAGGTCGCTATGCACAGAAAACGCATATGCGCAGTTTGGGCGAAGTCATCGACGGGGCTGATGTATTTCTTGGCCTGTCAGCGCCGAATGTGTTGACGACGGAAATGTTGAAAAAAATGGCTGACAAGCCGCTGATCATGGCCTTAGCAAACCCAGTGCCTGAAATTATGCCGGACGTGGCTAGAGATGCGCGCCCCGATGCTATTATTGCGACTGGTAGATCAGATTTCCCAAATCAGGTAAATAACGTTCTGTGCTTCCCATTCATTTTCCGGGGCGCACTTGACGTAGGTGCGACGACGATCAATGAGGAGATGAAGATTGCTACGGTTAAGGCAATCGCTAATCTCGCGCGTGCCGAAAGCTCAGATATTGTGGCGCAAGCTTATGCGAACGAGAACTTGAGTTTCGGCCCAAACTACATGATTCCGAAACCTTTTGATCCGAGGCTCATCAGTGAAATTGCGCCGGCCGTCGCGCAAGCCGCGATGGATAGCGGTGTTGCGACACGTCCGATTGAGAATATGGAAGTATATGTTCAGCAGCTAAATGAATTCGTATGGCGTTCGGGTAATGTTATGAAGCCGGTTATTGACCGCGCGATTGCAGCCCCAAAACGCGTTGTGTACGCGGAAGGCGAAGAGCGGCGGGTGCTGCATGCGGCGCAGGTAGTGATAGATGAAGGTATCGCCAAGCCCATTGTTATTGGTCGGCGCAGCGTCGTCGAGAGCCGAATTAAAGAGCTTGGGCTGCGAATTAAGGTTGATAAGGATTTCGATTTGGTCGATCCTGAGAACGATACGAGATATCAGCAGTATTGGCAGGCCTATCACGGATTACAGGCTCGGCGTGGTGTGTCACCCGAAATGGCGCGAACGGTCATTCGGACTAGCACAACAGCGATTGCCGCCATGATGCTAAAGCTCGGCGAGGCGGATGCGATGATCTGCGGGACCTTTGGACAGTTTCAGCGCCATCTTATGCTTGTGCGTCAAATTATTGGACGCAAGGAGGGTGTGAAGGACCTTTCGACAATGATTGCGATGATTATGCCGAAAGGCGTCGTCTTCATCGCAGACACACACGTCACGCCTGAGCCGGATGTCGATGAGCTTGTCGGAATGGCTATTTTGGCGTCAGAGGAAGTTCGGTTGTTCGGTGTTGAGCCTAAGATTGCATTTGTGTCGCACTCGAATTTTGGAACAACGGACCTGCCTTCGGCCCGCAAGATGCGGCGCGCCGTTCAACTACTTCAGCGAGAACATCCAGAGCTGGAAGTTGAGGGGGAAATGCATTCGGATGCTGCCATTAATGAGCGGATGCGCGAGCGCGCTTTTCCAGAAAACCTCTTGGAGGGGAGTGCGAACTTGTTGATCATGCCGTCGCTTGATGCTGCACATATTTCATACAATCTGATGAAGGTACTTGGCGACGGGCTTCCTGTGGGCCCAGTATTGATTGGTGCTGCTCAACCGGCGCATGTGATGACGGCATCAGTAACCGCTCGTGGGCTCGTAAATATGACCGCACTGGCGGTTATTGAAGCGCAGGCGGCAGAAACCGAGTAGGAAGGTAGGCTGCATTGTCAGTTTGCTGATGATTATAATTTTTTATTTACTGGTTTGGCAGGCACTCTTATTTTTTAGCATTGGATCACTGGAGTGTTGATCCGGCTTTCGTTTCTTCCGAAGAGTTGAGGGCAGTGATGGGTATTGTAGGCTTCGAGGTATTCTTTGGTCTGAGAACGTTGTTGTGTCTATGACGGATAGTCCTGGCATATTGGCGTTATGGAATAACTGCGCCGATGAGGGCATTTCGGACTACGAGTGCTGGTATATGGCAGAGCACCTCCCAGAGCGGGTCGGTGTACCTGGTTTCCGGTTTGGTCGGCGCTATCTTCGAGTGGAGGGAGACCGCAGATACTTCACGTTTTATGAGCTCGACCGGCCAGATGTCCTGTGGTCTGATGAATACTTGAAATGTCTTAGCAATCCGTCCGACTGGACGCAGCGCGTTATGCCGAATTTTAAAAATACCATTCGCACGGCGTGCCGACGCGCGGCTTCAGAGGGTTATGCAATGGGTGGACACGCAGTTACAATACGCTTTGCGGGGACGCCGCTTTTATCGCAAGAGACCGAAGCTGAATTTAAGAAATATTTTTTGCCAAAGCTTTTGGATGCAAAAGGTGTCTGCCATGCGCACCTTTGGATTGCGACTGATGACCAGACGCCTTCAAAGACAGCCGAGACAAATATGCGTGGTGAGGACGAAATGTTGTCCTGGGCTGTTATCGCCGAGACTGTTCATAAGGAGGACGCATTAGGGATCTCAAAGAACGAGAAGTTCTTTCGGGAGGTTTCGCGGTTGGCGTCGGTCGGAATGCCTGAGGTTGGCGTTTATCAGTTAATCGCCGTTTTGACAGAACAAATGATGCTAACAGAAACCTAGCGTTTACATAAGGGAAGTGGATTGTTGCGTGTGTCGTGGTAATGCGCCTGGGTAACATTGACCGTTGTGTGGTCCGACTTCGTTGCGGTTGATATCAGCCAGGAGACCGTTACTGCGATGTCCGCGGTCAGCATAAACCAAATGCTGCGAAAAGTAGGCCGCGCTTAAAGATGAAAATCAATGGGTAAAATGGGAAATCGAGTAAAGGACGGGTCAAAATGATTCCGAATGATTTACGGGGACTAGATTTTGGTCTCGGCGAGACGGCTGAATTGATGCGGGAAACGGTTCGAAATTTCGCGGCGGATGAGGTTGCGCCGCGCGCAGCGGAAATCGACAGAAGTGATGAGTTTCCTCGCGATTTGTGGCCTAAGATAGGTGCTCTGGGCCTGCATGGCATAACTGTCGAGGAAGAATACGGCGGTGCCGGCATGGGATATACGGAGCACGTCATTGCGGTGGAGGAATTAAGCCGCGCATCGGGTTCTGTTGGTTTGAGTTACGGCGCCCATTCAAACCTCTGCATCAATCAGTTGCGTCGCAATGGAAGTGAAGACCAGAAGCGCCGATATTTGCCGAAGCTGATTTCTGGCGAACATGTTGGTTCGCTCGCTATGAGCGAGTCAGGCGCGGGTTCGGATGTTGTGTCAATGAAACTGCGTGCCGAGAAAAAGGGGGACCGCTATATCTTGAACGGTACCAAGTTCTGGATCACCAATGCGCCGGATGCAAATGTCCTGGTCGTTTACGCCAAGACTGATCCAGAGAAGAAACAGCATGGGATCACTGCTTTTATTATCGAGAAGGATTTCCCTGGTTTCAGTGTGGCGCAAAAGCTCGACAAGCTCGGTATGCGGGGCTCCAGCACTGGCGAGCTGGTATTCGAGGACTGCGAGGTGCCTGAAGACAATGTTGTCGGCGGCGAGGGCGGTGGTGTTAAGGTGCTGATGAGTGGGCTCGATTATGAACGACTGGTTCTGTCTGGGGGACCGCTCGGTATAATGCAGGCCTGTATGGATGTTGTGGTACCCTACCTGCACGAACGGGAGCAATTCGGTGAACCCATAGGTAAATTTCAGCTAATGCAAGGTAAATTAGCGGATATGTACACAACGATGAATGCTTGTAGGGCTTATTCCTATGCGGTGGCTAAGGCATGCGATCGGCATGATACGACCCGCAAGGATGCAGCAGGTGTTTTGCTATATACCGCAGAGAAGGCCACGTGGATGACACTCGAGGCGATCCAGTCGCTTGGTGGAATGGGTTATATCAACGAAAGCCCGACCGGCCGCTTGCTGCGTGACGCTAAGCTTTACGAAATCGGGGCCGGGACCAGTGAGATTCGGCGGATGTTAATTGGTCGCGAACTCTTTGAGGAGACGAAATGATGTCGGAGAACAAGACACTTGACCCGATGGCCGTCAAAGCAAGCTTGACAACAATCTATCCGAACGAGTTCAAACCGATGTGTGTGGGACGGGAGAAACGCAAGATTGGCGAAGCGCTGGGGCTTAATAATTTTGGTGTTAATCTGGTGACCTTGAAACCCGGCGCCGCGTCTTCCCAACGTCATTGGCATTCGCATTCAGATGAATTCTGCTACATCTTACAAGGAGAAGTGGCCTTAATAACCGATGCCGGTGAGCAAATTCTCGGCCCTGGTATGGCGGCAGGCTTTCCTGCCAATAACGGTGACGGCCATCATCTGGTAAACAAGTCTGATGTGGACGTTATCTATTTGGAGGTTGGCGACCGTCCTCTGCAGGATGATACCGATTATCCAGATGTAGACATGCTGCTCCGGAACGGGAAGCTTGTCCATCGAGACGGCACGCCATACTGAGGAGGCCGATGATGAACTTCAAATACCTTGATCGTCACACAACTCGTCCACTTGACCATGAAGATCAAAACTGAAGTTTCTTCGCGGGATCAACGGGAGGTGAGGTAATGTCGACTGTCCTAATTACAGGCGCCAATCGTGGTATAGGCCGAGCGCTTGCTGACCAGTACGTAGGTGACGGGTGGAACGTCATTAGTACGTGCCGGGCACCTCAAAAAACAGAGGAAATGGCGCTGGATGTTACTAACCTGGTACAGTTGGATAGGGTTGCCCAAGAATTATCTGATACCCCGATTGATGTTCTGATCAACAACGCTGGCGTAATAGGGCAACGCGATGCTGTCGTCGGCAATATTGACTACGACCAATGGGAAGAGACTTTTCGCATTAATACTTTAGCACCCATTCGTATAGCGGAAACATTGGTAGAGAATGTTGTCGCCTCCGAAAAAAAGGTGATGGTTTTCGTCTCTAGCATTATGGGTAGCATCTCTCAGAATGGCGGAGGGCATTATCTTTATCGGTCAACCAAGGCCGCACTCAACGCGGCGATGGTGAGCCTGTCAATGGAACTCGCTTCCCGTGGCGTGATCTGTATTTCGATGCATCCAGGCTGGGTGCGCACAGATATGGGTGGGCCGTCGGCGGCGGTCGCGGTGTCGGAAAGTGCTGCCGGAATACGTAAGGTCATTTCCGGCCTCGGTCGCGAAGACAGTGGATGTTTTTACGACTACACCGGTGCTGAGATTCCTTGGTGATATCTGATGTCTGATAAACCTATCGATTTTTATTTTGAATTTGCTAGTCCATACGGTTATCTGGCGAGTCTGGCAATTGAAGAAGTCGCTGGGAAATATGGGAGGCAAGTGCATTGGCGCCCCTTTATGTTAGGCGCCGCCTTTAAGATTACTAATAGTGCGCCCAATATGACGATACCGATGAAGGGAGAATACCTAAGCCGTGACATCATCCGCTGTGCAAAAATGATGAATGTGCCAATTGCTATCCCTGACATTTTGCCGATGAATTCGCTAGTAGCCATGCGGGCCTTTTACTGGTTAAACGAAACAAAGCCCGAGGTTTCAGTCAAGCTGGCGAAGGCCGTGTTTCGTGGTCATTGGGTTGAGGGACGGGATCTGAGTTCGGTAGACGCCGTTGCTTTGGAAGCGGAGGCGCTTGGTGTCGACGGAAACGCGTTCGTTGAAGCGGTCCAGCACCCCGCCATAAAGGAATTGTTGAAGCAGGAAACTCAGGCTGCTATCGAACGTGGTGCGTTTGGCTCCCCATTCTTCTTCGTCGACGGAGAGCCCTATTGGGGTCATGATCGAATGGATCAGATCGAGTACCACCTCCAACAGGGAGCCTTTTAGCATTCCAATATGGCTGCACTTCCGGGCGTTAATTTTCTCCTGCCCGTCTGTAATAAGGTCGCTTTTGTACTCCGTCTTGCAGCAAATTTCGCCATCCGTCTGGGTATGAACAATTGTTTGATCCTGTTGAATATATTTTTTACGCGGATTTGGTTTCCTTTTTGCCGGGCGGCCTATTGTTGAAAATTGATCGCGCGACGGTGTTGGTCAGTCTTGAGGGATACCCGCGATTGTTGGATCATACGGTTAGGCGTTTCTTGCGGCGTCTGCCGCGCGGAATGAGAGAAAGCGGTTCGTTTTCAAATCGGCCGTGCTGCGCTTTTTTGCAGCGTTACATGCTGGAAGGGATGTTCCTTAGGCTAAAGCAAGTATTTGAGCCGCGGCTGGGTAACTGGTTAAGTGGCTCTTTACGGGCATGGGCCGAAAACCTCCTTTTTCAAAAGTCTTTAGCGGAGACCCCTTACTTCGTTCCTGTTCCGGTCCAAGCCATACGGAAAGAGCACAAGGCGAGTGCGCGGGATTGGCGCTTCGAATTCTGGAACGTTCTTATATTTCAAGCTTGGCGGCAAGCCAGGCGGATTTAGATGCTTCGATGTTCGGCTCATGCCAACTCGATAGTTAAGGAGAACTGAGAATGCCCATTATAGAATCGGCAGCGAAGCCGCGCTCTAAGGAATTCAAACAGAATGCTGCGGATATGCAGGCACTGGTTGATGACTTGCAAGATAAGGTACGCATCGTGAAGGAGGGGGGTGGTGAAGGCTCTCGCGAGCGGCATCTCTCTCGGGGAAAACTCCTGCCGCGGGACCGAGTGCGATCATTGCTTGATCCGGGCTCACCATTTCTTGAGCTTTCTCAGATGGCCGCTCATGAGGTCTATGATGATGTTGTCCCTGGTGCTGGCATTATCACAGGAGTTGGCCGTGTCGAAGGAACTGAATGTGTTATCGTTGCAAATGACGCGACGGTGAAGGGGGGTACATATTATCCAATTACGGTAAAGAAGCATTTGCGGGCGCAAGAGGTCGCTCGGGAAAATAACTTGCCGTGTATTTACCTAGTTGATTCAGGTGGAGCCAATCTACCGACATGGACTGGCGTATTTCCGGACCGCTACCATTTCGGGCGGATCTTTTACAATCAGGCGACTATGTCAGCAGCTGGGATTCCACAGATTGCGATTGTTATGGGCTCATGTACCGCCGGGGGCGCCTACGTGCCCGCGATGGCAGATGAAGCGGTGATTGTGCGCAACCAGGGAACGGTCTTCCTGGGCGGACCACCCTTGGTTAAGGCAGCGATTGGCGAAGAGGTAAGTCCGGAAGAGCTTGGAGGCGCCGACGTTCATTGCCGAGAATCAGGTGTCACCGATCATTACGCGGAAAACGACAGTCATGCGTTGGGAATTTGTCGGCGTATCATTGACAACCTGAACTGGGTCAAACATCCGAATATTCGTATCCGGGAGCCGCGCGACCCGCTTTATGACCCGTCGGAGATATACGGCGTGGTGCCAACTGATCTGAAACGCCCTTACGACGTGCGTGAGGTCATTGCGCGTGTTGTCGACGGCAGTGAAATCGACGAATTTAAGCAACTCTACGGGACAACTCTGGTCTGCGGTTTCGCACATATCCACGGATATCCCGTTGGAATCGTTGCAAACAATGGCATTTTGTTCAATGAATCGTCCGAAAAAGGAGCGCACTTTATAGAGTTGTGCTGTCAGCGCGGTATTCCATTGCTGTTCTTGCAAAACATCTCCGGATTTATGGTTGGGAAAAAATACGAGGCGATGGGGATCGCCCGCGCAGGTGCAAAATTGGTCCATGCGGTTTCCTGCGCGAATGTCCCGAAGTTTACTGTGATCATTGGCGGGTCTTTTGGTGCTGGGAACTACGGGATGTGCGGTCGCGCTTTTGGGCCGCGGTTTGTGTGGATGTGGCCGAATGCACGAATTTCCGTAATGGGAGGCGAGCAGGCCGCCAGCGTTCTGGCAACAGTGCGGCGGGATAACTTTGAGCGCCGCGGCGAAGATTGGAGCGATGAAGACGAGGTGGCTTTCCGCGCACCGATCGTCGAACAATATGACCGTGAGGGTCATCCGTATTATGCCTCTGCACGAATATGGGATGACGGGATCATTGATCCGGAAGAAACCAGACGGACCTTGGCGATGTCCATCTCCGCCTCACTGAACAAACCTATCGAGAAGACAAGCTTTGGTGTCTTCCGGATGTAATCGTCGGATCAATTGGGCAGAGGTTAATAACATGAGAAACCCCGTAGTTCTAATTGAACGGGACGACAACGATATAGTAACAGTGACGATAAACCGTCCGGAAGTGAATAACGCCTATGATCGCAATGTTCTTGGCGCCTTAGCAGAAGGGTTGGCGAACTTGGCCTTGGATACGGAGCTGCGCGCGCTCGTTTTACGCGGGAACGGTCGCCATTTTCAAGCTGGCGTTGACCTGAAGTTTCAAAGCGAGCTCGCGACAATGTCTGCTGAAGAGAACGAGGCTGTCTCGCAATTACTGACCGCGCTGATGCGCGACCTGAATGCTTTCCCGGCACCGACGATTGCTTTGGTTCATGGGGCTTGTATAGGGGGCGGTACTGGGTTTGCCGCGTCCTGTGATGTGGTGATTGCCAGTGAAGATGCCTTCTTCGCTGTGGCTGAGGTCAAATGGGGCGCTCACGCGTCACCCATCTTTCCGCAATTGATTGCCGCGATGGGGGTGCGTAATTTACGCCGCTATGCCGTGACGGCGGAACGTTTTGATGCGCGCAAGGCGCTGGAGATCGGATTCGTGCACGAGGTTTGCCCGACAGGCCAGTTGGATGCAGCATTGGCGCCCGTCATTGAAGGCATTTTGCATAGCGGGCCGGCTGCCGTGCGTCGCTCGAAGCAGCTGGCGTTGGAGGTATCTGGGTTAGCTATCGACGACGCACAAGTTGCTGCGATGGCGCATGAGCATGCGATTACGCGGCGGTCTGTGGAGGCACAAGAAGGATTCAAGAGCTTCGTTGAGAAGCGCGCGGCCTACTGGCATCCGCAAAAGAGATGAGGAATTGGGGTGAAGCGAAATGATTAGAAAAATTTTGATCGCGAACCGAGGCGAGATTGCCTGTCGCGTTATGCGGACGGCCAAACAAATGGGAATTAAGACCGTTGCCGTCTATTCGGATGCAGATGCAGACGCCATGCATGTTGAATTGGCGGATGAAGCAATGCATATAGGCGGCGCGCGTGCACAAGACAGCTATCTCAATGTTGATGCAATCACGATGGCCATCCGGGAGACCGGCGCCGACGGTGTTCATCCGGGATACGGTTTTTTGTCCGAAAACGCTGCATTTGCGGAAGCCTGTGCTGAGGCAGGCGCCGTCTTTATTGGGCCTCCGCCGTCGGCGATCCGGGCGATGGGATCAAAAAGCGAAGCCAAACGCCTTATGGAAGATGCGGGTGTGCCGCTCTTACCGGGCTATCACGGGGATGATCAGCAGGACGAACGTCTTACAGCGGAGGCTGAAGAAATTGGGTTTCCCGTGATGGTCAAAGCTGCGGCTGGTGGCGGTGGGCGCGGGATGCGGATGATTGATAGAAGGGAAGCGCTGGTCGATGGAATAGCTGGTGCTCGGCGCGAGGCGAAAGCGGGTTTTGGCGATGATACTCTGTTGATAGAGAAATACCTAGCTAAGCCACGGCATATAGAAATGCAGGTATTCGCGGATACACTTGGCAATGCTGTTCATTTTTTCGAACGTGACTGTTCAATTCAGCGCCGCCATCAGAAGGTTGTGGAAGAAGCGCCGGCACCCGGAATGACGGTGGAAATGCGGTCGGCTATGGCGGATGCGGCCGTGAAGGCGGCGCAAGCCAT
>MDTA01050959.1_pt1 | contig 10266 bp, 13 predicted proteins | sample 811151 | NCBI WGS metagenome assembly MDTA01 (sample SAMN05326648, study PRJNA326480) | marine metagenome | isolation source: seawater | place: Indian Ocean: South | collected 2010 | reverse complement strand
TTCGGCTCGAGTCAGTCGATAGGATTCAGCCAGTCGTTTCCCAACAACTGATCCTCCAAGAGTACCCGCAGCGGAGAGAAGAAAGAACATCTCTCCTGGGGGAGGGTCGTCAGTCAAAATGCCCAAGGTCGTTAAACCACCAATGGGCAAAGCCAAACCGGCTTCAGCACCGAGAAACATCCCATAGTAGCGCCCTTCAGCGGGCCCGCTGTGATCCACCTCGGTTAGCTTTTTTAATCGAAGTTCAGCGTGCTCATGAACCACAGGATCCAAGTTCAGCGTCAGCACTTTGCGGTAGAGACGCAAAGCTTCGTCGTAACGCTCTGCTCGGATCAGTTCCCGAGCTGCCGTGAAGTATCCAAATGCATCGTTATCGATACAGACGGATGGGCAGACTTGGGACTCACTTGGCTCAGCCTCACTCTTGATCACGGGCACCTGTGACATCACAGATGGAGGCGGAGACGGCTGGTCTACATCCTGGGCTGTTTCAGCAACAGGCTTCTCGATCGCTCCTGATGCCTGAACTTCAGCGGATTCCGTTTGCTCAGCAACAGCAGCAAACACCGAATTCCACCCACCCGTGAAGACGGCGAACGACAGGAAAATAGTCAGCAGACTCCTCACGTCAATCGCAACTCCGTCAGCCCAAGGCCCTTAATCTCCAATTTCATGACATCCCCCGGCACAACAGGCAACAAGGGCACCCAACTTCCGGACAGGATCACATCGCCTGCATCCAATGTGATTCCGTACTGACCTAAGGTATTTGCAAGCCAAGTCACGCATTTCACGGGGCTTCCCAATGCGGCACTTCCCTTACCTTCAGCGACGACCTCACCATTTTTCCAAACCGTCATTTCCAAATTCGGAAAGTCCAAGCCCTCAGGTTTGACCTTAGGGCCCATCGAAAAAAGACCACAACTGGCGTTATCGGCCACCGTATCTTCGATTTTGATACGCCAATCTTCGATCCGACTGTCCACCACTTCAAAACACGGCATGACCCACTCGGTGGCAGCGATCACATCGGCATCGGTGACTCCAGGACCCACCAGGCTTTTCTTAAGAACAAAAGCCAACTCGCCTTCAGCCCTCGGTTGGATCAAGGTTTCAGAAATGGGCATTTCATCCTCGTAGACCATCTGATCCAACAGAAAGCCGAAGTCGGGCTGATCCACACCCAACATATTCTGGACAGCAAAGGAGGTCACACCGATCTTTTTACCGATAAGGGTTTCACCTCGTGCTTTTCGATGCGCCAAAATACGCAGGCTCACCTGGTAAGCATCATCAATCGTAAAGTCGGCGTAACGCTCCGTAATCGGCGGAAGGGTTTGGCGAGTCCTCAAGGCTTCAAAGATCTCGTCACCCAGAGCTTTGATCAAGGAATGGTCGACTGGCAAAACGTCCCCTTCAAAAATTTGGCAAAAAGCAAGGTCGAACAGGGCTTGATGAGACACCATCACCCGATGTCCCTACCGCTGTAAACGAACGACTTGGATGTTGGGAACGATTTTTCCCGCCCCTTGGTACCATTCAGGGGCATACATACGATGTGATGCTCGAAACGCTTGGGTTCCTGGCGACACGCAGGATCACGAATCAAGCACTGCGAACTCTGAGTTCAAACAGCGACCGTATCGTGCATACCCATCTCCTCTTTGTCCGAAAAGAACACTTCCGATGGTGGAATCTCCGCTGGGCAAGCCACCACAATCGAAGCGTTTCACCAAGTGGCTGATCAGAAATTTCGTGGCACCAACTGGCAATTATCAAGGCTGCGGACTAGAAACCCACCATGAAGTGCCGTCTCCTCATGAGCTTCCTCATCATCGGCTGTGGCCCGGGAGCTATTGAAGCGCCTCCATGGGATGCCGGCATCGATTCGTCTGAACCTGTGGATGCCAGCGTCGTCGATGCAGGGCGAGCGCCAACGGATAGCGACGATCACGCCAACAATGTGTACGAAGCGACAACCGTCGAGGCAGTGAGTCGTACGGAAGGAACCATCCATTACGGTGGGGATCGAGATTACTTTCGCTTTACGGCACCCGAAGCAGGGGTTTTTGTGGCCTGGACCGATGGTAACATCGACACCTACTGTGAGTTACTTACCTCCGAAGGACGGTTTCTCGTGGGTGATGATGACAGCGCCGAAGGCAGGAATTGCCAAGTCCGTTACGAGTTGCGAGCTCGGCGTGATTACGTCGTCAAAGTCAAACACTACCGACGGCAAGGGCTCGGGGACTATGCCTTGAATTTAGTGGGACCCATTCCAGCCGACGCCTGTGGCAACGGCGAGGTCGATGCCGGTGAACAATGTGACGATGGAAATCAAGCGAACTGGGATGGCTGCAGTCGAGACTGCACGATCGAAGAACTCCCGGAAGGTTGCACTGAACTGGAGACAGACCGCCCTCACGCCACTTTTCTTTGCGTCGAGGGTCAACGCTGGTCTGATGCCCTTGAAACCTGTGAACGCTTTGGGGGGAGTTTAGCAACGATCGATGACGCAGAAGACAGTGCATGGTTCGGAAGCCAAGCAGGCGGTGCCTGGATCGGTATGAATGATCGTCAGGTGGAGGGCGAATGGCGCTGGTCTGGTCGAGACAGCGATTACCGCAACTGGAACAACAACGAACCCAACGATCATGGCGCCGGTGAGGACTGTGGTCAGGTCCTGGGCAACGGTCGATGGAATGATGCCAACTGCAACCGAGACAGTGCGTTCTTCTGCGAGCGTTAGGCGCGGTCGGCTCGCTGCCAGCCCTTTTTGATCTTCGAAGCGATGAAATCGTCGGCAATCCGCTGGGCTTCAACGGCATTTGGAGCGAGGCGAACGGTACGCTTTAGAGGTTTTGACCGACCCGGACTGTAATCGGTCCAATGAACGACGTAAGCCGGAAAGTCCTGGTCAGCAGCCTCTTTGTTTGTCTTCCAAACCAACAACTTGCGTACAGAAGTCTTTTCCTTCGCCTCCTTCGTGTAGACCTCTCGGCGGGTAAGTTCACTGGTGGGTAAATCGGTAGCGCTCGCTGGCTCTTTTTGCCCGACAACCCAGCAGCGCTCGCTAACCTGAGCCAGGCGAGCATCCACTGTATTAGCCGCTTTGTCGCTGCGGATTCGCTGGATCCGGGGATGAATGAGGGACACGCTGGCCACACGACATAGCGGTTGCCAGCCCGCTTCTTCCGACCACTGGATTGCCCATCGCTCAATGGATTCGCCAGATGAGTTCATCGCTTGCAGATCAGTACATTCAACTTCGACCACCACCTCCGGTTGAACCAGCCGATACATGGCACCACTGCCGGACACTTGACGAAAATCAGATGGGATCACCAAAGGCAAAAGTTTAGATTTGAGCGTTTTTCGTTCCTCATCGCTGCCGAGATTGCCACATGCACCGACCAACTGCAGACTGCCATCTTCTCGCACAAGACCTAATAAAAGGGAGCGGGCTTGCTCTCGGTCTTCCGCTCGCTCCGTGAACCCAAGAACCACACAATCGAGTGTGAAACTGGGCTTTACTTTGTAGACGCGCCCATCACCACTTCGCAGTACAAGTCCCTCAGCCTTCCCAGTTTCAACATATGCATCGTAGTGACTTTTGATCTCAACGGGGTCGTTGGTAACGGCCGTCTTGATCGCTTTCACTCTCTTGCCGTCGCTCAACAGCCGTTGCAACTCGGCGAATCGATCACTGTAGACATCTGGTGGGGTGCCATAGTCAGCCACACTAACCACATCGAATGCTTGGTAGCCCAAGCGAGCCACATCACCATCGCCCCCAAGGAGAGCGGCGACATCACCGACCCTCGGCCGGCCTTTACCCGACAGACCAAAAAGTTCGCCGGCGATGACAAAGCCATCGGCCGCTCGAGAACCGAAGCTTGCACTCGCCTCTTTGAGCAAAGGCAGATCGCCACTGAGTACACGTCCATTGCTGGCGATGAGAACCACCGACTGATCTCGCTTCACCAGGAACCAAAGTTCACCGTCAACCTTGGGGGAGACGTGAAACTCACCGGCCGGCAACTCGCCCAGTTCGCTGCCTTTGAGCCCCCGATACGAACTAGCGACCCGTCGACGATACATTTGCAGACAGCCCATGAGTTCCCGGTCGTTCACACTGCCCGCTGGGTAAACTCGCCCCGACCCCAGTTGCTCGCCGCTCCCCTGCAGCCATGTCATTGGCTCACCTCCGGGCGCTTCAATTCCAAGTTCGAAAGATGAAGCAAGAGTTGATAGCGATCGCCATCGATGCGGCCCTCCAAGAAGCCACGATACGGACTGCCATTGTGCTGAAATATAAGAGGATCTTTCCCCTTCGTTCCAGCGCCGATCAGGACCATTTTATCCTCTTCGTCGAGATCTTTCGCCATGGCGTAGAGGTAATCATACGTGAGTCCATCCACATGGCGGAGCTGTAGACTTCGACGAAAGGCAAACCGGCGAACGACAAGCCTGCGGTTCATCTTCATGCTTGTCCAATGAACCGGCTCGCCTTCATTCACGTTGGCAGCCACGTCTTTCGGGCGCCTTCTCTCCACTTCGTCGCCGGCTGCATCGAAGATCACCTCGATCACCTCAGGCGCGGCGTAAAGGACCTCACCGGCGTCGTCCAAATAGACCACATCCGTGGCACCAATCCGGCGCCCCACCTGCTCCATATCCACCTCTGGATCCCCATCGACCAAAGCCTGAGCATAATCTTCACCATGCTGAGCAACCAGCATGTCATGGCATCCCTCGCGAACCGCCGAAAGGTAACGATAAAATTCCACCGCTTCACCGGGCAGACCCAATCGCGGACTCGGCTGCGCTTTCACCGCCTTAAATTGGACGGTCGTATTGCGACCTTCTTCATTGGTGAGATGGAGTTTAGGCATGAGCAACCTCCCCCACCACGCTAGGTCTCAGCGAAGGGATTGTGAAGGCGCTTTCGGGTCCTTGGTTCCTATCTCATTCGATTCGATACTCGTGAACGCTCCGACTCAAGAGCGAAAAATATAGTCGACATCGTCGATCACTAAATGACCGACAGGTTTCGAATCGCTGACGAAAAGACTTGTGGGCGATGGTGACCGAAGCGACCCAATCACCATGAAAATGCTCATGATGAGGTGACGAGTGTAAATCATTCGTCGGTGTCCTTTGGATCCCAACACGAAAACACGCGATTTGACGGCCAGTAGGATTCTTAAGAATAATCTCGATGCCACATGGAGAGCCCGAATCGTGCGGAGCCGCCGGCAGCCTTTTGCCATCCTTTGTTGTCTTGCGTTGCTTTTAGTGCCCGTACACGAAACCCGCGCAGCCGATGCGTCGAATGATGATGCAAAGGATACGGGTTTGGCTGTGATGGATTTAGTGGCGGTGAGCGGTGTACCGAAAGGACTCGACCAACTGCTCAATGAAGCGTTGCTGACTCGGCTCAAGAAAAGCGGGCGATTTCGTACCATCCTGAGCAGCTCAGACATGCGCGACCTTTTGGATCTCGAGCAACAAAAGACAACCCTGGGCTGTGATGCCAGCAATTGCTTGGTCGAGCTCGGCGGCGCCCTCGGCGTCCCTTACCTTTTGGTGCCTACGCTCGGTCGACTCGGGGAGCGTTATTTATTGCAAGCCAAGGTTTTGATGGTTGAAGAAGCCCGCGTAGTGGCTCGATCACAGGTCACAACGACCGAGTATAAAGAACTTTTGGAGGTCATCGACAAGGTCTCCGAAGAGTTGATTGCACAAACCTTCGGGGAACCCCTGCCAAGTCTTGGTCGCAAGCGCATGCGTCAGGCTGGCGTGGTGGCCGTTGGCCTTGGTCTCGTCGGTTCCGCATACGGTTACTGGCAGGGCGCTCAGAAAACGAATGCTTTTCAGCAATCGATCAACAGAACTGGCGGATTACCGAACCAAGCGACAGCCGCAGAATTTCAACAGGGCATGGAGCGCGCTGACCAAACCGTTGCGGTCGGTTTGGGTGCCGTGGTCATTGGTGCCATTTTAACGATTTTTGGCCTCCAGGGATGAGCCCTCGATCGCTCTCATTGTGGTTGTCTTTAAGTCTGCAGTTGGGCTGTCCATCAGGGTTCGTGAGCATCGATGGCGCCACTCGATGCAGCACCGAAGAGGATTGTTCTGGATTGGGCAAAGGGGTCGGCTGCTTTTTATCGGTTGGGCAAGAAAGCGGATTTTGCGTTGCTTATTGCGGCGATGGCGTACTGCGTCAGGATATCGATGGTGATGGCAATCCGGATGGGAATCACCCGGCTTACGAGCAATGTGACGACGGCAACGATGAGAATGACGATGCCTGCACCAACGACTGTCGTCATGCGATCTGTGGTGATGGCATCGTCAGGATGGATCTCCAGGACAGTCATGACGATTTCGAGGAGTGCGATGATGCCAATGATGTTGATTCGGACACCTGTCTCAACACATGCTCTGTCGCTCGATGCGGGGACGGTGTCTTGCGCCAGTCAGGGGCTGACGAAACGCTTGCTGAAATCGAGGCTTGCGACGATGGCAATTCAGTCAGCGGTGATGGTTGCGCCAACTGTTTACCGACCTTGGACTTTGTCCTGATTCAGGGCGGCACCTACCAAATGGGTAGCGATGGGACGGTTTTTACCGACGAGGCACCGGCCCATGAGGTGACCGTCCCTAGTTTCTATTTGTCCAAGCACGAAGTGACCGTTGCCCTCTATCGGTTGTGCATGGCTGCTGGTGCATGCCCTGAACCATCGATGTTGAGGACGCATGCGGGGTCTGAACTGCTTTTCAATTGCAATTACGGGAAACCTGAACGGGCCATGCATCCCATGAATTGTGTGACCCTGCCCGAGATCGAAGCCTTCAGATCATGGCGTGAAAATACCTATCAGCAGGTCGCACGACTGCCCACTGAGGCGGAATGGGAATATGCCGCACGCAGCCGCGGACAGGACCGGCTCAACCCATGGGGTGACCGTGAAGCCGACTGTGATCTTGCTGTGGTGGACACGAACTGTGGACAAACAGGCACGCAACCCGTTTGCAGCCGGCTGGAAGGCAACTCCGACCAAGGTATATGCGATCTCATTGGCAACGTTTGGGAATGGACAGCCGATCGCTATCACGCCTCGTACCACGGTGCGCCGAGTGATGGCAGTGCGTGGACGGAAGGTGTGAGTTCATTGCGGGTGATGCGCGGGGGTTCTTGGATGGATGATGACCGACGTTTCTTGCGCTCAGCGGTGCGTATGGGCATCAACCCCATGGCGGTCACCGATGAAATCGCCTTTGATCTTGCCTTGCCGATCATCGGTTTTCGACTGGTCCTCGAGGCGCCTTAGGCGATCTTGTCGAATGAGATCAGCCGAACTACGACGAGTCATCGATGCTCCCAACATGCCGCGATCAAGACTGTGATGGGACATGGATCGCCAAACAACTAAAACATTTCAAAATCGAGATCGTCTTCGAAAGGATCCTCTTCCTCTTCACTCATGACCGCCTGCACTGCCACGGGCTCGATCCACTCCGGCGATGTCACGTCTCCAATTACCGCAAATGTTCCGGAGTCGTTGGCCACCAAAAAAGCTGTCTCCGCCTCGTAGTCGCCACGATAATTGAAAGCGAATCTAAAGATGGTGCCCTGCTCCAAGGCCGTCTTTAATTCCGCATCCACACTCTGTTCCGCCAAGGCATAAACGCTAGACATACGTAGATCGAGCAGATCTTGAGGTCTCACTGCCTCCAAAGGTTGTGCCATTCCCAAGGTACTCGGCACCTTTTCGACAACCCCCCCCTCTGGATCCAAGCCCACCAGTTCTTTGTTGGGTACCCAGCGCCTATCGGCCGTAAAGTAACCTTGAGCTGTCATGCCCGACTCAAGCAAGAACCGTCCGTCTTCAGTCAGACTCGCCTTCGTACACGTTGCCCCCGAGGCATCCATCGCCTGCCGTCGACGGTAGCCGTAAAGCTTCCTTCGACTCACCTTTTTATGGTCGAAACGTGATTCTTTACCTTGAAATCGGACGACGATCGGTTTCGCCATGGATGACCTTCTCCCGGAACGACTGCAGGACACAACAGAATGACCTTTTTGCCAAGGTGTCGTCCACATCCTGTTCGACTTTAGGTGATGGCCTGAATCTCAGCCACAACGGCTGCCCAGTCTTTAAAATCTCCATGCTCGCCAAAATGTAGGTGCAGTCCCTCAAACGCACCCGCTCCCCGCTTTCGGCGATCGTCGATGAGCACCTCACCTCGAGCGAGGTATTTGTGATGGGTCAAGATAAGACGCTTCTCAGCCACATCACCCAGATGCTTTTGAACCCAGAGCAGCTTATCACTCCAAGCACTGGGGTTCCCCCAAGGTGCAGTGGAGAGAATGAAGACGTCGTGATCTTTACACAGCGTGCGGTAGCCCTCGAGGGCTCCAGGGATCGGATCCATGGTCGCAAAAATACCGGGGACCTCATCGTAACGCCCCTCATAGGCCGCCTTGGTTTGACCCTCTAACTTCTCGATTCCTGATGGGAAATCAACCAGGACATTGTCCATATCGACGAAAATTCTCACGCTTCCTCCTTCGGGATGAAACTAAAGTTATTTTTAAGCAGCCCCACAACGATACACCCGAAAAAAGTCTCCTGATTTCGAGGGTGAAGCTTGCCTGACAGGCATGGAGGGCCGCTTGTCGTGAACATCATGCCGCTCCTCCTCATCTTTAACCAGCCAGTCTACAAACCGATGTCTTTTGACTCAAGTGCGATCGGTGCTGCCCAGGGATCGACCACCAACCGAGACCTCATGAGCCGACGATCCGGCCAACAGAGTTCCTCGATCATCGTCGACCAGCAGCCAATCCATCGCCTCCCCTCATGATGCTATCTCAGCAAATAGAAGAGGTTCCTCTTGGGCACCGCAAAGACCCACCATGTGGTCTCGCCCGAAAGCCCTGTTTCATGCCACACTGAGTGCATGGACCTGACAACTATTCCCTCGATCAATCGAGACATCGAATGCCCATTAGACGGGTGCAACGAGCCATTGACTCAAAATGCTTCGCAGGAATTTCAGACCCTAAGCTACACGCTTTTCTTGGCTGAAAGAGGTGCGAATGATGAGGGTGAGTTGGGAATAGGCAACGTCTCTAAAAGTGTCCGTGACGAACAGAAACTCAACAGTTTGATACGATCGGCCGATCTTTCTACGATGGAGGCGAAAAAGGTTGAGACCCGTAATCGAGAACCAAGTTGCACCTTCCACAATCTTTCGGGGAAACAAATCCAATTTAAGGGAGTACCCATCCTTGCTTACCTTTGTCCCTGAGGCGTCACGGGCAGTGATACGCGAGCGGTTGAGTCCGACTCGTTTTCAGGAGCGACTGCTGAAGCGGCGATATCGAAAGCATGGACTGCGAGCGTGTACAACAACGACAGATTTCGGCCACTTCGCCTACTGGCTTGGTGATAACAACGCCCCCCCATTGGTTCTCCTTCACGGCTTTGGGGCCAGCGCGCTCTGGCAGTGGTACCCACAAATCGCAGCACTCTCGAAACAATACCGCCTGATCATACCTGACCTTCTTTTTTTCGGTGGCAGTACCACGTCGGCACCGGAGCGAAGCATTACCTTCCAAGCCGAGGCGATTTGTGAACTGCTCAACCGACTCGATATCCCTCAGGCTGATATGATGGGCATCAGTTACGGTGGCTTTGTAACCTACACCATTGCAACGAAATGGCCTGAACGCATCCGACGAATGATATTGGTCGGCTGTCCGGGCGATGTCATCACTCGAACCGATCACGAAGCGACTTTAAAGCAGATGGGGGTTGAACACATCTCGGATCTGCTGCTTCCCGACGACCCAAGTCAGCTTCGGCAGCTCCTCGGGATTGCTTGGCACAAGCCACCACGGCTGCCCTCGGCGCTCCTTCGAGATGCGCATCGCAATCTGATGAGCAATCATGTGGAACGTAAACGAGAACTGTTGCTGGATCTGCTCGAGTACCTTGATGGTCATCGCTCGCAAATTCCCCGCCAACCCCCCAAAGCGCAAACGTTGTTACTTTGGGGTGAGCACGACGCAATCTTTCCGCTCCACTTGGCTCAGCGACTGCAACAAAAGATCGGTGATCACTGTCAACTTGAGATCTTGAAGAAAGCGGCTCATGCACCCAACTTGGAACGGAAGCGGCGCTTCAACCGAAGCGTTCTTCGCTTTCTGGAGGCTCCTTGAGCAAGCTCTGGAGACGGGTCAAACATCGTTTC
>MDTA01132164.1_pt1 | contig 10267 bp, 10 predicted proteins | sample 811151 | NCBI WGS metagenome assembly MDTA01 (sample SAMN05326648, study PRJNA326480) | marine metagenome | isolation source: seawater | place: Indian Ocean: South | collected 2010 | reverse complement strand
CATAGTTAAACCATAGATTGAAATTTCTTAAAGGTTGCTTTATTTATATACATTAATTAGCAATGCTTCAAAACAAAATTTATCAAAATTACTCGAAAGAAATATTAAAAACATTTCTGACCATACTATTTAGTCTTACAATTATTGCCTGGACTGTAAGAGCGGTAAATTTTCTAGATTTGATAGTTGAAAGCGGTTACCCTGTTATTACGTATTTTCAATACTCTATTTTAAATATTTTTGGGGTATTAACTAAATTTATACCTTTATCTTTTTTATTAGCGATAACAATGTTTATTTTAAAGCAAATTCAAGATAATGAGTTTGTAATATTATGGACGTCTGGTGTTAAAAAAATCGATATAGTTCATTTATTTTTTAAGGTTTCGTTAGTAGTAACAATATTTTACGTTTTATTTTCAATTTTTTTAACTCCATTGGCTCTGAATAAGTCTAGACAATTATTAGGTGAAGAAAAATTTACTTCTTTTTTACCAACTGTAAGAGTTCAACAATTTAGTGATTCCTTTACAGGATTAACTTTTATTGTTGATGAGAAATATGAAAATCAGGTTAAAAATATATTTCTTCAAGACAATTTGAATATTTTAAAAAACATCTCATCTTCAAAAATTGAAGAAAGCTCAAATACTATTGTCGCTAAAAGTGGTTTAGTGGAGGATGGTCAATTAATACTTTTGGATGGTAAAATTATTTCAACACAAAATTTTGTTAAAAATGATTTTATTAAATTCGATCAAATAAATATTGATTTAGATAATCTTAAAAATACCACTATTAAAAAACCAAAAATTCAAGAAACATCCACAATGAGTCTTATTAAATGTCTTAAAGAAACTTTATTTACTAATTACAAATGTAAAACGAATTTTAAGGAAGAAATTCTACCTGTTTTGAATAGAAGATTAGTTTTGCCAATGTTTATCCCTGTGTTGGCTTTAGTTTCTTCACTTTTATTAATAAAAACAAAAAAAAATATTTTATTAAATAAGATAACTATTTTTTCATATAGCTTTTTGATTATATTGTATTCTGAACTAATTATTCGGTTTACAGGTTTAAATAGTATTGCAAATTATCTATTTTTGATTTCACCAATTATTTTTTCTTTTATTACCTATTATTTTTTGAAATATAAATTTTCTGTAGAGGCAAATTTGAATGAAAAAAGTTCTTATTAATTATTTACTAGCTGGTTATTTTAAAACTTTGCTGAAAGTTATCTTATTCTTTTATTGTTTCGGGGTAATACTAAATTTGTTCGAAGAAATAGAATTTTTCAAAAATTTGAATACTTCTGTTTTAATTCCTTTAAAATTAACAATTCTTTATATACCTGGAATGTTAGTTCAGTTGTTACCATTTATAATTTTTGTTTCAAGTTTAAAATTTATAATGGACATAAGAAATAATAGAGACCTAATTTCTATGAAAGTGTTTGGATTCTCAAATTTTAAAATATTTGTGATTCTCGCCACCACTTCGTTTTTAATAGGATGGTTTGTGCTTTTTTTTATAAATCCAGTAACTTCAGTAATGTCAAAATATTACGAAAAAACAAAGTCAAACTTTTCAAGGGATATTGATCACTTAGTAACTTTTAATAAAAATGGTCTTTGGATAAAAGAAAACTTAAATGATGGACAAAGAATAATATCTGCAAAAAGAGATGATGCGAAAATAATTAAAGATGTAACAATCTTCAATTTTGATAAAGATTTCAATTTAAATAATAAGATTTTTTCTAAAACTGCGAATATAGAAAAAAATGAATGGGTTTTGAATGATGTAATTATTCTTGAAATATTACAAAATAGCTCCAAAGAACTCAAAATAGATCAAATGAGCATTACATCTATATATACATATGATAAAATTACTAGTCTTTTCAAGAATTTTGATACTTTGTCATTTATTGATCTAATAATTAATTATGATGAATTAGTCGATCGGGGTTATAACAAAATTTTTTTAAAGCAAAATTTACATTCAATGCTTTCAATGCCTTTTTTTCTCTTTATCATGACAAGTTTAGCATCAATTTTAATTATGGGCACTTTAAAGAGGTCTAAAAATATGAAGATCGTTATTTTTGGCCTTATAATTTGTGTGCTAATTTACTACTTGAAAGACTTATCTATTGCACTAGGTCAAACAAACAGGATCCCTCTTGCTTTAGCTTCGTGGGTTCCAATTATTGTTATAAGTATGTTTAGTTTTGTAGGAATTTTACAAATAAATGAAAGATAATATAATTATAATCTTATTGATATTTTTTTTTTCGAAAATTGCTTTTGCAGAAAATATTAATATTCAATCTAAAAATATTTCAATAGATAAAAAAGATAAAACAACAGTTTTTGAAAATGATGTAGTTATAATTGACAATAATAACAACTCAATTAAAAGCGATTACGCAAAATATAATAAAGAATCAGATTTTTTTACATTGAAGAATAATATCATAGTAGAGGATAAAAATGGAAATACTTTCAAAAGTAACAATGCGACTTATGATAAAAAAAATGAAATATTTAAAAGTTTTGGAACGACTACAATTTTATCCTCAGAGGGATATGAAATAGATACGAAGGATTTAATTTGGGATTTAAAAAAAAGTTACGCTGCTTCCAAAGATAAAACTTTAATAAAAGATGTTCAAAATAATAATATTTCTTTAGATAATTTTGAATACGAAGTTGGGAAAAACATTATAAAGTCTGTAGGCAATATTGAAATAAAAGACAAATCAGAAAATATTTATAAGTTCTCACAAATTTATATTGAGGAAAAAAAAAGAGAGATTATTGGTACCGACGCAAAAGCCTTTTTAAACCAAGAAAATTTTAAGTTAAATGAAAAAAATAAACCAAGAGTTTTTTCAAACGTAATAAATATTAAAGATGGGGAAACCAAATTTGTTAAAAGTTCATTCACGCTTTGCGACTTTAGGCCTAAAGATAAATGTCCTCCATGGGAACTTCGTGCTTCTGAGATGAGACATGACAACAAGAAGAAAACAATTTTTTACAAAAATGCCTTGATAAAAGTATATGATATACCAATATTTTATATTCCTTTACTAGCCCACCCTGACCCTACTGTCGATAGAAGATCAGGTTTTTTAAATCCTTCCTTTTCTGACACGCAAAACTTAGGTTCAAGTATCAATATTCCATATTTTTTAGCTATAGATAGGGATAAGGATATTACTATTAATAGTAGAATGTTTGCATCTGAGCATCCTTTATTCGTAGGCGAGTACAGGCAGGCATTTAAAAATTCAAATTTAATATTAGATTTTGGTTACACTGAAGGTTATAAAAAAAATTCAAAAAGTAAAAGCGTAGGAGATAAATCTCATTTATTTGCTAAGCTGGTAAAGAATTTTGATACAGATTTAAAAGAAAAAGAAAGCAATTTAGAAGTAAATTTACAAAATATTTCGAATAGAAAATATTTAAAACTTTATAGAATCGATTCTAATCTTGTAAACTATGAAACTAATACATTAGAAAATTCTGTAAATTTTAATCATTTTAATGATGAAGAAAACTTTTTTTTTAATTTTCAATCAAGTATTTTTGAAAATTTAAAAGATAATTATGAGGATAAATATGAATATATTATTCCCGACATAACTTTAAACAAGAATTTATTTGATGATAAATACGGGAGTGGAGAACTAAATTCAAATCTCAGAGTGAGAAATTTTGATACTAACAAAACAGAAAAATTTCTAATTAATGATTTAAACTGGGCATATGACGACCCCTTTCTCAACAAATTTTATGATGGAAAATTCTTAGCCAAAGTAAAGAATTTTAATTACGAAACTAAAAATATTACAAAATTTAAAGAAGAGCCGACATCAGAATTTTTTGGAGCATTGGGATATTTGGCTAGTGTTGATTTATTTAAAAAAGAGAATGACCAAATAAGCCATTTTTTAACACCTAAATTGTTAATGAGATATTCGCCCAATCACATGAGAAAAGAGACTAGTGATATTATTTTAAGGGATAAAGATATTTTTTCTCTAGATAGACTTGGTAGCTCAAGTAATTTTGAAAGTGGATCAAATTTTACTGTTGGATTTGATTATCAACGATTAAATAATGAAAAAGAGTTAAATTTCTCAATTGGCCAGATAATAAATGAGAAAAAGAATAATAAAAAAATGCCTTCTTCATCAAGCTTGGATAAAAGATTCTCTGATGTTGTTGGGAATATGAATTTTAGTAATAATAAGAACTTTAAATTAAATTATGATTATTCTATAGATCAAAATTTTGAAAATATGAGTTATAATAAACTAAGCGCAGATTTTAAAACAGACTCAATTAATTTTAATTTAGATTATCTAGAAGAAAATAATATTTCTGAAAATAAAGAATATGTAACATCCTCAATTGAATATACAAAAGGTAGGAATGGGTTGTTTGCTTTCAGAAATAAAAGAAATTTAATCACAAATTCTTCTGAATATTATAAGTTGAGCTATGAGTATATTAATGATTGCTTAAGAGCAGGACTAATTTACAGAAGAGAATTTTATAACGACTCTGAATTAGAGCCTGAAAATTCATTAATGTTTAAAATAACCTTAAGTCCATTCGGATCTTTAACTTCACCAGGGTTTAGTCAATAAATGAATTTTAAAAAAAGATCTTCAGCCTTTTTGTTATCTTTATTTTTTTTATCGCAAACCAGTGAATTACAATCACTAATCAAAAATAAAATTATTGTCAGAGTTGGGAATGAGATTGTTACATCTTATGAACTTGAAAATAAAATAAAAACAACTTTATTTCTAAATAAAGAGGAATTAAGTCAAAATAATATTAATAAAGTAAAAAAAGTATCACTTAAAACTTTAATTGACATTAAATTAAAAAAAGAAGAACTAAACAAATATAATTTTAAAATGAACGATAGTTTAGTTGACAATCATTTATCAAAAATTGCTCTCGCTTTTAATACAAGTAAAAACAACCTTGAAAAAATATTTGTCTCTAATGGAATCAATTTTAAACAATATAAAGATGATTTAAAAATTGAATTCTCGTGGCAACAATTAATATTCCAGCTTTATGCAAAGAAAATATCCTTGGAAGAAAGCCAAATTCTTGAAGACTTAAATCTAATCATAAATGAGAATAAAGATTTAGAGGAATATAAATTATCAGAAATTGAAGTTACTTTTGAAGAAAATAAACAAAAAAAAATTTTAATAAGTGAAGTAAAGAACTATATTAATAGTTTTAATTTCGAAGAAGCTGCAATCAAGTACAGTTTAACAACAACTGCTCCAGACGGTGGAAATTTAGGATGGATTAATTCAGCTGGTATGTCTGAAAAATTATTAAATATTGTAAAAGAAATGGAAAAAGATGAAATTTCTGAACCAATTATTTCAACAAATACAATTTTATTCTTAAAGTTAATCGACAAAAGAATTGTTAAAAATCCAGAAAAATTGGACATAGATGAGCTTAAAAATTCAATTATTCAAAACAAAAAAAATGAGATGCTTAATTTATACGCTAATAGCCATTTATCAAAAAAAAGAAATATAACTTCGATAAAATTTCTAAATGAGTAAAAAAATTATAATAGTATTTGGTGATCCTAATAGCATAAACTCTGAAATAATATTTAAAAGTTGGAAAAAATTAAGTTTAAATATTAAAAAAAAAATTTATTTAATATCAAATTTTGAGTTATTAAAAAGCCAATTTAAAAAACTAAAATATAATATTAAGCTTAAAAAAGTATATAACCTTTCAACAAAAGCAACAAAAAATGAATTAAAAGTAATTGATATTAAATTGAATTTTATAAACCCTTTTAAAGTCACTGACAAAACTGCCTCTAAATTTGTTATTAACTCGCTTAATTTGGCTCACAAATTAGCTCTTAATAAAGATGTTTGTGGAATAATCAATTGTCCAATAAATAAAAAATTGTTAAAAAATAAAAACACTGGGGTTACTGAATTTTTAGCTAATAAGTGCAAAATTACAAACAAATCTGAGGTAATGTTAATTTATAATGAGAAATTTTCTGTTACCCCGATTACAACACATATTGATATAAAAAATATTTCAAAAAGGCTTAGCTCAAATATTCTTTTTAAAAAAATAGAAACTATAAATAACTGGTTTGGCGATAAAAAAAATATGAGGCCTTCGATTGGTGTTCTTGGTTTAAACCCACACAATGCGGAGCTGAGAGCCGATTCTGAGGAAAAAAAGTTAATAATACCTGCTTTAAAAAAACTTAAGAGATTAAATATAAAAGTTGATGGACCACTTGTAGCAGATACAATTTTTATAAAGGATTACAAAAAATATAATGTAATAGTAGGCATGTATCATGATCAAGTTTTAATACCATTTAAAACTTTATTTAAATTTAATGCAATAAACATTACCCTGGGATTAAAATACTTAAGAGTTTCACCAGATCATGGGACTGCATCAAATTTAATCGGTAGAAAAATTGCTAATCATAAAAGTTTAAAAAAATGCATTGAATTTGTTAATAAATTTGGAAAATGAAATTTGCCAAAAAATCATTAGGTCAAAATTTTCTTATAGACAAAAATATCATCAAAAAAATTACTTGTTCTGCAGAAATAAATAATAAGCATGTTATAGAAATAGGCCCAGGTAAAGGAGCTCTTACTAATGAAATTTTAAGTAAAAATCCGAAATCACTATATCTTGTGGAAAAAGATGAAGTTTTTTCAAATGATTTAAAAAAAAGATATTTATATGACAAAAGAGTCAAAGTCCTCAATTCTGATATTCTTAAGTTAAACGTTGAAAAGATTTGCAAAAATAACTCTATAATTTTTGGTAATTTGCCATATAACATTTCATCTCAAATTTTGGTAAATTTTTTGAAATTTAAAGAATGGCCCCCTAAATATACAAATTTAATTTTTATGTTTCAAAAAGAGTTAGGTGAAAAAATTATAGGAAAATTTAAGACTTCTAATTATGGAAGACTATCAATTTTAACTAATTACAGATTAGAAGTTAATAAAAAATTTTTCGTATCAGAAAATTGTTTTTTTCCAAAACCAAAAGTAAAATCTATGGTTATTCAATTTAAGCCAAAAAATAAGATTTTGTATAAAATTAAAGATATAAAAAATCTTGAAAAAGTTACTAATACGCTTTTTTCGAATAAAAGAAAAATGATCAATAAAAATATAAAAAAAATTATTAACAAAAAATTTTTTTTAAAATTGGGTCCTCTCAACCTTAAATCAAGACCTTCAGAAATAAGTCCAGAAACTTATTACAAAATTACCGAGATTTATGAGAATTTATAGATACATTTGATTTATGTAAATGTATTATATTTTCTATTTGTTTGAAACATACTTCAAGATTTTTATTAATCAAAATATAATCATAATCATTCCAATGTTTTATGTCCTTGTCAAAAGATTTGAATCTTTTTTTGATTTCATCCTCTGAATTTTGATTTCTTTTAATTAACCTTTTTTTTAATTCTTCTTTATCCTCTGTAATTAAATAAATTTTTATTAATTGTAGATTTTTAAATTTAGATAATTGCTTTGTCCCCTGCCAATCAATGTCAAAAATAATATCATTTGTAATAATATCTTCATCTACCGTCTTTTTTAGAGTTCCATAAAAGTTTTCAAAAATTTTCGCGTACTCGTAAAACTTTTTCTCATAAATTAATTTTTTGAATTCTTTATCAGATATAAAATGATAATCTACCCCGTCTATCTCGTTAGACCTCGGTTTTCTCGTAGTATGAGAGACTGAGATTTTAAAAGATTGATATTTTTGCTGAATTTTTTTGGTAAGAGTTGTTTTACCTACACCAGAGGGAGATGAGAGTATAACCATGATATTTTTCTTATCATGCTCCATATTCAATCTATCTGTTTCTAACTAGATTTGCTCTCAATAAACTTAATTGCATCTCCCACAGTCAAGATTTTTTCAGCTTCGCTATCAGAGATTTCAGAGCCAAACTCTTCCTCAAAAGCCATTACTAATTCTACTGTATCTAAGCTATCAGCACCTAAATCATCAATAAAGCTTGCTTCTTCAGTAACTTTCTCTTCTTCTATACCCAAGTGATCTGCAACTATTTTCTTTATTTTATTTTTTACTTCGTCAGACATGAAATCCTTTCATATTTTGTATGTTTTCTTATTAGATTATTAATTAGAATTGTCAAGCCATATACATTCCGCCGTTAACATGTAAAGTTTCTCCATTGATATAGTCAGCCTCATCAGAAGCTAAAAAAGCTACACAATTAGAAACATCTTCTCCTGAGCCAAGTTTGCCAGAGGGTATTTTGCCTATTAAGTTTTTTTTAAAATCCTCGCTAATTTTATCAGTCATCTCAGTTTTGATAAAGCCCGGTGAAACACAATTTACATTAATATTTTTTTTTGCATACTCAATTGAAAGACTTTTTGAAAAAGCAACTATGCCCGCTTTGGATGCTGAATAATTAGCCTGTCCTAAATTTCCAGTGTGGCCCACAATAGAAGTTATATTTACGATTTTTCCTTTTTTTTCTTTCAGCATCTTTTTGATAGCAAATTTGCACATCAAAAAGGTTGAGGTTAAATTAATATCAATTACTTTTTTCCAATTTTCCTCTGTTAATCTTATTGACAAGTTGTCCATTGTGATTCCAGCATTGTTCACGAGTATATTCAAACCCTCTAAATTTTTATAAATTTTGTCAATAAACTCTTCAATCCTTCCATGTTCGTCTAAATTAAATTTTTCGATATGAACATTATTAAATTTATTTTTTATATTTGCTAATTTTTCGTCATTAGTCCCCGTTGCAACTATGTTAGCTCCTAAGTTATAAAATTTTTCAACTAAACAATTACCAATACCACCAGTAGCTCCTGTGATAAGAACTTTTTTATTTTTTAAATTTATCATTTAAATTTTTAATATCAGCAATTGAGTTGATTGAAAAGCAATTTACATTACTAATTGTTCTTTTTACCATGCCAGACAAAACTTTTCCTGGACCAATTTCTATGAAATTTTGTACACCAGAATTAGTCATATAGATTAAACTCTCCCTCCATCTAACAGTAGATGAAATTTGATCAACTAATAATTGTTTTATAATTTTATAGTCTTTTTCTGGCTTTGCAGTTACATTACAAACAATATCGAAAAGAGAATTTTCAAATTTAGTTAAATTAATTTTTTCTTTCATTTTTGTTGCAGCAGGTTTCATTAGGGAACAATGAAAAGGAGCGCTTACTTTTAATGGAATCGATTTTATATTAATATCTTTTAATTTTTTCTGAAATAATTTTACTGATTTAGTTTCACCACTTACAATTATTTGTCCGTTAGCATTATCATTTGCGATTTCACAAATTCCATTATTCTGGTCTGAAGTTATTAATAATTTTTTGATTGCCTCAATATCTTTTCCTAAAACAGCTAACATACTGCCTTCTCCTACTGGAACTGCCTCTTGCATTGCTTTTCCCCTTTCGTGTAATAAAAATAGTGCATCCTCAAAATTAAGTGATTTGGAACAAACTAAAGCACTGTATTCACCAAGAGAATGACCTGCAAAATATTTAAAAGATTTTATGTCGAAATTAAACTCATCTGTTAAAACTTTGAAAATTGAATAGCTTACAGTAAGAATTGCTGGTTGAGTATTTTTTGTAAGTTGTAAATCTGACTCTGGACCTTCTAAGATCATCTTAGAAAGCGGGTAATTTAAATTTTCATCAGCCTTTTTAAAAATTTTTTTTACAATTTCAAAGTTATTATAAAACTCGTTACCCATGCCGACAGCTTGCGATCCTTGTCCTGGAAATAAAAAAGCGCTCATTTTTTCTAATTTTTTTATATATTATTAGTATTGCTATAATTATTCATTATAGTATAAACCACTTTTTACAATTAAATTTTTAAAAATATTTGCACTTATAATATATGGCTTTTTACGAAAATACTTTGTTAGCAAAGCAAGATTTGGCTGATAAAGAGATAAAATCTTTAAGAGATAAATATAATGAGATAATTAACAAATCTTCAGGAAAAGTTATTAAGATTGAAGAGTGGGGTTTGTTAAACTTGTCAAATAAAATTAAAAATTATAAAAAAGCTTTCTATATTCATTATAAATTTGAAGGTAATAAGAATACACTTCATGAAATCGAAAAAAAAGTTAAGGTTGATAGTTCAATTAT
>MDTA01085171.1_pt1 | contig 10267 bp, 5 predicted proteins | sample 811151 | NCBI WGS metagenome assembly MDTA01 (sample SAMN05326648, study PRJNA326480) | marine metagenome | isolation source: seawater | place: Indian Ocean: South | collected 2010 | reverse complement strand
CCCCCGGGGTCCTCGGCGCGACAACCTTCCCCTTCACGGCGCCCCACTTATTCGCCGCGGCCGCCGGCCTGTCCGCCGGGGTCGTCGTCGGACCCTCGCTCGCGCCGGCGCCCCGGCGTGAACGCGACAAACCCGAGACTGCGACCCGACCCGGTTCCGAGGAGTTATTCGTCGCCGGACCCGGTTCCTTCGCCGCCGCCGCCGTGGGAGGAGGGACCGAGGTGAGATGCGGAGCGGCGCGACCCCCGGGCCGGGACCGCGCAAACGCCAGGTTTGCCGGCGTCTGCGAGTCGACGAGCCGCGGGGAACCGCCCCCGCGTCGGGACCGCGCCGGGAACGGGACCGTCCTCCTCTCGTCGTCGTCGTCGTCGTCGTCGTCGCGTGTCGTCGTCCGCGAGCGAGCCAACACCACGGGCGAAGCCGGGCCGGGTTCGACCGCCGCCGGCGCCGTCCGTCGCTCCGCCTCGTTCGGTCGTCGGTCGTCCCCGACGCGCGCCCTCGTCTCCGGCGGATGAGGGGTGCTCCCGACCGTCGTCGTCGTCGTCGTCGTCGTCGTCGCGGCGTTAGGTTCGACCCTCTCGGGCGTCGCCGCGTCCCCCCGCCTTCTCGGCGCCGGCGTCGGCCTCGGCGGCTTCGCCGCGGACCTCAACGTCTCAACCTCCTCCCTCAGTCCCCCGATCTCTCGTTCGTACCTCGCGAGCAGCGCGCTCACCCTGCCCGGCTCCCGATGGCTCGCATCGCGCGATGAGCGCGGGGCGTCCAGCTGTGGCCCCAACGCGTCCAGCTGTGGCCCCAACGCGTCCAGCTGCGGCGCCCTCGCGTTGAGTTCGCGGCGCATCTCGCGGATCTTCGTGACCGTGTGCACGTGCGCGTGCTCCAGCATCTCGATCACGCCCTCGTCGTCGTCCTCGTCGTCGCGCGCCGGCGTCACGTTCAGCGCGAACCGGGCCGGGGAGGCGCCGGGTCTAGCCGTGGGCCAATGGCGTCCGGCGACGGGACTCGGCGAGGCGCGCACAGCTGGCGTCGTCGACCGAGCGCCGGTTCGAGCCGTCGCGGAGATGGCGACGCGCGTGGACGGCGGAGGCGAGGATTCCGGGGGTATCGCGGGGGTGCCGGGCCTCGACGCGTCATCGTCCGCGTCGTCCTCGTCGACGATCGAGATGTCCCGTCGCGACGTCGGCGTGTCGCTCCATTCGCTGGATCTGTCGCTGTATCCCCCCGGCGTTCGACCGCCCCAAGCCTTCCACGGCTTGCCCCCCCAACCCTCGCTCGTCCTCGCGGGCGGCGGCGTCCTCGGGTCGTCGTACGACGGCGGCGCCGAAGGACGATACGTCGCGGTCGGGGACCTGTCGACGCTCATCTCGCGCACCTCCTCCAGCGACGGCCTGCCCGGGGATCTGGACACGGCGTCGGCGGAGGCGAACTCGTCTCGCCACACCACGCGCCGCGTTCCGCCGGGCGTCACCGCGTAGTGCCTCGCGGGGGGCATCGCGAAGGGAGACGGCGACGTTGGGTCCTCGTACGCCGAGCGATACGGGTTTTCGCGGTACACGGGCGTCGCGTGAACCTCCGCGGAGTGACGATGGTACGGCGAGTAGTGCGCATCCTCGGGCGCGACCGTGGCGTGCTCGACGCGAACCGGCTGCCGCGCGACACCCGCGTTGCGCGCCTCGGCGCCGGTGCCGAGCACGGAGACGATCTGCCGGACGCGCTTCCTGTTGACCACGTTCTTGACGCCGTGGTGGCGAATCACCAGCTCATCGCCCGCGTCGTCGTCGTCGTCGTCGTCCCAGTCCCACCCCATGGTGGCGCCTCCGCGGTCTGTTCCTGTTCGTTCCCGTCTGTCGCCGATGGGTTTGGTTGTTAACCTCGGCGGGCGAAACCGTCGTTTCCGGTCTATTTTGCGTGAACTTTCTCTGACTGCGCGTCATAGGATGTTCTCGCACTGCGAAATTTTCCCGAAAGAAGCTTTTTTCTGACGTGGACTGCAATTCACAATTCGCCCGCACGTGTGTTTGTTCGCGCGCCCTCGACGATGGCTGGAAAGTCTAAGCTTCCCGATCCTCCCAAGTGGGGCCCCTCCCTCGCCCAATTCGCCATCGCGGTGGGCGCGGCGGTCATCATCATGAACAAGAAACCCTTCTAACCAGGCGGTAACCGAGGCGCGGAACTTCGAGATAACTTAGCGAGAACCTAAATGCGTAAAATAACAAAGTCTTGCTCCCCCCTGCAAGCGCGGAACCCCCTCATGCCGATTTCGCCGCCGCCGCCGCGTCCGCCGCCTGCTTCTGCGCCGCGAGTGAATAGAGAAACGTGCCCAGGATCGCCACCGCGCCCGCCCACGCGCCGAGCGGAGTGATTGGGTTCCTGAAAACCGCCACCGAAGCCAGGATTATGACCACCCTCTTCACCGCATTGGCAACCGAAATGTCCAGCGGCGACAGCTCGCCGAGCGCCTGGTAGCTCGTCTGATTGTACAGGTGGAACAGCATCGATCCGACGAACAGGTACGCCAGAAACGGCACGGTCGCGCCGAAGAGGGTGATTCCCTTCGCCGCCATCCCTGCTGGCGCCGCGGCAAACGCCGCCGGTAGCCTCGCGCCCTCGACGATGAGCGATATCGGAAGGAGCACGATGGCGCCGACGACGGACATCGCGCCGTACAGGTTGATCCCTCGGAGCCCCGTCGCGTCCTGCAGGTCCTTGGACGTCACGCTACGAAGCGCGGACGCCACGTTGGAGATCATCGCGCACACGAACGACGCCATCGAGAAGTTGAGCTCGGTGGTGCTTCCCACGGCGACGCCGCCAACAATCGGGATCAGCGTCAGCCACACCAGCTTGGAGTACTTCCGTCCGAAAAAGAGCGTGAGCAAAATCACGGAGCACGCGGGCTCGCCCGCCTTCACCACCTGCATGAACGACACCGACCCTAGGCTGTAGGAAGCGCACGCGGTGACGTGCGCTACGAGGTGGAGGCACGAGGTCGGCCACAGCGCTTTCCACGACTTCGCGTCGAATCCGACGGTGGACGGGGGCTTGAACACGCGCAGGCGCCACATCACGAGCATGAAAGCCGCGCCGACCGCGATCTGGACCCACGAGAGCAGCCACGGGTAAGGGAACACCGAGAGCGTCCTCTTGTTGATGATCGCGAAGACGGCGTTGAGGAAGTACCAGAAGAAGATGAAGGAGGAGACGCGCAGAGTCTTCCACGTGTCCTCGGACAGGGCGACGCCCTTGGGTTCGGGGACGCCCTCGGCGGCGGCATGAGCGACGATGGCGGACCCACGCGTCGAGGAACAGACCCTATGGACGGTCGGCGATGAACCCCGAGGCAGCCTCGCGACGGGCGCGGTGCGGCCATGTCGACTCTCGTCCTCTCGACCGTGCGGGCCCGCCGGGCGTCGATGGACGCCTCCGCGAAGACTACGGGTTGAACGAGCGACGCTCAGGGTCGTGGACGCTCCCGTCAAACCCGCGACGGCGGTCGCCATGACCTCAGGATACCCTGAAGGCAGTGGCGAACGCCGGATGTGAGGTCCGAGAGGCGCAGATATTTTGTTTGTCATTTCGAACCGATGGCGAAAGGCGCAACAGATTTCAAACTGCCGGATATTTTGTCTGCTCTGCACTCTGAATTTTTTGCATTTGCACATTTCCAACAGGGAATCAGTCGGCAAATTTTCCATTTTCCCAACGACGGTTTTTCGTATCCGTTGCCCCGTGACACGAAGTTCATACTCTGGCACCCCCACGGCGGGCCGAGCAGAGAAGCGACGACACACAGCCAGCGGCCTCTTCCAACATCCGCGAAGATGTCGGGGCGAAGCATGCGCCAGAGGGCGCCCGTCTCGTACAAGGCCGGCGATATGAATCAGGCCAAGACCCCCTCGTGGCTGGTACGCGCTCCGCCCCTACATTGCATCCGGAGGGCAAGCAGCTTTCCCCCCGTAATTTGAATTTCCTCCGCGCCGGCGAAGGCCCCACGAGCGCGCGTCCGGACCTGACCGAACCCCCGCCCCGCGTATCGATCTCGCAGACTAAGACCATGGTTAACGCGCCCGAGCCTGAGCGCAAGCGCAAGCCGAAGGAACCACCAGTCGACGCCGCCAAGCTCGCGAAGAAGCTCCAGAACATCGCCGATAACGATGGGAAGGAGAACAAGCCCGGCAAGTCCAAGCCCGGGCGGAAGAAGCTCGTGAAGAAGTCCGAGATGATCGTCGCGACGGACGACGCCGCACCGGATACGGACGATGTCATGGACGACGTGCCCATCGGCCGGGCGTTCGCGCTCCCCGCGCCCAAGCCCAAGCCCGCCAAGGAGGGCAAGATGCGCGAGAAGACCGTGAAGGAGAGGAAGCTCTCAGAAAAGGGCAAGCCCGGGCGAAAGGCGAAGGCGATGGGCAAGGCTGCGAACATCGCCGCGGCCGGACTCAAGCGCCCCGCGAAGCAGTTCGAGATTGACGAGGAGCCCTCGAGCCGCGGATCCAAGAAGGTGCCCGCGGGCGGCAGGCCCGCGAAGAGGCAGGCCAGGGCGGCGCTGGAGGATCGCTTCGCCGCCGTGAAGACGCCCAAGTCGTCCAGGTCCCCAAACGTCCTGGACGATACCGACGTTGTCGCCACCAGGTGGCCGTCCATGGCGAACCTCACGGACTCGGGAGACGTCTCCCCCCTCAACGACGACTTCTTCGCCGAGAAGCCCAAGGGTAAGTCGAAGAAGGGCGCGAGCAAGGGTGCCGACGGTAAGCCCATCTCCAGGTTTGCGCAGATGGCCAAGGCGGCGGAGGCTGCCGCGGAGCACGCAAAGTCCGTCATCGGCGCGCGCGGCGAGCGCCTCCCCGCGGGTAAGCCCGACGGCGCGTGGTCCTCCGCGTACCGCACCCTGCAGGCTGCGCACGTCAAGCTCCAGACCAAGTACGAGAAGCTCAAGGAGACGAAGCTGGCGGACATGGTCGGCGTCGCCGAGCAGTACCAGAGCGAGATCGCGGAGCACGGCACCAAGGCGGAGGAGCTCATCAACCATTTCCGGGCGGAGACGGACCGGTACAGGGAGCTGGCGGCGAACGCGGAGGCGATGCAGGAGAGGGTGTTCGAGCTGGAGCGGGAGAGCTCGGAGCTCAAGGAGACGCTGCTGGCGTACCAGGGTAAGATCCTGCGAATGGAGCAGGACGCGGCGGCGGATGCGGCTCGCAGAGGCGCGGAGGTGGACGCCGAGAGCAGCGGTAGGTTCTGGGGAAGCGAGGAGCTCGAGGCGTTCACGGGGCTGCGTTGGGAGAAGCAGGAGACGGGGGTGCACAGGTTCACGCACGCCGCCACCAGGTTTTGCTTCCAGCTCGCCGCCGCCGAGCCGGAGGAGGATGAGGAGGACGCGGCGACGCCGGTCGGCGGAGGAGGGGGCGACAGGAGGAGGAGCGAGGTGATGGCGGCGCGCATGGGCGAGCCCGCGGCGGAGGATGTCGCCTACGAGCCCATCCACTTTGGCGACGCGGAGGGGTACCTGCCCGGGTACCTCGCCGAGGCGATTGAGTTTGAGCGCGGCGAGATGCCGGAATTTGTGGGGCGCATGCTGGGGGTGCTCAACCAGGTCGCCGCGGAGCGAGCGAGGGGGCGGTGATGCGATTATCTCACCGCTTTTGATGTGTGAATAAGAGAGGGAACCCGTCGACGACGACGTTCAGCGCTAAACCTAAACCTACGACGTCTCCCCGAGCTTATCCCTGAACGGCGACGGCGGCGCGGGCAGTTTGAACACCCCGCTCCATCCCGCGGGTTCCAAATCCGCCGCCAGGTCCTCCTCCGTGGGCACCTCGTCGCTCTTTCGAACTCTCGTCAGTTCCGCCTCGAAGAGCAGCGGCTCCTCCTTGTGATTCTCCAGCCTCCGACCCGCGCCGAACGTCGCCGGCCTGGGCCTCACCGCGTCGCTCGTCCACCCGAGCTGCGGCGGCACCAGCACGCGCCTTCGCCCGCCCTCGCGCATCCCGACCAGCGCGGGCGCCACGGCTCTGGGAACGGCGTCGGAGTCGCCGAGGACGAACCTGTACGTGGCGCCTACGTCGTCCTGGCCCTCGTTGCCGTACCCGCGCGACCACAGGAAGATGGGGGTACCCCCGGACGAGTACTTGAAGTACGCCCCCGGGGCGAGCCTGTAGACGGTGTACAGGATGTACAGCGTGTCGCCCCGCGCGGCCGTCTTCCCGTCCGCCCTGCCCTCGTCCAACTCCCTGTATTGGATTCCCGACGGGAGCGTGACCAGCTCCCCCGGGTTCTCCTCCGCCTCGCGTTCCTCGCGCCTGCGCTCCGCCTCCTCTCGGATGGCGCGAATCTCAGCCTCGCTCCTCGGCTGCTTCCTGCCGAACAGGCCGCCGGTCTTGGGAGGCGGCGCGTTACCCAGGCCGTACGCCAGCGCGGGATCGGCGCGAGTCGCGAGGGACGAGAGGATGGCGGACGACACGGCGCCTCCCAGGAGGACCCGCCTCGGGGGAGTCGGGAGGGTCGGGCCCGGCGCGTCGTTCGATCTCTTTGCGGTGCATATGATCGACGGCGGGGCGCATCGGGGGCGCGATACGCCGGGGAGCGTCACCCGGTGCGCCATGGCACTGACGGGGCGTGAGGTACTGAAGGTAACAAAAGTCGAGCTGTTTCCGATCAGTCGTCGGCCAGGCTGCCAAGAATCCCCAGACGAAAAGAGATGATGCACACTGTTTGACGGTCTGTGAACCCTGGAAAAACGCCACGTCTCAACCTCGTCCAGAAACTGCGTCAACACCCAAGTTTACCGAGCCCTGCTTCAGCAAAATTAGCCGCGGCCCCAACACAAGCGACGAGCGCGCCCGGCCCTCGGACGACGCGCGAACGGAGATAACGACCGTACACGTCGTCACCGCTCGGTCCGACGACGCACCGGCGGCGACGGGAGGGGCGAACTGCGCCGCGGAAACCCTAGTTTCTCGCGCGTCAGATCCGCGAATCGTTGGGGAGGAAGGCCCCGGTGAGTCCGCTCAACAGCCCGAATGGGTGACGTCGCGGTGGACATGGGCGCGTCCGGAGACGACCTCTCGAGGGAGTCCAAGAAAGTTCAGGGGCTCATCTTCCAGATGACCACGAGCGTATCGTCGTTCAAGCGCGCGGTGGACTCGCTCGGCACGGGGAAGGATACCAGGGAGCTCCGCGCGAAGCTCAACAAGCAGAGGGAGAGCATCGGGCGGACCGCGAAGGAGTGCTCGCTCGCGGTCAAGCGCCTGGCGCAGTCGGTGACCAACAGCGACGACGACGGGCGCAGCACGCACGTCGCACAGCATCAGAAGCTCGTCAAGGACTTCCACGTCGTCCTCAAGGACTTCCAGAAGGCGCAGCGAACGTGCGCGGAGCGGGAGAGCACCTTCCTGCCCCAGCGCGATCCGGCGCGGTCGCCGAGCCGTTCCTACGGAGCCGCGGACGACACCGAGGCGACCCGAAGCGAGTACCAGGGGGCGCAGGAGCAGCAGGCGCTGCTGCAGGACTCTCGGCGACAGGAGCTCATGTCCAACGAGGGAGAGATGGAGTACAACAACGCGCTCATCGCCGAGCGCGAGCAGGGCATTGCGGAGATTCAGCAGCAAATCGGCGAGGTGAATGAGATATTCCAGGACCTGGCGGTGCTGGTGAACGAGCAGGGGCAGATGATCGACAACATCGAGGCGAACATCGTGAGTACCGCGGTGCGCACTAAGGACGCGAGACGGGAGCTGACCAAGGCGGACAAGAGCCAGAAAGCCGCGAGGAACAAGATGATCTGCCTCGCGATTGTCATCGCTGTCGTGCTCATCGTGCTCATACTCTTCCTGCTGCAGTGAGTTATCATAGCTCTGTTTGTTAATCGACAGTTAGAACGCAAGCGAACTACAAACCCATCACGCCGCCATGGCCTGCGCCTCCTCGAGGGTCTTGTGTCCCTTGGGTATCCTCGGCAGCTTACCCACCGCCTCGTTGAACTCGTCAATCATCAACCGGATGAGCTCCAGCTTGCTCTCGCTCAGCGTCCTCGGCTGAAAGAAATCCTGCAGCTGCAGCCCCGCCGCCGGGTCCCACCTCGGCGGGTCCGGGATCTTGCTCAGCTGGTACGGACCGCGCTGGTACTGGCCTCCGCCGTACGATCGCTTATCGAACACCCACAGCTTCTCGTCCTTCCCGTCGTATATCTCCGGTCCCCACGTGTAGTGCAGCAGAAACGCGTCGCCGATATTCTCATCCGCGGGGGGCTGCGCCATGAGAGGCGTCCGGGGCGTGGGCGCCACCACGTGCTCCACGCCCACGGCGAGCGCCGCGGCATCGTACGCGTACATGTCCCTCAGCCACCCGAGGGCCTTTCGAACCTCCTCGGGCTTCTCCGTCCTCGCGACGAACTCCGCCCAGAGGGGCGCCACTCGGCGTAGGTCCTCGACGTTCAGGCAGCTGGGCGCGTTCCCGGTCCTCGGCAGCGCAAACTTTTCCCGTTTCCACTCGCTCCGCCCGAGCTCGTCGGCGTGTTCGCGCATGTACTCCTCGTACACCCGCTTCATGTTGAGGTCCTGCGGGTAGATGTAGGAGTACTCGAACCCTATGGCCTTTCCCGGGGGCATCAGGATGTGCGGGCTCGGCGATTTGACGTAGATGTAATCCGTCTCCACCATCATCACGTGCGAGCACCGCATCGAATCCGTGGTCTGCGACCACTGCGCCACCGCGAGGCTCCTGTCCGCGACTGGGTAATCGCACCACGTATCGCACTTACCCTGGTTCGGGTCGAACCGCATGGTGGGCACCTCCATCATCAACTCGTCGTCCTTGCCGCGGTGCAAGATCCTGGTAAACGCCTTCATCACGCTCCCGGGCTCCGCCGCGTGCTTGAGGTAGGTCTGGTACATGATTCGGGTCTGCCAGTTCATGTACGCGTTTCCGCTGCTGGTCAGCACCGTGTGCAGGCACTTGGGCGGCGGCGTCGGATCCGCGACGTCCTTCGCCAGAGCGTACTTCACCGTGGGGCCCTTTCGCGGCGGCAGCACCCCGCTGGTCCACGCCACGCTCGCGCCTTCCGCCACGGGCTCCGGCCGCTCCCGTTCGTCCGCCTTGAGCCAGCACTGTTTCGTGTCCGGGTTCCACACCCATATCCGGCACGATCGGATCTTCGCGCACGCCTCGCAGCACGTCGACGCGGACGTCTTGAGGTTCTGCGTCCCGTCCACGACGACGTCGCCCCAAAACTCGGCGTGCTCGATGAAGTCGCCCGCGTCGCACGACGGTCCCGGTGAGTCACCGCCCGGTGAGTCACCGCCGAGGGGCGCGAGGGACGCCGGGAACTCGTCGAAGCGATCGTCGCGCGCGGCGCGGGTCGCGGTGACCGAGCCCCGCGACGCGCGCGCGTCGGTCTCCTCGCCCCCGTCCGATCCCTCGTCGTCGTCCTCCTCGACCTCGACGATCTCCTCGACCACCTCCACCTCCTCCACCTCCTCGTCGCCCCCGCGCGCGCGGCGGGGTTTGAGGTCCTCCTCCTCCTCGCCGTCGAGGTTCAGGCCGAACAGCCCGCCGTGATGCGTCCTGTGCCGCGAGCCCGAACGGCGGTACCCGGTCTCGTGCGCGCGCCTGCTGAGGAACTCGTCACCGTGGTGGCGATCCGAGACGGCGTCCGGGTGGGTCTCCGCGATGGCCTGCGCGAGGGCGACGATGACCAGGAACACGATCCCCGCGATGATCGAACACGGGACGAAACCGAGTTTCGGAAGGAAGCGCCGCCCCGCCATGGTTTCCGTCCAGCGCCAGGGTCTTATCCCGCGCGGCAGTGCCGAGTCATAGTGAGGTGTCGCACAATTGAATGGGGTGTTTCGGGGGCCCCAACTGATGAGAAGAGACTGACGGTCAGGTGAGGGGTTTAGCCGGGTCACGCAGTCGCGGTCAACTATCTGACCTCAAGTTAATAACTCTCGTCAATCCCGAGTGGCTACCTAGATCGTTGAGTGACTACCTATCAACGAATGAATCGACGCGCGTCTCAGCTCAGCGACCCCGGGGGCAAGCTGTCTTCGTTTTGGTGCTGCTGGTGCTGCTGCCGTTGCTGCCGCTCGAGGATCGACTCCAGGTACTTCCCGTGCGCCTCTATCCTCTGCTGCAGCTTCCTCTGCTCCATCAGCTGCTCGTGCAGCTGCGACTGCATCTCGATCTGCTTCATCAGCGCGGCGCTGACGTCCTCCGGCGTCCTGCCCGCGGTTCCCAAGCCCGCCGCGCGCGCCGCCGCGTCCAGGTGGTCGTCGTT
>MDTA01082547.1_pt1 | contig 10267 bp, 7 predicted proteins | sample 811151 | NCBI WGS metagenome assembly MDTA01 (sample SAMN05326648, study PRJNA326480) | marine metagenome | isolation source: seawater | place: Indian Ocean: South | collected 2010 | reverse complement strand
TCAACCAGGCCTCGGTTGCGAAGTTGCCGATGTGCCTGAAGGTGTTGTTGGAGAACGCTCTGCGCCACGCCCCGGACGACGTTGCCTCCACTGCGATCATGGCGGGGTTTTCCAAGTGGCTGGATAACGGGCATAACGCGATAGAAATCGAGTTCTCACCGGCGCGAGTCATGCTGCATGACGTCTCGGGTATTCCGCTGATGGCGGACCTGGGTGCTATGCGTGAGCACATGGTTGCGCGCGGACTCGATCCAACGTTGGTCAATCCGGTGCGGCCAGTCGACTTCATCATGGATCATTCGATCATCACGGAATTTGCGGGACATCGGCAGGCGATGGCCCGCAATGTGCAGACAGAGTTTGCTCGTAACGCGGAGCGCTATCGCGTCGCCAAGTGGGCTGGCATGTCGTTACGCAACGTCGCGGTACGACCGCCTGGACAAGGTATCTGCCATCAGATCAACCTGGAGCAGCTTGCCCAGGTGGTGTGGACGGAAGAGCACCCACAGCACGGTCTGGTCGCCTTTCCCGATACCCTGGTGGCCTGCGACAGTCACACGCCGATGATTAATGCGTTGTCCGTGTTGGGATGGGGTGTGGGTGCCATCGAAGGGTTGTCGGCGATGTTGGGTGAACCCATCGGCTTGCGGTTGCCGGAGGTTGTAGGGGTGCACCTGCGTGGTCGTCCTCGGGAAGGTGTCACGACCACCGATATCGCGCTCGCCATGACCGCGTACCTGCGTGAGGTGGGCGTCGTACAACGATTCGTGGAGTTCTATGGTCCGGGGCTGGACGCGCTGACGCTGCCGGAACGCGCGACCATCGCGAACATGGCACCCGAGTACGGCGCGACCGTGGGTTTTTTTCCAACCGATGCGGAGACGCTCGCGTTTTTGCGCCTCACCGGGCGCGGCGAGAGGGCGGAACTGGTTGAGCAATACTGCAAGGCTCAGGGTTTGTGGCGTGATGACATCCGGCCGCCCACTTTCAGTAAGGTGGTCGCATTTGATCTGGATGACGTCGTGCCAAGCCTGAGCGGACCAAAATTGCCGCAGCAAAGGGTAGCGCTTGCTGATGTCCATAGGTCCGCGCGTGCGGCGATTGGTTACGACGGAGCAGGTTCTGACTCGCTGGATGACGGTGACGTGGTCATTGCCGCGATTACGTCCTGTACCAACACGTCGAACCCCAGCGTGATGCTGACCGCCGGCTTGCTGGCGCGCAATGCGGTCGCGTGCGGCCTCATTGCCAAGCCATGGGTCAAGACCTCTCTTTCGCCAGGCTCCAGCAAGGTCGCCGGATATCTGGCCAACGCTGATCTGTTGCGGCCTTTGGAGGCACTCGGATTCCACATCACGGGTTTTGGCTGCATGACCTGCTGTGGGGGATCAGGTGCGCTGAACCCCGAAGTGACGGAGCAGTTGGCCGAAAGCCCACGCAAGGTTGCGGCGGTCCTGTCGGGGAATCGCAACTTCGAGGGTCGAATTCACCCGGACATCGATCTGGCCTACCTGGCGTCACCACCGCTGGTAGTGGCGTATGCGTTGTTGGGCTCCGTCTGCGCCGACATTACCAGAGACTCGCTCGGTACAGATAAAGAAGGGCGCGCAGTTTATCTGCGTGACATCTGGCCTTCCTCTCAGGACCTGAACGCCGTGGTGTCGGCCCACGTGAATGAGGCGTTGTACAGCGCGCCCCACCACGTTGACGCCAACACGGCTGCGTTATGGGATGCCATTGACGTGGAGGCTCGTCCCACACTCGCGTGGGATGCGAACAGCTCTTACATTCTGCCGCCCCCGTTTTTGAACACGGCCAAGCCCAAGGCCACCCACGATGACATTCGAGACGCGGCGATCCTGGGTGTATTTGGGGATCACATTACAACTGACCACATCTCTCCGGGTAGTCGCATTCTTGGTGGCACTCTGGCGGGCGACTTTCTCGCGGAACAGGGTATCGCGGAGGGTGAGTTCAGCAGTTACCTGCAACGACGCTGTAATCACGAGGTGATGATGCGCGGTACGTTCAACAATTCGCGTATTCAGAACGAAATGACGCCGCATAAGGCAGGCGGTTGGACGGTGCACATGCCATCCGGCCAAGAAGTTTCCATCTTTGCCGCGCATCAACGATACGCCGCCGAAGGGCGCCCGCTGGTGGTCATTGCGGGACGGGAATATGGCACGGGGAGTTCTCGTGACTGGGCGGCCAAAGGTCCACATCTGTTGGGTGTACGCGTCGTACTGGCCGAGAGTTTTGAGCGTATCCATCGCTCGAACCTGGTTGGCATGGGGATCCTGCCACTGCAGTTCGAGCCTGGTGTGACACGTAACACGCTTGGTATTTCCGGTCGCGAAGCCGTTGATGTGACTGGTTTTGGCGACGGCATGCGCGTCAATCAACCGCTCCTCGTACGCTTCCGTAACGAGGATGGCAGTCAGTTCGAAGTCGCGGTGACCAGCCGTCTCGAGACCGAGCGGGAAATTGCATGGTATCTGGCAGGTGGGGTCATGCCGTTTGTTCTGCAGAAGTTTGCGGCGTGAGCCGCCTGGTCGCTAACTGCTAGGATCAGTCGCTGTTGTCTGAATCTTGATCCGGAGAATTTGTGGCATTGCCTGTTACATCAATTGAGACGCCTTTCGACGTTCATCGCGGCACTGTGCAGCCCGAGTGGATCGATGCCAACGACCATATGAATGTGGCCTATTACATCGTCGCCTTTGATCAGGCGACGGACGATTTTTTTGATTATGTTGGCCTCACCCGCGAGTATCGCGACGGTGCCAATTGCACAACCTACGCACTGGAACTGCACGCGCACTATGTACGTGAGCTGAAGCTCGGGCAGGGCTACCGGATCACCACCCAGCTGCTGGACGGCGATAACAAGCGGCTACATTTTTTTCATCACATGTACCACGACGCGGAACGCGAAGAGGACCGTTATCTGGCCGCCACATTCGAGGGTATCTCGATGCACATTGACCGGACGGGGCCTCGCGGTGCGCCGTTTCCGCCTGCCATGGCCGAGCATGTGCAGAACATCCTGGTTGCGCATCAGGCATTGCAGCGACCATCGCAAGCAGGCTCCGTAATCGGGATCCGCCGCCAGCGAAGCTGACCGGGTCAAGCGGAGGCGTGTGCGAGTCGTTGACGCGACACGCGCAGCAAGTACCCGATAATCACCAGGTTGGCAGCGTTGCAGGCAACACCGGCGTAAAACGCCGGCGCGTATGAGCCGGTCAAGTCGAATGAGACGCCGCCCAGACTGGACCCAATGGCCATGCCGATCGTGCCAAAAAACACGACCAATCCCGTGCGTGTGCCCGCGCTGCCGGAGCGCACGTACTCGCGGATGATGATCGGATAGCTCGGCAACACGCCGCCGTAACCGAAGCCAAAGGCCATCGCCACGATGTACAGGCCGGTCAGCCCATCGACCAGTGGAAACATCCCCAACGTTACGGCTTGTGTTGTGGAAAACACCAGTAATCCGCCAAGCGGCGACAACCGTACGCTCAGCGTTCCGACCAGAAACAGGCTGCTCATGGCGGCGCAGATCAGCATCACCGATAACAGGCGGGCACCGTCGATCGGGGTGTAACCGACGTCGCTTGCATGTGACATGAGGTGCGCGAGTGGCAACGACATCGCCACGCAACAACCCACGATGGCGATACACAACAACGCCGTCAGCCTGGCCGGCGGTAACAGTTCCGCGTGCTCCGCCTGTTGGCTTGCGGCGGCCGCCGTGCTCGGCTCCGGCCGTTCACGCGTAAACACCAAGGCCAGCGGCAACATCGTCACGAGTACAAAAACGCCGTATCGGAAAGCAGTCTCACGCCAACCAACCGTGGCGATACCGTACTGGAAGATGGCTGGCCACATCGCGCCGGCGATGGCTTGTCCGCTACCGACGATGCCTACAGCCATGCCGCGCTTGCGTTCAAACCAGTAAGTGATGTTGACCATCAGGGGTGAGAACAGGCTTGCCCTGCCCGCGAGCCCCATCATGAGACCGTAGATCGCGTACAGCTGCCAGGCGGCGTCAACATAATAGGTCAGGCAGCCGCCCAGACCAATCATGCACGCGCCCACACTGGCCGGCTTGGCCATGCCAACCCGGTCCAGCCAGTAGCCCATCATGATGCCGCCGATGCCGCCGCCCAGATACTGTAACGAGTAAGCCAGCGAGGGTACTGATCGCGGCCAGTCAAACTCCAGAGCGATGGGTTTCAGCGCCGCCACCAGCAGATACACGCTGCCGGTACCGGCGACCATCATGAACAAGGACGTCGCCAGCACCAAATACGGGTAGTAGCTTGTTTGGGGAGAGTTGTCCATCAAGGTTATTGTCTGATGCGTGGTTGCGCCAAGCGACGTGTGGTAGGTTCCCGGCAGCAAAAGAATGTACACCAAGTCACGGCTTGGCAGGTGCATCGGTTTGACGTCACCAACGAGGACTCAATGTTTCTGCGTAACGCATGGTATGTCGCGGGCTGGAGCCGCGACTTTGATGGCTCGCTGCAAGCATACACTTATCTCGAAGAGCCGATTGTATTCTTTCGCCGAAGCGACGGCTCGATGGCGGCACTCGCGGACCGCTGTCCGCACCGTGCCTTGCCGCTATCGCGTGGCACGTTGAAGGGTGACGTCGTCGAGTGCGGCTATCACGGTCTCACGTTTGATGGTGCTGGCGCCTGTGTGGCTGCACCCACACAACCGGAACGTATCCCTAAAAGCGCCTTCGTGCGCGCCTATCCCGTTGCCGAGAAATATGGTCTCGTCTGGATCTGGATGGGTGAGGCGGAACTGGCGGACGAGGCGGACATCTTTCCCATCGCGAACTTCGATAACCCCACATGGGGTTGTACCGAAGGTGGCGTACTGGATATCAACTGCAATTACCTATGGGTTGTCGACAACCTGCTGGACCCGAGCCATGTGGCCTGGGTGCACAAGACCACGTTCGCCGGTCAGGGCACGGACGGAGATCCGTTGGTGGTCGAAGATACCGAGCGCGGTGTGGTCGTCTCGCGCTGGATCTATGGTCGCCCCGTCTCGCCGTATTACGCAAACCTGGTCAAGTTCGATGGCGTTTGCGATCGCCTGCAGCACTACGAGATGTGTCTGCCGGCCATCGGTCTGAACATGTCGGTGTATTCTCCCGAAGGAACAGGCGGTCCCGACGCGCCGCATGTTGACCAGACTTATGTGAATATCTCATACAACTTCATGACGCCTATCGACGAGGACCACACGCGTTATTTCTGGTTCCAACATCGCAACACCGATCCGGAAGATGCGGCGGTGTCGCAGCAGATGAACGATGGCGCGTATACAGCTTTCGAAGAAGACCGTCAGGTATTGGAGCGCGTCCACGCGGGCATGAAAAACCCGCCGCAGCCCGGCGTTGGCTTGATCGTGGATCAAGGTGCGCAGCGATTCCGGCGTTTTCTCCAGCAGCGCATCGACGCGGAGGCTGGGCGTGCGTAACCGGTTTGAGCGCTTAATTTTGCCCTAGCGCCTGCTCCAGTCGCTCACATACCGTTCGCACCACTTTTAGCCTCGCAAAATACTTGTCGTTGCCTTCTACGAGCGTCCAGGGCGCACGCGCTGTGCTGGTGTAGTGCACCATGTCGTTCACGGCGCCAACATATTCGTCCCAGCTTTCGCGATTCCGCCAGTCTTCGTCGGTAAGTTTCCACGCTTTGTAGGGTATGCGTTTGCGTTCCTCAAAACGCTGTAATTGTTCTTCTGGCGAAATATGCACCCAGAATTTGCATACCACGTTATTGGCGTTCACAAGCGTTTCTTCGAACTCGTTAATCTCCTGGAAAGCGCGCTGCCAGGCGGTTTCGTTGCAGAAACCCTCGACCCGCTCTACCAGCACGCGACCGTACCAGCTGCGGTCAAATATGGTGAGGCGGCCAGCCCGCGGCAGATGACGCCAGAAACGCCACAAGTAATGATGCGCGTGTTCCTCGTCCGTTGGCGCTGCGATCGGAATGACCTGATAGTGACGTGCATCGAGCGCGCTGGTGATACGCCGGATCGCGCCGCCTTTGCCTGCCGCGTCCCAGCCTTCAAATACCAGGACGGTTGAGATACCCGCGCGCCTGGCAGCGCGTTGTAGTGGCCCAAGGCGCGCGTTAAGACTGGCAAGTTCGTGCTTGTACTCCGCCCGCTCTATTGATTGCTCCAACACCAGACCGTCCAGCGTCGGTGGCGCCGCGCCCGGGTCGTAGCTGGCCCGGCCTCTGTCAGGTTGCGCGTCTGCGGAAAGTCGATTGTTGCAGCGCTCAAGAATGTCTCGTGCCACGTCGAGGCTGCGCCGTCGGACCGCTGATGCATCGATGAGTTGCCAAGGTGCTGCCACGGTTTCCGTGGACTGTATGAGTGCCTCGGTCGCTTCAATGAATTGGTCGTAGAGCGCCCAATGTTCCCAGTCTTTTGGCTCCACCTCCCAAGACGTCAGACGGTCTGAAGACAGTTTCTCCAGGCGCTTGCGTTGCGACTTCTTATCGAGGTGCATCCAGTACTTGAGAATCAGCGCGCCGTTATCGGTGAGGGTGCGCTCGAACGCGTTGATCTCGTGGATTCGCCTCTGAAACTCAGCATCCCCCGTATGGTGCTTGACCCGATCAATCAGAGGTCGTGAATACCATGCGCTCAAGTAGATCCCGACCAGGCCGTTTGGAGGCAAGTCCCGCCAGAAACGCCAGTACTCGGGTCGGCCTAGCTCTTCGTCAGTCTGGGCGCCGTACGCGTGCGTCCTTAACCAGCGCGGATCCATCCACGCGCTCAACAGGTCGGCAGTCTCATGTTTGCCGGCGCCGTCTACACCGGCAATCACAACGATTACTGGAAATGGCTTCTGCCGCACTGCCTGCTGCATGAGCACCAGCTGATGCCGCAAGTCGGGGACCTCCATCTTGTACTCTGCTTTGCTGATGTCCTTGCGCTTTGCGATTGTCTCCAGCATCCGTCGATTCCCCTTCTGACGCACGCCCACACTCTAGCAACGTTTCGACGTTGTTATCATGCAGCGTTTGTCACTTGGGATGAGGGCGCGATGAGAATTGGAGTTTCACTTCCGGTGCGGGAGATGGCGGATGACCTGACAGCGATCCGTGACTTTGCACAGGCTGCCGAAGGACTTGGTTTGACGCACCTGCGCGTGCCCGAGCAAATTCTGCGTCCGGGAAACAAGCATCTGCATGAGTCGATGATGGTGTTGGCGTATATCGCTGCCGTGACGAAGCGGATCGAACTGGTGCCGTCTGTCATCGTGCTGCCGGCCCGGCAGACAGTGTTGTTTGCCAAACAAGCGGCCGAGCTCGACGTGTTGACTGGCGGGCGCGTGCGCCTGGGGATTGGTGTTGGTAAAGATGCCGTGGAGTACCAGGCTCTCAATCAGGACTTCCATACGCGTGGCCGTCGTTGTACGGAGCAGATGCAGGTTTTGAGGCAGCTTTGGTGTCACGAAACCGTGTCGTTCGCTGGTGAGTTTCATCAGATAAACGGTGCCGGACTCAATCCGCTTCCCGTACAGCGCCCCATTCCCATGTGGATAGGTGGGGCGGGCGTGCCGGTTGCCTCCGTGCGCCAACGCATCGCCACACAAAGTGACGGTTGGTTCGTTCTGTGCAGCCCGGAGGAATACGGTGACCTGCATGACGACATCTGCCGTCGTGCTGAAGCCGCGGCGCGCGATCCAGCGGCGCTCGGGCGGGAGGCCGGCGTGGCGGTGGTTGGCCCCCGGGAACATGAATGGCAGGAGCGTGTCGTCAACTGGCATCGTACCGGCCTGACCCATCTTTGCCTGCGCACGCTCGGTGGTGACCTGACCGTATCCGAGCACGCGACCAAACTGGAGCAGACGATGCGTGAATTACCTGACGAAGTGCGTAACTGATGGCCGGGCAGACACAATCGGAAGAGTCGGAAGGACCTGTTGATGTGCTGATCATTGGCGCTGGCGCGTCCGGTGCGGCCATTGCGTGGAGCCTTGCTGAGACCAAGATGCACATTGTGTGTCTGGAGCAGGGCGCCTTGATGAATCCACTGCTATATCCGAGCGCTGGCCGCGACTATGAGGCGCGCGCGGCAGGGGACTTCGCCGTCAGTCCTAATGTCCGCAAGCTGCCGGTGGACTATCCGATCAACGAGGTTGACTCGCCCATCAAAGTGGCGAACTTCAACGGCGTGGGTGGCGGCACGGTGTTGTATGCCGGGCATTTCCCGCGTTTTCACCCAAGCGATTTTCGTACGCGGACGTTGGACGGTGTTGGCGACGACTGGCCTGTTGAGTACCAGACGCTGGCGCCTTTTTACGCAGACAATGAAAAGATGACCGGCGTGGCCGGGCTTGCCGGGGATCCGGCATACCCGCCGGACAACGCGAGCCGTGTGCCGCCACTACCTCTCGGTAAAGCTGGCGACGTACTGGCAGACGGATTCAATCAGCTGGGCTGGCACTGGTGGCCTTCTGACACAGCGATCATCACGGAGGACTACGACGGTCGCGCGCGTTGCATCAACCTCGGAGCGTGCGGGTCGGGTTGCGCACAAGGGGCCAAAGGCAGCGCGGACGTCACCTATTGGCCTCACGCCCAACGTGCGGGCGTTGAGTTACGCACACGCTGTAGGGTACGTGAAATCACGGTGGACGATGAGGGGCAGGCAACCGGGGCCATCTATTTTGACGCGCACGGTCAGGTGCATCACATCGCGGCGCACATGGTGATCCTTGCGTGTAACGGTGTGGGTACACCACGCTTGCTACTGAACTCCACCTCACCAAAACATCCCGATGGGCTGGCTAACAGCAGCGGGTTGGTTGGCAAGAATCTCATGTTCCATCCTTACGCGTTAATCCAGGGAGTGTTCGAACAGGAGACGGACGGCCATGCCGGGCCATTCAAGCTCATGCGCAGTCAGGAGTTCTATGAGACGGACAACAAGCGTGGTTTTGTTCGCGGGTACACGCTGGAGATACAACGCGGCATGGCGCCTGTACGCACCGCGCAGTCCGGGCTGCGTCATGGACGCATTCCCTGGGGGCAGGGACACCACGATGCGTATCGGTCGTTGTTCGGTCACGTGACGGGAATGGTCGCCGTATGCGAAGACCTGCCGGAGGAACACAACTGCGTAACCCTGGATCCGATTCTGACGGATACTGACGGGATTCCAGCGCCCAAGATCCATTACACGCTTAGTGAAAACAGCGAGCGTATGCTGGAGCATGCCGTCGCACGCGCCACTGAGGTGCTGGAAGCGGCCGGGGCGCACGATGTGTGGGTGGAATCGCCGCTCACTTACGGTGGGTGGCACCTGATGGGGACAGCGCGCATGGGTACGGACCCTAAGCGCTCGGTCGTCAACGAATTTGGCCGCGCCCATGATTGCCACAACCTGTTTATTGTGGACGGCAGCATTTTTGTCACCAGTGCTGGCGTCAATCCCACCAATACCATTCAGGCACTTGCCCTATATGTTGCCGACCAGATCAAAACGCGCCTGAGCGATGCGACGTTGTTCGACTAGGCGACCTACACGTATGCAGGAAAGCACATGAGAGACGCAGCTCCTCCATCAGGTCATAAATTGAACGACCACCGTTGGTTTACATTACAAGCACTCGCGGACGCGATCGTGCCACCCAGTACCGAACACGGCGTACCGGGTGCTGGAGACAAACAAATCTGCAAGGAAGTCCTCGGCGACGTTGGCGAGCGGTTGCCGCGGCTTGTGGAGGTTTTGGATATGATTGATGACATGGCGATCACGGCCGGCGCCGAATCGTTTGTGTCATTACCCGCGGACAAGCGCGAGCAGTTGGCGCGCAAGTTTCGTGATATGCATCCGCGACCCGCGGATCGTCTCGCGAACTGGGTCATGCAATGTTACTACCGCGACGACCGTGTGTTGGTGTCGCTTGGTGTTGCACCTCGCGCGCCATTCCCCGACGGATATGACGTCCAGAACGGTGACTGGTCAAAACTGGATCGGGTCCGCACCAGACCACCATTCTACAGACGCACAACCTGAGTGGTTGCGGCGGAGTTGGCGTTTACCACGTATCAATGTTTTGCCGCTTCTTGCCTTCTCGAGGCGCTGGCGGTGGTACTGACTTGAGTGCTGCAACAACGCGGTCGCGCGTATCAGCAGGATCGATCACATCATCCAACTCGAAGTAGGTTGCGATACTGATCGCCTTGCCTTTTTCATACATCTCCGCCACACGCTTTTCATATTC
>MDTA01002419.1_pt1 | contig 10267 bp, 9 predicted proteins | sample 811151 | NCBI WGS metagenome assembly MDTA01 (sample SAMN05326648, study PRJNA326480) | marine metagenome | isolation source: seawater | place: Indian Ocean: South | collected 2010 | reverse complement strand
TAACTACGACGCTACTGGAGTTTCTATTGCAGCAACAGGAGCTATTACTGAAACTACAGGTAAGAACAATACTTTATTTAGAATTGTAACTCAAAAATATGGTAAAGGTATTGCTAACGCAGGTGGAACTCAAACTTCAACAACTTACCCAGGTGGTAAATTTGACAGTATTTGTGATGTAACAGGTACAGTTTACGTTGAGGTTGATTTATCATGTCCAGCATGTATCAACTGTTCTTCAGTAGATGGTTATGTTTGTTCATACTTCCCTGGAACAGTATTCCAAGGTGGTGACACTAAAGAAGGTTTTTCTACACCATTCTACGCACAGTGGAGAACGTATCAAGACCTAGAATTTGAAGACCAAATGGGAGAGGTTTCTTTCGATTTAGACTCAGTAACAGTTACTGTAACAGAAAGAAAACTAAGAGCTCAATGGTCACCAGAATTAGCACAAGACGTTTCTGCATTCCATAACATTGATGCTGAAGCTGAATTAACAGCTTTATTATCAGAGGAAGTTGCAGCTGAGATTGATAGAGAAATCTTGAGAGACTTAAGAACAGGTGCGGCTTGGGATTTGAGATGGGACTACAATGGTTGGAAGAGATTCCAGGCAGGACAAGCTCCTTATACTCAAAAAGATTGGAACCAAACGTTAATTACTGCAATTAACCAAATTTCTGCTCAAATTCATAAATCTACATTAAGAGGTGGAGCTAACTGGATTGTATGTTCTTCTGAAATTTCTGCTATCTTTGATGACTTGGAGTACTTCCACGTATCAAATGCAGCACCAGAACAAGACCAATACAATATGGGTATTGAGAAAGTAGGTACTTTATCAGGTAGATATACTGTATATAGAGACCCTTACTTCCCACCAAACCAATGTTTGATTGGACATAAAGGTACATCTTTATTGGATACTGGGTACGTTTACGCACCATATGTACCATTACAGTTGACACCAACTATGTATAACCCATTCAACTTTACACCTATCAAGGGTATCATGACTAGATACGCTAAGAAAATGGTTAACAACCGTTTCTATGGTAAAATTACTGTTGATGGAGTTAGAACATTTGATGTTAGAGAGTTAAGATAATTCATCGTTACTCAATTATATTGAAAAGAGGGTCCCTTGTGGACCCTTTTTTTTTGGCCGCTTTAAATTTGACTTTTTCAGTATATAGTCGATATTTATTATTACCAATAAACCTTAAAAAACTTAAAATTATGAAAAAGTGTATTTTAGCTTTAACTTTCGCATTATTTAGTATTTTTACATTTGCTCAAGAAAAAGGAGACTGGTACGTAGGAACAGGTGACGTTGCAAACGTTGCATGGACTGAGTGGTCAGTATCCCCAACTATTGGGTATGGTGTGAGTGAAAATCTTATGGTGGGTATGTCTGTTTCACAGGCAGATTCAACACAAGATATGGATTTAGACTTTCATGCAAGATATTTCTACAAAGGATATTTTGGATATGTTGCTATGGACGGTCTTAATACTGATAATATGATGTTAGGTGCGGGAAAAATGTTTACATTCCACAAGAGTGTATTCGTGGACCCAAAAGTAGTATATGATATGGGACAAAAGACAACTAACTTAATGTTAGGATTCGGTCTTAAGTTCTAATCATACACACAAACTAGAATAAGAAAGGATAACGGGCTTAATAGCCCGTTTCTTTTTTGCCTTATATTTATAATAAAAACAATATTATGAATTTTTTTAAAAACATGTTAAGTAGTGAAGGTAAAGTCTCAAGTAAGAGATTTGTAACCTTTGTATGTCTTTTATTTATGTTAATAGGATACACAGCTAATCTATTTTGGGATTTTACAATAGATGACAATCTATTCCAATCACTTCAATGGATTGTAATGGCAGGACTTGGTTTTACAGCTGCAGAGAATTTTTCACCTAAAGGGGAAGAAACTCCAGTAGAAGAAGAACCCTCTCCTACCTCTACAACTGTGACTCATCAGTATGATTATGATGATGAAGACATTTAAAAACAAAAAAACCACTTAATAAGTGGTTTTTTTTATTTCTATGTAATTATTTAATTATCTTTTTGAAGCGTGATATCCCGCTAATATTGATTTACAATGCTTTTCACTCTTACATTTTCTCCATACACCAAGATTAGGGTCGTTATCATCTAAAATAACCCAACCACCAGCTCTTTTTCTAATACAACCTTTTGGTGAGTCTTCACAGTAGTTTCCACCTTTCTTTTCTGAAATTATATTATTTACCATTTTTCTTATTCTAGATTCGAACATTCCCATACCATCTGATGTAGCAGCAGGGTCGTCGACAACATTAAGAGTAACTTTACCAGCTAAATGTTTTTCCTCTTCAGATGCTTGTTCGTCTAATTCTTCGTCATCTTCATCCATACCTTTTGGTGCTGTAGGTGGTACATCTCTTTCTTCTTTTACTGGTTTACCATCTTTATCTAAGTTAGGTCTTTTATCATCTGTCCCACCAGTTTTTTTATCGTCATAACCAGACATTTCTAAATTCTTTTTATCTACTATATCATCATAAGCTTCATCTATATCACCTTCATAATCACCACCTTCTGCATCTTCTCTAAAAGCGTCACCACTCATTCTGTCTTTAAAATCATCGGTTTGTTCACCCATTTCTCTTTTATATCTAGAAGTTGGTGTAGCGACAGGTGAAGTAAAACCACCACCAAGACCGCCCATGTTACCAAATCCTAACATTTGTTCTTTAACAATTTTTTCTATTGATTCTATAAGTTCATTTTCTGAAACTATAATTTTTTTCTTTTGTTTTGGAGAAGATTGTTTAATAACTCTTTCGATGATATTAGTTAAATCACTCTCTTTTAATTTGATTTTTTTCATAATTGATTAACTACTTGAAATTTTATTACCTTTCTATAAGTATTTACTTGTTGATTAGAAGTAGCTTCTACATCTATAAAATACTCGTTTGGTATCATCCATTCGGTATTTAATAGGAAATAATTGTGATTATATGTCCTATCCGCTCTACTCCATGGAATTACTTCCACTTCTGTGGTCCCTTGTTTTACGTATATTCTATAACGTAAATTATCTATAACAACGTGATGGTTTACTGTGTAAGGTTTTCTAACAGAAACAAATACTTTTCTTGTATCACCCGCTACCATTTTTTCATCCATTTTTATCCCATCTATAGAATAACCATATTCTTTAGGGTTTACATCTTCAGGTCCTATTTGATAATAATCTTGTGCTGCTAATAATGTAAATTCATTAGTTACATTAGCTAAAGAATTTGAGTTTATTGTTAAATTAGACCACTGGTCAGAAAAAAGAGACGGTGTACCATAAGTAGTGCCCGTTACTTTTAAGTCAATATAATAAACACCACAACAAGCATTAGTAGCTGTCATAGAAGTATATACAACATCATCACAATCATATACAGTGACTAATGGTAGACTATCTAAATTAGTTGGGATGCCTCCAGGATTAACATAAAGATAGAGTTTGTTATCTTTATTTAAATAAAATTGATTTCTATCGTCAGCCACATAACAATCATATTCACTCTCCACATAAGGTTCGTAGAAAGTTTGGGTGTACTTGGTAAAAAACCCAACAGTTTGAGCTTCAGTCAAACCAGTCATTTGTTCTAGTTGACGCTCAAAAGCAACAACATAGGTTACACCAGTATTATATATGGTACCACCTGTTAACCTATCGTTTATCTCAGTAGTCATATCAAAGGCGATATTCTCATTACCATTATCAAATGTTTGGGAATCTATTAATGTATACGATGATGGCACACCATAATCAAAAACTCCGTTATAATTCCATTTAGTTAATGTGGTAGCAGAAAACCAATGACTTGGCCAAGTTGAATATGTATTTTCATAATCTGCAGCGAATATACCCTCGAACTCTTTTCTATCATAACCCGTACCTTCATCCCATGTAATACCAGTAGATTTAAATAAGTTTAATTTAAAAGATGTGGCTCTTCTACTTCCAGTAACTAATTTATCATTAAGAAGTGAGTCATCAAAAAATGAAGTATTAACCATTTTTAAAGTGTGGGTGGTTCCAGTACCAGCAGATAAATTTATACACCCATTATTAACTTTAGTTTGTATATCATCTAAGTTAACATCAAAAATAAATCTTGAGTGTGTGGTACTACCAGATGTAAAACCGGTAACCCCTTGACAAGTATCCCCAGATAAACCAGTGTATATACAATTTCTATTTGGTCCTAACCCATAAAAAAGTTCCGTTACAGGGTTTTTGGCAGTATTAACCTTATCCCTATATATGATAGTGTTGTTTTTTGAAAAATACGATTTAAAAATTGACATAGTAATCCTTTAAATATAAATATCAATTAATTCTAATATTCTTATTAAGCATTTTTTCTTTTGCTTCTTGTAATTTTTGTTCTAATTGTTGATTAGTTGTTGTACCGTCTGTACAAGTAGGACAAGGAGCTTTAAGTGGGTAAGTATGTGTGTGACTCATCATATACTGAGCCATCAATTCTAGTAACTCCATTAATTGGTCACCACGGACCATAGGGCTAGTATTTTTTTCTACAGTTTTTATCAACTCAACCTGATTCATACCATAGTTATCGTCTAATAAAATTTTACCATTTATATCAGAAGAATTGTGTGAAAATAAATATATTTTTTCCGCTCCACCAACAATAAAACCTTGTTGTTCATTTTCGTTATATTTTTCTTTTTCTTTTTTAACTTTTGTTTCAGTAGTTTTAACGTCTCTTTGAGTAATTTGTTCAGTAAAAGCAAGTCCACCCCCTTCACCATTTACCCCATCTAGACCTATCGCGTTTACATAATTTAAAACATTTGCTTGTATTTCTTCATATTGTCCTGGTAGGAATTGGTAAAAAGTAGATTCTTCACCTTTAAGAAAACTTCTTAACATCGGACCTGGCCTATAATATAACGGATGAGGTTGATTTTGCATTTTTTGACCTAAACCCATATCATCTACTGGATTAAAATTAAAATTATATTGTGCACTACCCCAAGTCCCATTAGAAACTATCGATTCTGCAGGTTTTAAAAAGTCAGTCCAGTTAGAAGTATCAAAATTTCTTAATTGTGTATTGATAAATTCTATTTGGTGGGCTTTAGTAGGGAATGGTGCTGCTGGTACTTTAAATTCGTAAATTAATTCTAAACCGTCTACTTCTGTGTCTCTACTAAAATTACTAGACATATACGGTTTACCAGTTCCTTCCGGTGTAGCTTTGTAAGGCATTTTATAAACAGTAAAACTCATACTGTTTTGTTCTATACCATTACTCCAATTAGGAGGCCATGAACCACCACTACCTGCTCCAGGAGAATCATTTATATTTACATCATACTCAATCAAAATAGATAAAGGAGCGTCCTCTTTTTTAGATTCAGTAGATTCTTCTTCTTCTAAAGTTAAAGTAGATGGGAAAGTGGATAGTTGAAAAAATGTCATTTTATCATTAAACCCAGGTTGACTTGGAACCTCTAAGTTTGGTTTAAATTTAGAACTTCTTAAAAGTATTTGTGGATAAGGTTCTATTGCTATTTCATTATTATCTCCTCTAGTTTCTGGTTGAGGTCCACTTTGTGGTTGTGGAAGTTTAGAACTCATACCTAAAACAATATCAGTATTAAATCTTCCTTGAATTGCGATATCATCTGCGTTAGGAAAAACACCTATAGAATCAGAATTATCCATAACACTTGGTTGACCCATCACCCTATCACCCATACTAGTATGTTGTCTACCACTCCTATATTCGTCACCACTTAACCTATCCGGTGTGGATGTTAAGGGACCTATATACTCCGCATTTTGTTGATTATTTTCTGGGTCATAGTAAAGAATTTTTATAGCTTCATTCATGTTAGGTATGACATTTAAATGAAGTGGTAAAAATGGATTGTGTAAATAAGGGTCCTTACCACGCTCCCAAGCTTGATACTGTTTTTTTGCTATAGCTTGTTTATCTTTCTTTTTTATCTTTTCTACAGCATCACCATATAATTTCCCGTGTTCAGCACCAGCGGTCACATCATTTATTGCACGTATTCTTCCCGCTCCTAAAGGGTCTTTATTATCAATACATACACCAAAGTATATTATAGGTTTAAAAGGTCTAAAACTACTTCTATTTGTCATCACCTAATCGTTTTTTCATTTCATCGTTTATTTGATTGTAAGCTTTTTCTACTTTATCTAAATGGTATGTAAGATTAACAATCAACGATTTAGTCTTATCAAACTCATTCTTAAGTTTAAATAGTTTCTCTAATAACTCTTTATTTGGTTTTTCTTTATAATCTTTTAAATTTTCCATATTCATTTTAAAAAGAACCGCCGACACCAGGTCCTGGATTAACGACCATCGCACCGATAGGTCCCACCGCAACATTAGGGTAGGTCATTATATTTACTTTACCATCTTCATCCATATTAATATTTATCGCGTCAATAACCTCAAACTGACTTAATAACATTAAATTTGGTGTACCGTCAGGAGCGTCCCCTGTTGGTAATCCTAAAGCATCTAATTTTTCTATTAGATTTTGAAATGTTTTAAGGGAACTCCTACCTGGTTTAGCTTCCGCACCGAATAATAAAAATTGTGGTGGACTAAAAGGTATATCTAAACCAGTAGCATCTAGTATTTTTAATAAGGTGGCAAAAATTTCTTTACAATTTTTAGCGTTAAGTAATTCATTTAATAAAGGTAAAAGATTATTTATTAAACTCATTATTACTCTAAAATATTTTGCACCTCTTTCTTTTAGTTTACTTTTTATGAAAGCAATAATTAATCTTTGTATATATTGTAATACTAATTTGAAGATTATTTTAATTACCTCATTCATAATCTCCCTAAAAATTCTTATCACAACTCTTTTAAAAATTTTAGCAAATTCAGCGGGATTAGATGCTAAGAGAGCATTTTGATTTAACATTTTAGCGATAGTAACTATTGGTAAAATAGTTTTACTAGACATAATAGAAATCATGAAGATTTGAGGGAAATTTTTAATTAGTTCCTCCAAAAAAGCAACATTCCAACTCCAGTCCTGTTCTTTTAACCAAGGAGTATTTTTAACTACACTGGCTTGTACACCATTTTGTAATAATAAATCAAATTGTTTGTAACCAGTACCACCTTCTACTAAACTTGCAATTATTTCATCACAACCATTCTCAAAAAATTCCATGTCTAAAGGAATTTCTACATTATCACAACTTTCTAATTTAATAACCCCTTTTAATTTTCTTTCGGTTTCTTTATATAATTCTTCGTTTTGAGGGATACTAAATTCAAAATAAGAGTCATCATCAAATAATTCTGATAAATGTGATATAGAATCAGTACTTATTTCATCTAGAGTCCCACCATCACACTGTGCCATTAAATTATTTAAAAACCCTATTAGTTTATTAATCCCTAATATATCTGCAAAGTTATGTTTACCCCCACCAAAAGTTACTCCACCCGCAAGAATTTCTAACATAGAACCTAAAAGATTGTTAAGGTGGACTATTTCCATATTATCAAAATAATCCTTTAACCATTCTATTATAGTAAATTTTTGAAAGGCCCCGACCGAAGAAGGGTTAGCGTCGTTAAATAATGTAGAGTTAACAGCTGGGTCTTTATAAGCGGGACTAATTATAAATTTTTCAAAACCAGGAGTAGCGTCAAAACCTATAAAAAATAAAACTAACCCACTTTTACCATAAACAGGATATTGGTTTGTAACTGGGTTAACATCATATGTTGGAAAGTTACCTGTACTATTGTTGATTATTTCCCATAAAAATCTATTCATAGGGAAAGGATACTGTGTAGGAGGAGCTATTTGATAAGCACCGTCATTGAATGGTTGAGGTTCATAAGTAAACTTACCTACACCTACGTCTGGTTCATATAAAAGTTGCTTAAATAGGTCTATTTGAGGGACTTCTATAACAATATCACCAATCAGACCATCACCTACTACAGGAATGTTCATAGATAGGTCACAATTAAAAGCTTTAATTATTTCCTCGAATACAATTTCTTTAGTTCTAGGAAGTACTTTAGCGACAGATTGTTTTACAATTGAACTTAAAAGAGCAGCATATTGATTTTCATTAGAATAATTAATGTACTTTTCTTTAGCCCTTTTAATTTGTGATTTCCATTCAGATGTAGTACCAGATTTTGCTTTTTTCTTTTGTTTTTGAAAATTAGCTTCTTCAGCTTTTTTACCTTTTTGTTTTTTCTTTTTTTTAGATTTAATTTGTTTAACTAATAATAAAAGAAATGCTATAGGGTTATCAGCACCCCATTTAATATTATCATAAGACTGTCTCCACTTTTCTAGATTAGCCCTACGTTCTTGTTTTTGTTCGTCAATATCCAAAAGAGACTGAAGACCTTTAAGTTTATCTAATATACTTTTCTTATCTTCTTGAACATCTATACCACTCATTTTTTTGTATTTGTAGAATCTTCTTTATCTTCCTCGGCCCTTTGAGTTATAAGTTTATTTATAGATTCTCTTACATCTAAACTAAGTCCCTCACTTTCTTCGTTAGAGGTTAGTGTCTTTTGCATTAAAGCTGTTTGTACTTTTGAAAGTTGTATTTTTTTCTCTATAGAAGCGTCAATTATTTTTTGTTGTTCTTTTATTACTGGACCTAATAATTGTAAATCCGCCGCTTCTTGCATAAACCCTAACATTTTATTTTGAATACGAATAGCTGTATTACGTTGTTCTACGCATTCATTATAAATCTCTTGCAACAAAGATAAAACACTTTCATTACTTAAATTTATTTGTTTCTTTTTAGGTCGTGGCATACTAATAAATATTTTGTTTATAGGTTTCGAAAAATAGGGGCGATGGTAAAATAAATTGTCTTATATCTCTTAAGACTCATACGTATTTCTTTAGTAGTTAAACCAGTCATTTCTCGTAACTCATAAAGGATAATATTTTTATTAAATTTATTACCTTTTCCAGCTACAAAAATCTCTTCAAAATTTTCAAATACATCAATAAGTGATAAACCAACCTTTTTTTCGTTTTCAGTTATTTTATTTTCTGACATAAAAACTTTTATCTCAGATATTAATTTTTTGATTAAAGCGGAAACGTAAAACTCATCAGTATGCATTTCATAAGAATTTCTCTCTTCATCATTTTCTAAAGATGAAGAAATATCTTCGTAACTTATTTTACGGTTACGTTCTTTGGTGTCTTTCATTATTGACCCCATTAAATAATTTTTGCAAATAGTACCGAAATAAGAATAGGCTTTTTTACCTTTTTCTGGTTTAAATTTATCACATTTAGTTATCAGGAATGATAAAGTATCAGTATGTATACTTTCATAGTCCATACCACTACGATACAACTTGTAACGTCGAATGATACTCTCGACCATTTTATGTAAAGGGTGCCTTAAATATTCATTATAAATCTTATTCTTCTGGTCATAAGTTGTAGCAGTTAAAAAACATCGTACAGCTTCTTCTTCTCTAGCACCAAAATACGGTTTGGATTTTGGTTTTCTAGGCATTAATATTTAGTCTAATTCAAATTTTATTTCTCGGTCTTCAGTAAAGAAATATTCCTTCTTTGCCAAGTCAACCCAGAATTTAGCTTCTTCTGCTGGTAATCTATCTTTAGGGTGATTCTTATAGTTCCAAAATAATGACCATTCCCTCATATTCATATGACGATAACCAATCTTAGGTACAGTCATGATTTCTAAATCATTATAAGTAGCCCTTAAGAAAAACTCATAAGTAAAGGTTAATTTCATTGAAGGTTTTAAACCCCCTATATCTAAGAAATTTTCGGTATTTATCAAAGCTCCAGATAGTTGGTAATTTTGATATCTTAAAAGTGTAGGATTATCTAACATTCCTAATTTTTCACTAAAGCTAACTGCCCATAACGATTCATTAGTAAATCCTATAAAGTTATTAGTATGGTCAACATCGACTACTATAGGTAAAAATACTGAGACATTAGTATGGTGTTCCATATAAGTTTTAACATTTTTTAACCATATTTTAGAGTACTCATCATCAAACTCTAATATAGAAAACCACTTAGTGTTGGTATTCTCTACAGCATAATTTACTTGACTACAGAAATCTTCACCTTCTGGATTTTCTAAAATTTCTATATCTAAGCCTTCAGGTTTTTCCCATCCCT
>MDTA01196106.1_pt1 | contig 10268 bp, 7 predicted proteins | sample 811151 | NCBI WGS metagenome assembly MDTA01 (sample SAMN05326648, study PRJNA326480) | marine metagenome | isolation source: seawater | place: Indian Ocean: South | collected 2010 | reverse complement strand
TTGATCCATAAACCCGGGCCAAGATGGCGTGCAAAGTATTTACAATCGCTAACCAAAAAGGAGGTGTCGGCAAGACCACGACGGCGGTAAACTTGGCCGCAGCTTTGGCTAGCCAAGGCGTGGAAACCTTGCTGATCGATTTGGACCCTCAAGCGAACGCCACTAGCGGACTGGGTTTCGAAAAAGAAGAAGGTAGAAGCGTGTACGCGGCCCTCATGGGCGAAGGCGATGCTTCGGAGACTATCATTCCGACGGGACGGAAGCGGCTTAGTCTTCTGCCCTCAGAAGTCGATTTAGCCGCTGCCGAAATCGAGCTTTCGCAGCACGAGAATTATCTGGGCCAGCTTTCTCAGGCCATCCAGCCGATCGTCGATTCCGATAAGTATCGGGCCATCATCATCGACTGCCCCCCAGCTTTGGGGATGCTTTCCATGAACAGTCTGGCTTCGGCCGACTACCTGCTGGTGGCGTTGCAATGCGAATACATGGCCTTGGAGGGATTGGGGCAGATTCTTAGCGTGGTCGAGCGCTTGCACGAGGCTGGCGTTAACGAACGGCTAGAAATTGGCGGCATCATCATGACCATGTTCGACGTGCGTACGAAGTTGTCTCGGGAAGTGGTTGACGAGGTGCGGGAAAACTTGCCCGATCAAGTCTTCGATACCGTAGTGCCACGGACAGTGCGCATTAGCGAGGCCCCTTCCTTTGGGCAAACGATTTTCGAGTACGACAAGGCCAATCCCGGTTCGACGGCTTACCGGAATTTGGGCAAGGAACTTATTGCTCGATTCGCCCTGAAATAGGCGATTAGGCGTATTCAAATTTTGAGAGCATGGTTGGTTCAAAGCTGAAACGGCTCTTTGGCTCGCGTGATAGCAAGTCATCCAAGCCTAGCAAGAAAGCTAGCGGCAGAGGATCGACAGGTGCTTCACCAACATTAATCAAGAAAGCCGAACGCTCGCTCGGCTATGTTTTCAAGAACAAAGAGTTGCTGGTAAAAAGCCTCACCCACCCTTCTTACCTGCTTAATTCTCGGGATCAGATTCACAACAATCAGCGACTAGAATTTCTAGGGGATTCGGTAATTCAGTTGGCCCTGACTGAAGCCTTGTACGAGAAATTCCCTAACGAGCGCGAAGGAATGCTAACTAGCGTGAGATCGAGTTATGCTCGCGGTGAATATATGGCTGGGATTGCCCGCAGGCTTAAACTGGACCAGTTTTTGCTTCTCAAGGAAAAGGATCGCAATGCCGGGGTGGCTGATGGGGACTCAGCTCTCTGCGACGCATTTGAGTCGGTCGTTGGGGCCATCTATTTGGATAGCGATTGGGAGACCGCTCGAAAGCTCACGTTAAAGTACTACGGGCCATTGAGGAAAAAACCAGCCGGAGCAGGCAAAGTGGCCAATCCAAAGGGAGCTCTTCAGGAGCTCGTGCAGCCCAAGTACGGCAACTTTGCTCTCAAATACGAAGTGGTTGGTCAATCCGGCCAGCCCCATGATCGAGAGTTCGAGATAGCCGTGTTTTGCAATGGTGAGCAGCTGGGATCCGGTAAAGGTCGCAGCAAAAAAGAGGCGGAAGAAAAAGCGGCGATCGAAGCCATAGCCTTATTGGAATCCAGGCAATGACCGTTTCCTCCGGTTTACTTCCCGCTTCTTCATCGGTGGCGGTCGAGCGGCTCATTGGGGTGAGTTCGGAAGCCCTGAGCCCGGTCCTCGAGGATTGGGCCAATCAGGCGAATCAGCCAGTCAAGATAGTCATCGTGACCGATGAGCGGCTAGCCGAAAAAACGGCGGCCGATTTAGATTTTTTCCATCGGCAGGTACGGGAGGATCAAAACCGAACTAATATACACCAATTGCCGGTGATCGATGCCTTCGGGGAAGACTTGGCGGCCCAGTTTGATGCGGGAAGCGAGCAGATTGCCGTCCTCAACGAGATCCGTGCCGCTTCTGAGGACTCTAGTGTTGTAATTGTCTCCACGATCGAAGCGCTCGCTCAAAGCGCCCCGGACCCAAAGGCCTTGGCGGCCTTGCAATTAGAGCTAAATGCAGGAATTGAGCACGGCTTTGATCAGCTGCTAGAAGATCTTGAGCGGCTTGATTATGATCACGAAGGGCTCTGCGAAGCTCCCGGGCAGTTCGCCAAACGGGGCGGGCTGATCGATGTGTATCCAATCACATCCGACAAACCCTACCGGATCGATTTTTTTGGAGATGAGATCGAGTCGATTAAAACGCTCGATCCAGTAACCCAGCGCTCGGGCGAGAGCGTGCTGTCGATCACTCTAACCGCGTCGCCGCGAATGGAGATTGAAAAGGCGAAGAATGGAATTCTCGACTATTTCGAAGCGTCGGTGGCCTGGGCTTTAGTAGAGCCGGAGAGTCTGATCGAGAATCTGGATCGCTACAGTCCAGAGGGAGGTGATCGTGATGAAGGCGCCTTTTGGAATGATTTGAGAAAATCCAGATCCGGGCGCAAGGATATTTGGACTACAATGTCCGATCTCGATTTGGGGGTAGAAGAGAACTCTGGAAGCTCGACTACCTACGAGACGGAATCCCTGGACTTCTACCGTTCTTATCCGGACGAATCAAAATTGGCTGATGAACGGCTAGCTGACGAGCAAGCGGCCCGTATTCGCTTTCTGGAGAAGCTGCAAGAATGGGAAGCGAGTGGCGAACGGATCTTTATCATTCTTCCTAGCGAAAGCGATGAACGTCGCATTCGGGAAATTTTTCGGGAAACCAAATCGCTCGGGAAGCTGAAACCCGTTTTTTGGCGGGGCGACTTGAACGAGGGATTCCGCGTTCACTTTCGTCGCAATCTAGGGCGATTGAATTGGCCCGGCTTGGAGAATAGCAAAGGCGCGGTTTTCGTAACGGAGACCGAAATTTTCGGTCGACGACGCAATCGAAAAGTGACACTCCGCAAGCGAGCTCTCTTTGCTCAATCCCAGGTCGATCAACTCCTCGATTTCGCCGAGCTGGTTGAGGGAGAGTTTGTGGTTCATTTGCAACACGGAATTGCCGTGTATCGCGGAATCACGCGAGTGGATATTGGCGGGCAGCTGCGCGAGGCGCTAACGCTGGAGTTTGATGAAGGGATCCTGCTCCATGTCCCCCTTCAGGAATCGCATTTGGTCAGTCGATATGTGGGGATCACCAAAACGCGGCCAAAACTGGGGAGGCTCGGATCCAATCGTTGGGCCAAGACCCGGGAAGCCGCGGAGCGAGCCACCTTGGATTTGGCCGCTCAGTTGCTTCAGATTCAAGCTAAGCGGGATTCCGCTGAGGGTTGGGTATGCCCATCCGATACAGAGTGGCAGAAAGAATTCGAAACCGCCTTCCCCTACAAGGAAACGCCTGACCAAATGAAGGCCATAGTTGATGCCAAGCGTGATATGGAGCTATCCAAGCCCATGGATAGATTGGTGTGTGGAGATGTTGGATATGGTAAGACTGAAGTGGCTATTCGAACCGCCTTCAAAGCCGTTATGGGCGGCAAGCAAGTGGCGATTCTCGTTCCAACCACTGTGCTAGCTCAACAGCACTTTCTGAATTTCCGGGATCGCATGGCTGGCTATCCGATCGTGGTGGAGTTGGTGAGCCGGTTTCGCAAACCGGGGGAAATCAAGAAGATCCTTCAGGCAACCCGAAACGGGAATGTGGATATCCTGATTGGCACGCACCGCTTAATCCAGAAAGACGTTTCGTTCAAAGATTTGGGTTTGGTCGTGGTCGATGAGGAACAGCGCTTTGGCGTGAAGCACAAAGAGGTTTTCAAGAACTGGCGGGAGACGATCGATATTCTGACGCTCTCGGCCACGCCGATACCGCGAACCCTCTACATGGCCCTCACTGGCGCCCGTGAGCTGAGTGTGATTGAAACGGCGCCCCTCGAGCGGAAGCCGATCCAAACTATCGTAAAAAGCTACGACGAGAAGCTTGTGACGGAAGTCATACGCCGGGAAATTGCTCGAGGCGGTCAAGTTTTCTATCTGCACAACCGTGTCCAAACGATCGATACGATTGCTCTTCGCCTGCAAGAGCTGATGCCAGAGATCTCTTTTCAGGTAGGCCATGGGCAAATGGATGAGAAGCAGCTCGAAAAGGTCATGCTCGACTTTGTGGACAAGCGTTTTCAAGTGCTCGTGTGTACGACCATTATCGAGTCGGGTTTGGATATTCCGAACTGCAACACCATCATAATTGAAGGAGCTGACCGTTTCGGCCTGGGCCAATTGTATCAGATTCGCGGGCGCGTTGGTCGCTTCACGCGGCAGGCCTATGCTTATCTCCTGCTCCACAAGCATAAACGCTTGATGGACATCGCTCGCAAACGTCTGAAAGCGATTCGACAGCACAATCAGTTGGGAGCAGGATTCCGGATCGCCATGAGGGATCTCGAATTGCGGGGCGCGGGCAATCTGCTAGGATCGGAACAAAGTGGCCATATAGTCGGGGTGGGATTCGAGCTTTATTGCCAACTATTGCGTCAGAGCATCGCTCGCCTGAAAGGCGAAGAAACGGCCCAGGCCATTAGAGCTAGCGTAAAACTGGACTTCGTTTATCAAGGAGAAGGACAGGCGGAATCAACCAATCGCTACGAGGACGGGTACACGGCGTTGAAGGACGCCGAATCCCCGACCCAATTTTGCGAGCCTATTCAAGCTCGAATCCCTTCGAGTTATTTAGAAGAGACGCGACTGCGTATCGATTTCTATCGCCGTTTGGCCATGTCTGAAACTCCAGAGCGTATTCGGGAATTGGAAGCTGCCATGAAAGACCGATTCGGGGATTTTCCTCAGGAGCTAGAAGCTTTGCTCAAAATGGCGGAAATCCGTGTGCTGGCGGAACAAAAGGGAGTCCTCTCGGTCGTCTCGCAGGACGGTCGATTGAAGTGCCGCACCAGTCGCGATGGCAAGGAGGCTTACATCAAGCTGGGAAGCCGCTTCCCTCGCCTAAGCTCGAAAACGGCCCTGAAACGACTGGACGAAATCATTGTGTTCTTGAGAAATCTATCTTAAAGTGCTTAGCTTCCAATTTCCCGAAGACTGATACCTATGTTGTTACGAATCGCTAAGACTTTTGCCCTGTTAAGTTCTATTTTGCCATTGGCGTCCTTCGCTCAGATCAGCGATGAAGATGCCGAGCGCATGGTGAATGCCCGTTACGCTAACGGAATTACCGCGATCGCCGAGGAACGAATCTTCACAGCCGAGGACGTACGCCGCCAGATCATGCCCCTAGTGGACCAAATCCAGGCGGATTCGAAGGGCGATCCTGTGATGTTCAACCGAATGTTGGACGAGGCGGAGAATCAGATCATTCAGACGCTTACCGACAATGTATTGATCGTTAAGCAGTTCTACGAAGACAAAGGGCAGATTCCGGAGAGCTATGTCCGCAATGAGGTGGAAGAGCGAATTATTCGGCAATTCGACGGGGATCGCTCCCGATTCCTAGCCTATTTACAGTCGATCGGGAAAACGCCGGACGAGTACGATAACGAGATTCGCGAGGAAATGATTGTTAACTTCATGCGTTTGAAGATGACGAAATCGGAAAGTTTCGTGAGCCCGGTCAAGGTCGAGGAATTCTATAATGCCAACAAGCAGCAGTTTCACGAACCGGAAGCGGTTCATCTGCGATTGATCATTTTGGCTAAGCTCACGGACGAGGATCCGGAACTCCTCGATCAGACCGCGGATGAGATCGTTCGGCAGCTGAACAATGGTATTGATTTTGCCCAACTGGCCAAGAAGCACAGTCAGGATTCCAAGAAGGATGTCGGTGGCGATTGGGGATGGGTAGAGCGCAAAGCCCTAATTCCGGAGTTGGCGGAAGTCGCTTTTAAACTGGGCATTGGAGAGCATTCCGATCCGCTGAAGCTTAAGGATAAGATTTTTATCATGTATATCCAGGATCGTCGCGACGAGGGCTACGTGCCACTAACGGAAGTTCGCGACAGCATCGCTAGCATGCTGGTATCTGAAATGGCTGAGGAAGCCCAAAATCGGCAACTCGAGCGATTGCGTCGGGACGGCTACGTCCGACGGTTCAATTAATTGATTGGATACGCCCCTGCACCATGCGAGCCATGGCGGTGTAAATTGCGCCCCCATCTAAGGTAGCATAGGCTTCTAGCCTCTGGCTCGCTCTCTCTGCAAATGCCAGTCGTCGCCATTCTAGCTATGCCCGGTGCAAGCGGAAGTCTGTGGCAATTTTAAGGGTGGATAGTCTTTCGGCTGACTGGGACAGTCAGCCCTACCATCGGGCACTGGCCTGCGCTGCTTTTGAGGATTGGCAATTTGCTTGCTCGCCCCTCGATAATTGGGCATATTTGGCACCTGAATTCAACTACAGTCGGCTAATTTCAGGTCCGCTTGCCCTTCGCGACTGCCTACCCCCTTTTCCGATGCCTGCCCTTACCCACTCTCCGCTCAAAAATCTAGCTGTTTCAGAACGCCCACAGGAAAGGCTTCAGCGTCTTGGTCCCTCGGCATTAAGCGACAGCGAATTGATTGCCATGATTCTCAGGAGTGGCAGCAAGGGAACGAATGTGCTCAATGTCGCCTCCTCACTTGTTAATAGAGCAGGCTCGCTTTCCGGTATGATCTCCTGGACGGATAGCGAATTCATGAGGATCAAAGGAATCGGGAAGGTGAAGTCGCTTCAATTGCTCGTTGTCATTGAAATTTGCCGACGTATCCTGGCGGCTGATGCCGAGGCCCTGCCGGTTTTGGATAAGCCGGAACGTGTATACAAATTTATGAGATCTCGAGTAATCGGCTTGGAAGTGGAAAAATTCTGGACGTTGTCGCTCAATCGAAAGAATCGACTATTGCAATTGCATGAAGCGACTTCCGGAACGGCGAGCAACAGTCTGGCGCATCCGCGCGAAGTTTTTCGTGAAGCCATTCGGTGCGGAGCCAGTTCGCTTATTTGCGTACACAATCACCCGAGTGGCGATCCAAGCCCCAGCGCAGCCGATATTCGCGTGACGAGGCAGCTCAAAGAGGCTTCAAATATCGTGGGCATCCCTCTACTGGATCATGTGATCGCCGGGAACGTCGCCGGTGATCCTTCCGGGCTAGGCTGGTACAGCTTTCAGGAAAGCGGGTTGATTTAGGGGAAGATAAATCGGAATAGGGTTGGTAGGTGGAACGCGTCGTCCCGGCGCGTTTGCTTGAGTCAGTTTTTCAATTCATGCAATGGCGCCAACCGTGGGGGTGTGTCGTTGAATCAGGCACCGGAACAGGATTGACTCGGATCATGATCCTCGGGGCTTAAGCCCTAACCGCGATGCGGTTATCCATCTCCGCTCGAGGGCTCGCTCCGTCGAACCTTTTGCGGTTCAAATCCTGTTCCCGTGGAAGCTTAGCAGTCGGACCAGAGTTGATACGCGAATTCAATCGGCCCTTGGGAACAGATGGTGGTAGGAACAGGATTCGAACCTGTGTAGGGTTTCCCCAGCAGATTTACAGTCTGCCCTCGTTGGCCACTTGAGTATCCTACCCCAACTCGTGAAAAGCCGGATAGAGTTGTCGTTTCGTCGCAAAGATCAAGGGATTTTTGCTATTTAAATTTGCCTGAACGCTATCCTCTCGACAGTGGATGAGCACTGGGGAGACTCCCCCTTTTCTGGATATGGATACCGAACGCTTCGAATATGACCTTCCAACTGAGAGAATCGCTCAGCGACCGGCAGCAAAACGGGACGAATCTCGTTTGCTTGTCGTTCATCGATCGAATGCGAGCATCGAGCATCGACGATTCGAGGACCTTCCTGATTATTTTGGGCCCAGCGAAAACATTTTTAGAAACACTGCCCGAGTATTGCCAGCTCGCCTTTTCGGTCAGCGTCCAACTGGAGGAGAGGTAGAGTGCCTTCTTCTCAGGCAATCAGATTCTGAGATTAAGAGTGATGGTGAAGCCTGGTGGTGTCTCCTCAAACCAGGACGCAAGCTTCCTGCAGGGAGTGTCTTCGGAATCGACGGCGTGTTTGAGGCCACGGTAATAGATAAGAATCCACAGACTGAATATCTAGTTTCCTTTGAGATTACCAACGGCCGTCCTGTAACGGAGATGGCTCGAAGTTTTGGAAAAATGCCCCTCCCACCCTATATTCACCGTGAGCGGCGAGACTCTCAGGACCAGGACGACATAGATCGCTACCAGACGGTCTATGCCCAGAAAAACCGGGCAGTCGCGGCTGCCGCTCCTACGGCCGGTCTACATTTTACCGACGAGCTAAGCGAGGAACTGATGCAAGCTGGATCTCAATTCTTCGATTTGATTCTCCATGTTGGAATGGGAACCTTTAAGCCCCTAGGTGAAGGTTCGGTTGAATCCCATGAGATTCATAGCGAGATCTATGAGATCCCACAGGAGACCCAGGAAGCTTTGAGGAATGCACCTTCAAATAGAAGGCGTCGCGTTTGTATCGGTACGACTAGTTTTAGGAGCGTAGAGGACTACTTGGCGAAAGTGGACACTACTGTACTGGGCAGTTTCGTCAGCGAGGCCAGCATTTTCACTTATCCGCCATCTGATTTCAGAGGCGTGGATGCCTTGATTACAAATTTTCACCTACCTAAATCAACTCTCCTTTGTCTCGTTTCCGCTTTTCTCTCTCCCGGTAAAATCGATGGAATAGACTGGATGAAAGAGATTTACGCTGAAGCGATTTCAGAAAAATACCGCTTTCTCAGTTATGGCGACGCCATGTTGATCCTCTGAAATTCGTCTAGAGTGGCTAGACAATTTTTGAACGTTCGCCTAAGGTATAGGTCAGTTTATAAAACGGTCGATATCGGACCTAATAGAAATGAGCGATACAACGGAGATTAGCGATATCATCGAAGACGCCACTTTCGATTTCACGATGGGCGATAGCGACCAAGCTATCTCCAAGCTGGAAGCCGTTTTGGACGCGAACCCAGACAGTTTCGAGGCCTGGCACGCACTCTGCGAAATTCACTATTCAGCGAAATCCTACGAAGCTGCCCTGAGGGCAGCCGAACAGGCCCATTCCATACGGCCAGACGATCTATTCATAAACACTAGCCTATCAAGGATCTGGCTAGAACTAGGCTCCAAAGAGAAAGCCGAGCATTTTGGGGCTCAATCCAAGGTAGCCAGTTGGAAGGAACAATTGAAGAATCCAGAAGCTTCGCAAGCGGGTCTGGATGCCACATCGCCCTGAGTTCTCGCGGCCTCTTTTCACTCGACTTTGAACGACGTGAACCCATAGTCCGCCACTTTTTCCATCCCACGCACATGGATAAGAAGTACACACTCGATTTTGAAAAGCCGCTTCGCGGTCTAATCAAGCAACTGGAAGCCTTGAATAAATTGTCCGAGGAGAACGCTATCGACGTCACTAACGAGATTAAGGCCATTGAAGCGAAGATCGAGCAAACAAAGCGATCGGTCTATTCAAACCTTTCCTCATGGCAGCGCGTACAGCTCGCTCGCCATCCACTTCGCCCTTACTCCCTCGACTACGTGGATGCCATTTTTGATGATTTCCAGGAGCTATCTGGCGACCGGCAATTCCGTGACGACAAGTCCATCATCGGTGGAACGGCCTTTCTCGATGGGCGTGCCGTAATGATTATCGCACAGCAAAAGGGTCGCAATACCAAGGAGAATATTCTTCGCAATTTCGGTATGCCGAATCCTGAAGGTTACCGTAAAGCATTGAGGCTCATGAAGTTGGCTGAAAAATTCGGCCTACCAATAACGACCTGGGTGGATACACCAGGCGCCTACCCAGGTGTGGGTTCCGAGGAACGCCATGTCGCGGAAGCCATAGCCGTCAATATTCGGGAGATGAGTCGATTGACCGTGCCGATCATTACGGTAATCGTCGGTGAAGGAGGATCTGGAGGAGCTTTGGGCATCGCGGTTGCGGATCGAGTTTTGATCCTGGAAAACGCCTATTATTCGGTCATCTCTCCGGAGAGCTGCTCCGCGATTTTGTGGAAAGATCGCTCTAAATCCGCCAAGGCCGCCGAGGCATTGCGACTAGGCGACCAGAAAATGCTGAAGCAGTTTGGGGTTGTCGACGAAATCGTCGAGGAGCCTATGGGAGGAGCTCAGAACGATCCTCAAAAGGCCGCAAATTCTGTTGAAAAAGCGATCAAGTCACAGTTGAAAGCTTTGCTTAAGCTTTCGAAAGACGAGCTAGTGGAAAATCGATATGCTCGATTCCGTGCTATTGGCGAGGTCGATGACGGTAAAGTGATCGATCTCAGCGAGG
>MDTA01009997.1_pt1 | contig 10268 bp, 10 predicted proteins | sample 811151 | NCBI WGS metagenome assembly MDTA01 (sample SAMN05326648, study PRJNA326480) | marine metagenome | isolation source: seawater | place: Indian Ocean: South | collected 2010 | reverse complement strand
GAAGCAAGTGCAGGTGTTGTAACAAGGGCTGAGTCCGATACACCTACTGCATCTCTTTCAGATGGTGCTCTGGCAGTAGATACAAGTAACGACTTGTTTTATTTTCGTTCTGGAGGCGCATGGGTTTTAGCAGGTGGTGAGGGTGCAACCTCAGAAGTAAGCCAGACTAAAGCAGACGGTGGATCTTCTGCCGCTTGGGTTCGATATTACGTTACAGCAGATGGTGGATCGTCTTCGACGTATCCATACGCATAGGTAGGAAAGACATATGGCATCAATAATTCAATTTAGAAGGGACACAGCATCCAACTGGACTTCCAATAACCCGACCTTAGCGTCAGGAGAACTTGGAATAGAATCGGACACTGGTCAGTATAAGATCGGTGACGGTAGTACTGCTTGGTCAAGCATTAGTTATGGTATCGGTGTACTCGGTACAAACTTTATTGACGCTAAGGGTGACTTGATCCTTGGTACAGCAGATAATACAATTGCACGACTTGGAGTTGGTTCCAATGGCCAAGTATTAACGGCTGACTCCAGCACATCTACTGGTGTGAAATGGGTTAGCAATGAAAGTATTACGAATTGGCACGAAGCAGTAAATCTAGCAACTGCCGCCGCTTTACCTAATTCTCCTACTTACAACAATGGGACTTCGGGAGTTGGAGCAACTCTTACTGCTGGTTCAAACGCACGACTTGTCGTGGACGGATCGAATGCAACTACAGGAAATCGTATCCTTGTACAGGATCAGTCAACTGCTGCTCATAATGGTATTTATGATGTAACTAATCAAGGTACGGACGGGTCAGCCGCATGGGTTCTTACGAGAGCCGAAGACTTTGATGGAAGTCCAGCAGGTCAGATTAAAGCCGGTGAGTCAGCGTATGCACTTGCTGGTTCCACGAATGGTGGACAAGGTTTCATTGTCACATCAACAAGTGATCCTCACACTGTGGGAACTAATGATATTACGTTTACACAGTTCACTGGTACTCAGGCGATAACTGCTGGTACTGGTGCAAGTATTAGTGGAAATACAATCAATGTTGGGACTGCTAATTCAGGTCGAATAGTTGTTAATGCTGATGATATTGATTTGGCGACTACGGCTGTTACAGCCGCTTCTTATGGAAGTGCTACAGCAATTCCGACTTTCACAGTTGATGCTTATGGTCGTCTCACAGCCGCTAGTACGGCAGATCCGACAGAAACAATTCAGGACATTGCGGGTGCCCAATTAGCCACCAATGGCTCTCATACGGGCATTACGGCGACGTATGACGACGCTGGCGACGGTGCTATTGATTTAGCCCTTGTTACTGAAAATGTTCAGGACATTGCAGGTGCTCAATTAGCGACAAACGGAAGTCATACAGGTATTACAGCGACTTATGACGATGCTGGTGATGGCGCTATTGATTTAGCACTTGTAACCGAAAACGTTGAAGATATTACGGGCGCACAGTTTGCGACCAATGGTTCTCATACAGGCATCACTGCTACTTACGATGATGCTGGAGACGGTGCTATTGACTTGGCTCTAGTAACAGAAAATGTTCAAGACATTGTTGCAGGGCAGTTAGTTACAAATGGTTCACACTCAGGTATCGCCGCTACTTACGATGACGGTGGGGATGGGGCGATTGATCTTAATGTCGCAGATTTCACAATCACATTGGGCGGTGACCTTACAGGTAATGTAACAATCACAGATTTGGCTAGTGCAACTCTTACAGCAACAGTTGCCGCTGATTCAGTTGCTTTAGGTACAGATACAACTGGTAGTTACATATCTACGATTGCAGGAACCTCTAATGAGGTTGAAGTTTCTGGTTCAGGTGCCGAAACAGCAACAGTTACAATTGGACTGCCCGACGATGTGACGATTGGAAACGATTTAACAGTTACCGCTGATCTGAGCGCAGTAAATGCATCCTTTACAGGGAATTTGACAGCGACCAGTACAGATGCTGGTTCAGCAGCCGCACCAATTATTGATCTAGTAAGAGACAGTGCAAGCCCTGCTGCCGCGGATTATCTCGGACAAATAAAATTCACAGGTGACGACGCTGGTGGAGCAAGCCACACATACGCAAAAATTACTGGAAAGATTGACGATCCAACGGCTGGCGCTGAAGATGGACTTATAGAGTTTGCAGTTGTTTCTGCTGGTTCAAATGAAATTGTTGCAAGAATTAAAAATGACGGTCTTTTTCTAAATACCGGCAACACGCTTCGTTTTGAAGGTGCCACAGCAGATGCACATGAAACAACTCTTACTGTTGCAGACCCAACTGGGGATAGAACAATCACTTTCCCTGATGCTACGGGTACGGTAATAACCACAGGGAATGCAGGAGCACTTCTTGATGGAACCACGGCAACTACACAATCGGCTAGTGATAATTCAACGAAACTAGCAACTACGGCTTATGTGGATACTGGTCTTAATGCTCTTAGTAGTGATTCAATAACTGATGCTGATGGTGATACGAAGATTCAGGTAGAGGAAGGCACAGACGAAGATATAATTCGTTTCGATACTGCCGGTACTGAAAGAATGACGATTGCTGCTGATGGTGTTGTAACTATTACTGGTGATCTTACGGTTAACGGAACTACAACTGAGATCAGTTCAACAACAATCACAGTTGACGATAAAAACATCGAGATAGGTTCGGTTGCTTCACCAAGTGATACCACCGCAGATGGTGGTGGACTTACCCTAAAGGGCGCGACAGACAAGACATGGAACTGGGTCAATTCGACAGATGCTTGGACATCTTCAGAACACATTGATCTTGCTTCTGGAAAAGCCTTCTATATCGCAGGTGCTTCAGTTCTAAATGCCACGACTCTAGGTTCAGCAGTGGTCGCATCTTCACTGACAAGTGTTGGAACACTAACTGCTTTAACAGTTTCCGGTATTGCCACATTTAGTGGAACAATCGCAGGCGCTAGTCCCCTCATCTTTGAAGGAGCCACAGCGAATGATTTTGAAACCACATTGGCTATCACTGATCCAACCGCAGATAGAACAATCACTATTCCTGATGTAAGCGGAACTGTTGTAACTACAGGAAACTTGAGTGCAATTACTGCTCTTACTGATGGAACTACGGCTACCACACAATCGGCTAATGACAGTTCAACAAAGGTTGCGACTACAGCGTTCGTAATGACCGAACTCGGTGATTACGCAACTTTGGCTTCTCCTGCGTTAACTGGTACACCAACTGCTCCAACCGCGGCGGCAGATACGAATACCACGCAGGTCGCTACCACGGCTTACGTTCAGACTGAATTGGGTGCTCTTAGTAGTGACTCAATCAAAGATGCTGATAACGACACCAAGATTCAAGTTGAAGAATCCTCAGATGAGGACAAGATCAGATTTGACGTTGGTGGAACTGAAACAGCGGTGATTGATAGCACAGGGCTTGACGTTACAGGCAACGTTATGTACAACATAGCGTTGAATGCCCAGACGGGCACCACCTACACCTTCGTACTCGCAGACCGAGGTAAGTTAGTTACAACTAGCAATGGTTCCGCACAGACAATTACGATCCCACCGAATAGCAGTGTTGCATTTGCTGTGGGAACTCAAATTCAGGTTGCTGGTCTTGGTGCTGGCGAAGTAACAATGGCGGCTGGCTCTGGTGTAACGATACGTTCCACACCCGGTTTGAAGTTACGAGCACAGTATTCGTCTGTGACTTGTATTAAGATCGCTACAGATGAGTGGATACTCGTTGGAGACCTTGAGGCGTAAGGGTAATGGCACAGCAAGAAGGTAGAACTGGACCGAGAAAAGATGATGTTCCTAACATTGTCGGTCAAACAAAGGGAACAGGTTCTGGAGAATCCGATAATACGATAACCAGTGCTGGTTTCGTAGTGGGTACTGCCACAGCAGAGGCTATTAACGACTCTGATGGTTCTATTGGTACAAGTAATTTGAATAAGGTTAAAAGTCAGGTTCAAACGGCAGGATCAGTAATGCCGTTGGTTACTGCAATTGATTACACATATTACAGTCCTTACTTCCCTCCTTATTTTCCTCCTTACTTCCCACCGTTCTTCCCACCGTTCTTCCCACCGTTCTTTCCGCCATTCTTCCCTCCTTATTTCCCACCGTTTTTCCCACCATTTTTCCCTCCTTATTTCCCACCGTTTTTCCCACCATTCTTTCCACCATATTTCCCACCATCCTTTAAGTAGTCGTCATGTCTGATTATGAAAGTTTTAGTACTTGGTTTGATGCTAAAAACTTAAAGGCATGTACACCCTCTGATTATCAAGAAACAATTGGATGGCAAGAGGATCAAGAAAAAAAGGATGAAGAGGATTAAATGGAAACACTTAATTTGGAAAGACAAAAACTTCATGAAGTATCAAAATCTGTTTATGATTTTAAAATTGGATCAGCAGACGGCTCAACAGATGACATTTTTGCGGATTGCAAAGGCAAAGTAACACTTGTTTTCAATTGTGCCGCTGGTTGTGGAAATATTCCTCAACATGCCGTATTGCGTCGTTTAGACGAACTCTTTACGGAAGAACCAAACTTTAAAATTCAAGCAATGACAGTGGATGATTTTACTTGCCACGGATATGAAATGTATCAAGATGGGTTGGACAAATACATTGAACGAAATGATTTAGATACAACTCCGGGTATGGTTGCTCAAAATTATGCAGTTGATAATTATGGTGTTAGTTATAAGTTTTCTGAATTGACAAAAGGGCGATTCGATAAACACACTTATGATCCAGAGTGGGTTCCGGGTGCTCAATACCAACAAGAACCTCATGATTTTTGGAAGTGTCTTTTAGACATAGACACACTTGATCGAGATGAAAACAATCTCCCCAACCATTGGGAGACAAGTCCGTGGGCGGCTACACCACAAGAAATAGATAGATCAAAACAAGGATTTCAAGGTTTACAGGGAAATTTTGAAAAGTTTCTTATAGATAAGACAGGTACTCGTTTTATTCGTTATAGCAGTAGTTTTTTGTTAGGCGAGCGAGATCAAGGTGGACTTTTATTGCCTTGGTACGAAGAGGGTAGCGATGATCCTAAATATGCAGGATCGTGGCCTACCGAGATGCAAGCCTACGGAATTGATTGGTCTTTGGGTGAACTCATCAAAGATGTAAATAACTTATTAGAAGACAATTTTGAACCTTATTCGACAAACGGGTAGCCCTTTCAATAAGTTCTGAAGTCTGTTATTCTTTGAAGATGCAGGAAAAATCCCTTGTGGAGCCGGGTTATTTTGGTGTTTCTAAAGACAACATTATGATTATGCATAATTTTGTTGAAGAAAATGATTTAAAAACACTTCAAGAGTTTTTTCCTACTATTACCGAATGGGAAAACCCTCGTGAAACAGAATATAACGAGGATGGGGAGTGCATTTATGATGCTTCCTACTGGTGGGATCGAATGTGTAGCGGTCAGATACTGGAACGGACAGCGCCAGAGATACATCAACTAATCAACAAATACATTTTAAAAATGCAAAACGCGATTGAAAGTAAGTTTTCCGTGACTCTTTCCCAGCGTCCACCTGTTTTGGTTCGTTGGCTTGAAGGAAATGAACAACAGCCTCATGCCGATAAACAATTAAACGACGGAACGCCTAACCCTTTCCCTACTTACGATATTAATTCTATTATTTATTGGAACGGAGATTTTGAGGGTGGTCAGTTTTATTACCCCGAACATGAAATAGAATTAGAAATAGAACCCGGATTAGCAGTAGCACATCCCGGTGATGTGCATTATTTGCACGGAGTTAAGCCAGTGATTTCTGGAACACGATGGACTACACCTTCTTTTTATACAATAACTAGCCTTTAGGAGTAAATATGGATATTGCAGGATATGTCGGAAACCAACATTCAGGAATAGTTCTATATAAGAACGTATGGGATAAGGACGCTAACTTTATAGAGCGTTTAGAGGATTGCATTGGAGATAGCACTCACGAGTACTTCTCATGGAAAGAGTCACTTGTCGGAGATCAAGAAAAGATGCCCGAATACAGAGATTGTTGGGACTTTAAACTTCGTCAAAGCGATATTCCTATTTGTGATCCTGCTTTTGAAGAAGCAGGTGAAATTTACAAAGAAGTTATTGCAGGCGTAAGAGAATGCGTCAATCACTATTGCAATCTGTACAACATCGCAATGCAATATGAGGAAGCAACAAACTTCGTCAAATATGACGTTGGACAACATTTCAATGTTCATGCTGACCATGGTTTTTCTTACAGTGCCACCGTCTCGGCAATCGGTTATTTGAATGACGGTTACGAAGGGGGAGAGTACGTCCTTCCGTATCAGGATGTTAAGTTCACTCCCGAACAGGGTGACATTATTGTTCATCCATCCACGTTTGTCTATGCACACCAATCATTGCCTGTAACAAAGGGAACGAAATATTCAGCAGTAACAATGTATGACTACAACGACCGAAACCATCAAGATCATTCACCTCAACAAAGCAACCAAGCAGTAGCACAACAGGTAGTTGAGCAACATGGCGGACAGGTTCAATCGGCTTCTTCATGAAAGTAGTTTTAAGAAAGAATCATCAAAACCCACCAGAAATCCAACAGTCGCGTCGTAAACGAGGATGGATGGATGACACCTATAACAAACATGCATATAAATGTTTACCGTTAACAGCGGCAAATGTGCATGGTTGGGAAATGGTGCTTCAACAAGAAGTTGTTGTTCAGTGGGATGGTGGAAACGCTGTCCCTCGTGTTCTTTCAGGGGAAATGATCACCCATACGGTCAACGGGCAGGAGTACGAGAGAGCAGTTGTGATTCCAAGCATTATTGGAATTATGTCCTTTGCTACAGGTTGGTCTATGGAAACCCCAGAGGGATACAGCACATGGATTTCAGGTTCACCTAATTACTTTGTAGATGGAGCAGTTCCGTTAACAGCAACTATTCCTACGTCATGGTGGCCGGACGAATGGAACATGAACTGGAAGATAACAAAGGTAGGGGAACCTGTTGTCTTTCCAGAAGGTATGCCTTTTATGTTCTTTCAGGTGTATGAAGATGATTTGCTTTCAAATGTTGAATTTGAAGTAGAGCATCTATGGGATAAACCAGATTTGATGAAAGAACGTCAAGAATATGGTGATTTCAAGTTCAAAAACAATACGGAGAACCCGTGGACTTGGATGGGTAGTATCCGAACAGGGTTAAACGAAAAAGATGAACGAATCGGTCCAAAATATGAAGGGCATCCAGAATTGGACAAACCGTAATGGAACATTTCAGTAATGGCATAGCAATAGAACGTGATGCCATTGAAATCCCTGATTTCATTATTGACGAACTTGTCGCGATGCGTGACTATACCGAAAACTTACATTATGAGTTTGTAGAGGATACGGTAATCCATAAGGATAGTGGAACTGTTTATTCAATAGGTAGTCAGAAAGAATGGCCTATTAGGGTTCATCCTCATTTTCCGCCAGAAGGTGTTGAAATATCTGAAGAGTCTGCTGATTTTTGGAACAAAACCGAACAACAAATTTATAAGCATGTTCTGAAATATTTAGAAGAATATCCACTTCTTATTCATTCTTTATGGTGGAGAGACAAAGGTCATGCGTTGGTTTATGAACCGGGGGCAGGGTTACAACTGCATCAAGACAACAATGTTGGGTATTCTTGGCACACTAAAGATGAAGTTATAGGAAGAAATGAAATATCTACTCGTAATGTTTTAACGACCACGCTTCATGTAGATAATTGTGAAGGGGGAGACATGGTTTTCCCTTATGCGAATGTTTCCTTTCCCCCTAGAAGGGGAGATTTATTAATTTTTCCTGCTAATTACTTAGGGGCGCATGAAGTTACAACAGTAAAAGAAGGTTCTAGACGGATTTCTTATCTTGGATGGTTTGGGCAAGGCTCAACAGAACCTTTGAATACACCAGTAGGAGAAGAATTTGACACACTCAAAATATATGACCCAGATGAAGCCCCTCAAGCGGGAGTTTTATGGCAAAAGCACATCGAAAGAGACTTTATGGAATCTTCAGGATGGTCTCATAAAGAGATGCATGAGAAATACCCGGCTTGGGGCTATCAGCAGACACCCGTCTACTGGACAACAGTAGATAATGATGACAGTGTAGGTAGTAATGACAGTTGAAACTCAGTACGGAAATCATTTGGGCGGTGGGGTGGTTTTATATGAGAATGCTTTTGAGTTGGACTGGGATTGGATGAGGAAGTTCTGCCACGAAACTACATTGAAAGAACGTGAAGGAATGTATACCCCCGGTATAGATCCGCTTACTGGGAAAGAAGGTTACATTAACAAAAGTGGATACTTTTTTGATACGGATTCCGTGGAGTCTCACCCTCTAAGGGGTTCAGCGACACATCAAGACACTCGTTCGGAAGTTATTGAAGTACTAGAGAAGATTGAAGAAGCGCGTGATGCTTGTCTTTTGAAATATTTGCATCTTTTTCCTTTAGTGGGAAAATGTATCTGGTGGAAAATTAAAAGTCATTTAGTGGCGTATCCACCGGGGGCGTATTTGGGGATGCATTCGGATATCAGTACTGATTATGAATACGGTAGACCAGAGCCTGTGGATCAATTGGCAACACGTAATGTTGTTTCTGTTGTGGCTTATTTAAATGATTGTGTTGATACTGAAGAAGAATTAGATGGAACCAATTTTACTGATGGTCATCATTATTTTGAATATCTAGATATCAGACATAAGCCCAAAAAAGGTGACATGTTGTTTTTTCCATCAAATTACATGGCTGCTCACGAGGTTCAACCTGTAGGTAAAGGAATGCGTTACACCTATTTAGGTTGGTATTGCCAAGGAACTCCCAATCCTGCCGTGAGAGAAGCAGTTGTAGATCCATCTGAAAATCCTGAATTAGCAAAAATAGCAACAAATGTTTATATGACCGAAGGTTATAGATTATGAAAATCGGAATACTGCATCCGGGTGTCATGGGTTCAAGTGTTGGTTTAGTTTTGCAAGAAAAAGGACATGACATTTTTTGGGCATCAGAAGAAAGATCTCAAGAAACCAAAGAACGAGCAAAACCTTTTATTGAGAAGCAAACTGTTAAAGAAGTCTTTGATGAAGTAGAAGTTGTTTTCTCTATTTGTATGCAGGCTGGTGTCATTTCTAATCTTGCCGCTGCTTGTGATAGCGGTTATGAAGGTATCTATGTCGATGCAAATTTTGTTGATGGAGCAGACATCAAAAAACATATAGAAGCGGTGAATGCTAAGGGAATACTTCAAAGAGAACTATTTGCAGTGGGAAATATGGGATCGTTTAAATATGTAGATGCTGCGATCTATGGATATCCGATACCCGGACCTGAAGGTTTTACGAACGAACGTTCGTTTTATTTATTTGGGGAAGATGCGGAAATTGTTGCGAATCTTTTTGAAGAAACACCTTTTACTGGAGTTGTTTTAGACGAACCAGCCAAAATGTTTAGAAAGCAAAGAATGGATAAAGAGGCGAATGAAAGAGAATAAATTCGCTAATGGGATAATCGAATTTAGAGAAGCAATTGAAATAGATCAAGAGTTTCTTGAAGGATGGTTAAATCGTCGTCGTGAAAATGAGCCAGATGACTACAGGATTGATGAGGATGGAAATTACATTAATCGTGGTGGTTACAAGTTCACTCCAGAAGAATACTTGTCAGCGCCCGGACGGTTTCTAAATTTATTGCCAGAAAATGTAACGGATGAGGACAGAGCATTTGTAGAAGCATTAGATGATGCTCTTTTTTATTGTCTTCAACGGTATATCAAAATTTTTCCAGAGGTAGCCCAATCTGTTTGGTGGCGTTCACCGGGTCATGTTGCAACTTATATAAAGGGACAACACATGGGGAGTCATCATGACAATGGGGTTGAATACACTCCGGGAGTAAATCCTGAGAATGAACATGCTATTCATAACGTCATAACTGCATCTGTAGCGTTAAACGATAATTATTCAGGAGGACAATTAGAATTCCCCCATGCGGGATTAAGCATAAGACCTCCAACTGGCACTGCACTTTTTTATCCGTCAAATTACATAGGTGCACACGGAGTTGCTCCAGTAATTTTTGGAGAACGATATTCCTATTTACAGTTTTACGGACATGGAACACCGAAAGCAGCGAACAATGCTGCCAAGTGGTTTCCTAATCTACTTAGCGCCCATGGTCAGGAAGACGAG
>MDTA01226405.1_pt1 | contig 10269 bp, 8 predicted proteins | sample 811151 | NCBI WGS metagenome assembly MDTA01 (sample SAMN05326648, study PRJNA326480) | marine metagenome | isolation source: seawater | place: Indian Ocean: South | collected 2010 | reverse complement strand
ATTGTGAAGATCAGCGCCGTGTCGACCACGATTCGAGCGGCGCCGGAGGCGCCATGTCCGGGCTTCAACGCGCGCATTGCCAAGTAAAAAAGCGCCAAGCGAAGTGCGAGAGGCTTCCCCAGCCACGTATCCGCGTTCGCGGAGGTTGACTCGTGATTGGCGAGTTGACCCAGGATAGATCTCCGCTTTTCAGGACTTTTTACGCGACGACATTTTTGATTCGGGATTTGAGGGTTCACCAGCACTCACGCGAAAAACGAAAACGACCGTGAAAATCTGATTTGGCGCAGCTCCATTTTTCTTGCGACCCACAGGCAGGACAGGACACTTGCCTGCTGCAATCGAGTGCTTCGCCCTCGCGTTGAAGTCCGCGAGAGAAAAAAAAGAGAATTTTGCTCGCCACAGACCTGGGAGCGCCGAGCGAGATGTTGTCCAGATGCGGGGCGACCTTGGGCCGACGATCGGCGAGTCTACTCACGTGGCGGCGAGTCCATCTCCTGTTCCCTCGCGCAAGGCTCCTCGGAGGATGGACGGATTGTCGGAACGTGCAGGTGCGTCGCATCCTCCTCCTCGAGAGTAAAAATTGGGCACCTCTCCTCACCGCTGCACGCTCCCCGACGCTGACGCTGACCACTCCGCATCGCCGTTTCCGACAGGGTTTCTCCACCGAGGTAGCGGAATTGTCGGCGGGTAAAGACGAGGAGGCTCGGCTTCGCGCGTTGAGGATGCGCTCGCTGGCGCCGAAGACTTCCGGCAGGGACTACGCCCAGCACCTGCGGCAGATCGGGCGCGAGGAGGCTACGTCGAAGCACGACGTCTTCGTGCACAAGATCCTGCCTGGCCTGCGATACTTCTTCCAGAAGCACCATCACCTAAACATCAGTAAGACCTACGTGATCCCGGACGATCCCGGCGTGCCCGAGGCCATCCGGGGCTTCAACCTCGGGAAGAGGGTGGACAACATCAGGACTCGCGGTGACTTTGTGCGCAACAACGCCGAGTACCTGGAGATGCTGCAGAGCGTGGGAGGGGAGACGGAGGCGGAGAGGTTCGTGTGGAGGTCGAAGGACTGGATATTTTCCCACCAGATCATGGCCACCCTGAGGTTCTTCAAGCGAAGGCACGGCCACCTGCTGGTACCAAGGCACTACGTGTGCCCGCCAGACCCGGAGCTCGCGCGGTTCAATTGGGGCTTCACCCTCGGGTCCGTCGTGCACGACATGAGGGATAAAAACAAGGGGTTCTACCTCGATCAGGAGCCCGAGCGCGCCAAGGCACTGGCGGAGATTGATTTTCCGTGGGAGCTCAAGTCGGCGCACACGTGGCAAATCAGGGATCTGCCAGCGCTCACGTGGTTCAGGCGGCAACACGGGCACCTCGCGGTGCCGACAGATTACGTGTGCCCGACGGGTAGGGGAGCGCTGGCGAGCGGCCTGCCGAAAATCGCGCTCGGAATGCACCTCGGTAGGTACGCGGCTCGGCTTCGTCAGCGGGGCACCACATCGCCTCTGGATGAGCTCAAGGTGAAGCAGCTCAACGAATTGGGCTTCGCGTGGAGCCTGCCAGATCACTTCGTCAGGAGGACACTCGCGCCTGTGGTCACCTTTTACGTGGCAAAGTACGGGCACCTGTCGCCGCCGCTGACTTACACGGTGCCGTGGGGAATAAAGGATGTGCCGAGGTGGGCGTGGGGAATGAACCTGCACGACAGGATATATTCCCTAAATAGGAGATCAGGGAACAGATGGGCCGGGGAGAACGGATCGAGGGAGGAGAGACAGGCGCGGGTGGCACTGATTGAGTCGACGGTGCGACTCGCGAGAGACAAACACGGCGATGAGGTGCTCGACGGCAAGGTAGACGGAATGCCATCGTGGGAGGAGACGTGCGAGCCAGCGCTCTCGTTCTTGCGCAAGAGGGCTTCTAGAGAGGTTGCCGGGCGGGGCAGATCAAGCTCCGCCAAATCGAGTTAACTCAGTCAGTTCTTGAAAGCCGAGATGTCATCTCTGTCCTGATCCACCCAGCCCCAGGCGATGATGGATATGCGTCCCGCATTTTGTATCCCGCCCTCCTTGCGAAGCTCCTCGGGAACCTGGGGAATCCCGTGTCTCCACTCGCAGTTGACGTCGTGGCCGAAGGTGTACGCCGAACCGTTCCCCTGAGGAAAAAACACAGTCGTGCCCGTCTTGGCGTGCTCAAAAGCTGCGTCCCGGCACGCTCCGAAGGATACGGCGACGGTGCAATTCTGCGTCTTGGCCTTGTCGGGTTTAACCGCCGCCGCATCGTGGTGATAGGGTTTCCATTCCTCCGCGTCCCGATACCAATTGAAGCGCGTCGCCTTCACGTCCATCTTGAAGTACTTGGCGATCCGATCCACGACAGCCATGAAAATGGGAGACTCCTGTTTCCACTTGCCGTGTCGATCCCTGTCGTTGGCGATGAAATGTGAGTCCTCATGCCAGGGAACCCACATGTCCGGCGAGCCCGCCGCCTTGACTTCTTGCATCAGCTTCTCGTAAACGGAGGCGTCGTCTTCTTCGCATGCGAAGTTGGGCACGTAAACTACATGTCGTCCGTGCAGTTTCTTGCCGAGGGTAGCCTTGGATGCGTCGCCGACGACCACCTTCAGTCCAGGAGGTGCCTGGCTCGGCTCGAAGTCTCGGGTGTTGCGGCCCTTCTTGACTCTCTGGGGCTTTGGCCTCGGCTGATGCTGCCCCTGTTCTTGCTTACCCTCCTTTACGCGGGGCTCGGGCAGCTGCCGATCGATCGCGGGCCGCTGCCGCTCGTCCTTACTCTCGCCATCCTTCGGCCCGCGGGGTGCGCCTTTATTCCTCCTTCGCCGACGATTAGCATTCAAATCATCTCGGAGGTCGCGCTGTGGAGGGACGTTGCTGACCACCATGATCGCTCCTCAAGAGGTAGGAGGGGTGGTCTGAACTTTGAAAGGATGTGTTTTGAAAAAAATATTCTGTCTGGTTGTTGCCAAAGCACGACCAAGACGGCTTCGCACCACGCACTTGGGCTGCATGCCGGCGACGGGGTTTCGCACGATGCTTGGACTTTGCCGTCGATTAGTCTCATCGTGCGGAGCGGCGGCACGACCGCCCCAAGCGAGGGGCGGGTTCCAGCGCGCGGCGACAGTTGCACGCGCAGGCGAACATCGGTCGTGGCCTCCCCTCGGACTTCCCTTCACGGTGCGAGCGCGGCGGTTCGATGAACGGCTCACGGGACACGGTGAGAGGCTCCGCCTCGTGCGTGCGTACGGCAAGGGCGGATACGACGACGAATACTGGGACGACGAGGACGAAGACGACCCGGCGTGGGTCAGTGCCCAGCTCCAAACTTTCAATCCAACCGATGCGTCCAACGCACGCCCCTGACATCCCTTTCCTCCTCTCGCCCGCCATCTCCACAGTACGAGGACGACGAAGATTTCGATGAAAAGCCACTAAACGATAAAGGCCCAAAAGACGTCGAGATGTTACGAGGCATCTCCGGGCCCCGCGTCGCGGACACCCTGCCAATGCCGGAGCCAGGGGAGTGCACAGACCCACCTCGGAAGGTGACCAAGGACGATGTCACCATCTCGTTCGCCCGGAGCGGCGGTGCGGGCGGGCAGAACGTCAACAAGGTGAATACGAAGGTCGACATGCGACTGCATCTCGAGCGGGCATCGGACTGGCTGCATCCGTGGGTGGCTCGGCGGCTGATGGTGCTGGAGAAGAACAGGGTGAACAAAGATGGCGAGCTGGTGATCCAGTCGAGCAGGTTCCGCACGCAGTCGCAGAACGTGGACGACGCGCTGGAGAAGATGCAGGCGTGCCTGAACCGCGCTTCGAAGCTGCCCCAACAAAAGGCGAACAAGACCGCGAAGAAAAAGCTGGTGAAACAGGCGGAGAAGGCCAACAAGGTGCGACTGGAGAACAAGAAACGCGGGTCCGACAAGAAAAAACTGCGGAACAAGAAGAACATCGAGTGGGACTAATAATAAGCGAGAAACCTCGAATACCACTGGCTCGGACCCGACGCGTTAATGATGTCCACGAGGTAATCAGTCGAGACCCTCCACGGTCACCGTCACCCCGCTGCCGTACTCCACAACCTCGGTGTCCACCTTGCCGACGACCTTCTCCTCTTCCTCGTCCTTCTGCTTGTCCAGTCCAAGGTTCCGTCGCATCTCCTCACGGCGCTCCTTCCTTTCCTGAAGCCTCTCCTTCCGCGCCTTTTCCTCAGCCTGCTTGATGGCGAACTTCCTACGCTGCGTCTTCCGTTTGCTGTACCCGGTTACCCACTCCCTGTCGGCCGAACATATGTGAGAGGTGAGCATCGAACAACGCGAATTATTTCAGGATGCCGAAAAAAAACAGGGCGCTATTCCTTTCCAGGGTGAAAGAAATGCGGGGACGGGCTATATGACTCACTTGCGGATCTTGTCATCGAAGACCGCCTCGCCCCCTCTTTTCGTCTTCTCCTGTCCGCACTCCTGTGAGGATTGGCAAGGGCGTGGTGCGAGGTCAGCAAAAGTTCGTCAAGTTCCACCGGAAAAAAGCGGCGGTGCGGCGGTACCTACCATTTTACCCAGTGGTCTACCTCCTCTGCCCTTACCCCCCTTTCCTTCCTTGCCGAAGGCGCCCTTGGTCGTGCCGAAGGGTGCCTTTTTGCCCGATGACTTCTTTTCCGGTGTCTTTCCCATGTCCGTACCCTCGTTGGCGCCCGTCAGAGTGTGCAGACCCAAAATTTCCTCGGCACCTTGACTCTAACCACAGTGTGACTTGCACTTTTTTCTGGTGTTGCCCCGACCCACCAGAAGGCGCCCGCAAGCTCTTCGAGGCAGTGCGAGCGGCTTCCATAGTTCTGCCAAGCTGCAGAATCGCGCGGTCCTACAAGTATCCTGACCTCTGCGAGATTAGCAAACGCACGGTAGAGAGTGCAGCTGTGCTCAGATCTCTGGAAGGACGAACGGCCAGATCTGAGTAGAGCAGAGCCTCTTTAGCCGGAGGGGGACGAGCGTGGGAACGACGCGTCGAGTCGACGGACGCTAGATGGAGACCCGGTCTTCGAAGCGTTCGCATGAGGAAGTTGACAAGGATCCGGAACTGAGTGAACTTCAGAGGGCGGTGAAGCGGCTGAACACGGGAGGCGTCCGTGGCACGTCGGGCGGAGATGCGCTTGTGGCCAGGCTCGTCGGTCCTTCTGGAGGGGTCGGGGGGGTAGGCACCGCGCCGCCGATGCCTCGAGTTCCGGAGGATGAACACGAGCGGGTGGATGGGCCTAGCGAGGACGAAGCGTTCGGTCGCGGGACGCACTACGCGGAGATAAACGCGCTGCTCAACATCCTGCACTTTCAGCGTGTCCGGAGGCGAGAGTCGATGGCTGGCCCGCAACAGAACCCCGCCCTGCATCATCCCCGTCCTCACGACCACCAGCAGTAGTGATGGTTGGTTCACGACAAACACAGATGGCGCGCGTTGCATGGACAGTGGAGCTGTTCTCATCGCTGCGCCGTTGCCAAACATTCATGGATACCATAAATAGATGTAGCTACCGATATAGGCATTTAGTTCGATAGACGACGATAGATCATAAATCACCTTCGTACCTTCGTGGAATCAACCGAGGTTCTGCCAGTCTGCCTTCCCGGGTGTAACACCAAAATCCAGGCCAAGCTCGTTTCACACCCAGCCGCCGCGAAGATCCACATGATGGTCGGCCGAGCGTGGGTCGTTGTGGTATTGCTCATCGCTCTGGGTACGCGAACTCTTTCATCGCGATCGCGCGGTCCGATCGAGTACTCGCACGGCTCGACCGCCCAAATCGTTTCGCTCTCACTGACCGCGTGATTCACTTCTCTTTCCCACGCGCAGGCTGCCGCCACTCTCACGTGGCTGAGGCGCTGGACCCCAGCGCTCCCGCGGTGTACGAGAATGAAACATGGTGCGTTTAAAATGCGTCTCTCTGCCAAATCCCGCCGCCGCCTGCCCGGGCAGTGGGTTGACTCCAGCCAAAGAAGCCTTCCTCCTCGCGGCACGCTAACTCGATCTTTCTTTCCCGCGTGCCCAACTCCAGGGCGGCGTGCCCGGACTACACGTGCAACCCGTGCAAGTTCGACGAGAAGTGTCCCCCAGTAAACTTCACCGGCATCACTTCGATCATATGTTCCTACAAGTACGATGTGTGCGATCGCCTGAGGGTCGAGCACCGCGCGTGCGTCAAGGCCCAGGCGCGCATGTGCCGGCCCGTGGAGAAGCAGGTCAAGACTGTGTGCACCAAGGAGGTGAAGCGCGCGTGGACGAAGAAATGCAAGGAGGACGAGGAGAAGCTCGACGCCGGCTTGAAGGACCTCATGGCGCAGCTCGACGCCCTGCGCGCCCTCAAACCCTGCGCACCCTGCGCCGCCCCCAAACCCGCGCCGGAGACGTACACCCAGGATTCGTTCACGTGTGGGTCTGACGGTGAGGTGACACTCAAGCCCGAGGTGATCGGAGGCGGGGCGAGTAAGAAGGGCGGGTGGTTCGGCGGGAGCTCCGATGTGAAGAAGGAGAAGAAGAGCCGGAGGGGTAAATCCATGAACGCCGTCATGGATGCTCAACTCGGACTCTCTAAGCTCCGGGACACTGCGGCGGATCTGCTCATCGACGACGAGGATGCCGTCATGGGAGTGCAGGCGGACGTGCCGGAGATGAATCTCGAAGGCCTGAACAGCGCCATGAGCCAATTGGACGATAATATCGCGGCGCTGGAAGATCTCATCCTCAAGCTGCAGCAGAAGAAGAAGGAAAAGGCGAAGAAGTGCGCCACGCCGCCCGAGGGCGCCGGGATGGAGCGGCACGTGCTGAACCACTGCGTCGAGGTGGAGGAGACGGAGCGATTGTCCGAGCGACACGAGGAAAAATGCGCGAAGAGGACCGCGGATCTCATGGCGCAAGCCGCCAAGTTCGAAGCGCTCATCTACGAATCCGATCGCAGAATGGCACTCCTCGACGCCCTTCAGGAGCACGCTGAGGGGGTTGTCGAGGCTTACGGTGACGTCAACATCACGTCCACCGCATTTGCGCTCCTCGGCCACTCGTTCCTCAACGCTAACTTCACCGACACCACTCGAAATCTCATCGATGGGATGATGGTGAACGAGTCGAGCCTCTGCGCTGAGGTGCTGCCCACGCTGCAGTCATCTGTTCTCGGGTTGGGGATCTCCAAGGATCAGATCTGGTGCCCCACGCCAACAGGTACCTTCATCGGCGGCAGGGACCTGCCAGACTGGGCGCCCCACTTTCTCGTGGGAGTTGGCATCGTTCTCGGTTTCTTTGTCTCCGCCTTTATTAAGGCGACGCCAGCCATCTACGCCGTCATGTGCGATCACCCCCTGCTCTTCGTGGTGCTCGGCGTGGTGGTGCTTGCGGGCCGGTTTGTGTGAGAGGTCTCCTTGCGGGAAGTGCGTCAGTGCGGCTGAGAACGCCGAACCGGAGAGTACGTACTCGAGTTGTAATGTAATATTGTCGCCAGCTGCGTGTTTGTTCGCTACATATGTTTGATAGGTATTGAAAGTCACGGAGTGACTGTGGCCTAAGCACAAGGGGCGTGCAACTTTGCATCCTCCTCCGCGGTTGTGGTGTGCACGACGAGGGGGGGAAGGCTCCACATTACCGGCATCATCCCTCCCGCGGGTTGGTTTGGTGCGAGCTTGACCGCACCGCCGTTTTGCTGCGTCACCACCGCACCCGCTGCTCCCGGTGGGTGGAAGGGCCCGGGCACCGGCGCAAACGCCGCGCCAGGTGGGGGCGACGCAAATGGCAAGCTGCTCATGAAGCAGTGCAGCTGGTGCTCGAGCTTCGCCTTGTCCTGCTGCAGCGCAGCCTTATCCGCGGCCAGATCGCTCTTCTCTTTCTCTAGAGTTGCATTGGTCTTCTGCAATGTCTCCAGCGTGGCGGACAGCTTCGCCAGCTCTTCACGCAGTCTCTTGATCACCACCGCGGCCTCCGTCACAATCGTCGCCTTATCCGTCTTGAGGGGCCCGGCCCCGTTGGGGTCGAGCAGCGCGCTGAGTCCCATGAACCTGTCGTTCAGCGCCTCCCTTCGCAACTTCTCGCGTCGTGACTTTTTGTTCTTCGCCGACTCGCGCCCACCCTCTTCCCGCCCCCTCTTCTCATTCGATCCGGGCGCACACGCGGCGCCACTCCCTTCGGCCTCCAAGGCCGCGATGGTCTCCTGCGGGAGGGACATCTCTGACATCTCCAGGGACGTGATCACGTCCTCGTCGGCCGCGTCAAAGATGCCCGCCAGCCAGTCGCCGGAGTCCTCACGGTCGTCCTTGACCATCTCCGTCACCTTTTGCTCCGGCTTGGCCGCCATCGTTGCGCGCCTCCGCCGAGAAATTACAAACCCTAGTTTTTTGTTTTTTGACGGCAAAAGAGCGGGGCGCTCTCCTTTTCGCGCCACGAAACGTGCGCGCACTTCCCTCGGCGCCGCGTCGCTCACGGAGAGATCCTCCTGTGAAGTTCGATTCCGTCCCTGCGAGTCAAACTTCGCGTCGCGCGCCACCGTCGCCCCGGTCGTGCACCGAACAAGTGCTCCCGCCCTCCCCGAGGTGACGACGGCAACCTTCAAGTCCCTTCAGGAACCTTCAGATATCTTCTCCTCGTATGTGATTCGTCGAGAAATTGGGCGTGTGCCCGAGGAACTTGCCCTCTCCCTCCAATTTCTGGATTCTTCCAATTTCTTTTTTCATTGGTCCAAACCGAAAAAGGAGCCGAGTTGTCGGGAGGTCCCGTCTGCTGGGATCTGCCCGTTTATACCCTACAATGCTGGTCTAAATTATCTGCCCGTCGCTTCGAGGAGGTCTGCCCGTCGCTTCGAGGAGGGATCAAAAGATACCCAAGTGAGACAGGAGCGGTGGAGGCGGGGACTTCTGGAGGACGGTCATTCTGTGGTCGAGATCTGGGCCGGCTCTCTCACCTTAGGATGTCCGATCTTGAGCAAAGGAGGCTTCTCAAGCGCATCGATGCATGCTTGAAGCGCCCCGAAAACCAACTATGCGCAGACTGCCCCTCCCGCCAACCGCGCTGGGCGTCCGTCAACCTCGGCATCTTCATCTGCACGAATTGCTCGGGCATCCATCGCTCTCTCGGCGTGCACATATCGTTCGTGCGGTCCACGACGCTGGACACGTGGAAGGAGAAACAGGTGGTGGACATGGAGACGATGGGTAACGACCGCGCGAACGCGTACTGGGAGGCTCGCCTCCCTCCCGGGGCGAAACCCACGAGCTCGGCGCTGCCTGTGGTGGAGAAGTACATCAGGGCCAAGTACGAACGAAAGATGTACGCGGACAGCACAAGGGACGGACCGACCAGGGGAGACGGAAGCGGAGGATCCGTCGCGTCTGCTCCCGCTGTGGCTCCCGCTGTGGCCCCTGCCGCGGCTCCCGCCGCGGCTCCCGTGGGTGGAGGCTTGGTCGACCTGCTCGACGTCGCACCTGCACCTGCACCTGCACCCGCAGCCACCAACGGAGGCTGGGGTGCTTTCGGTACCTCTGCGCCCGCCGCGCCCGCTGCTAACGGGGGATGGGACGCTTTCGGTGCCGCCGCCCCCGCTTCCGCACCTCAAACCGCTACTGGGAACTGGGATGCGTTCGGCACCTCCGCACCTGCGCCCACGGCTCCTTCGCCCGCGCCTCCCGCCGCTGCTGGCGGTTGGGACGCATTTGGAACATCCGAGCCTGCACCTGCCGCCCCCGCAGCACCAGCCGCGACCGGCGGGTGGGACGCATTTGTATCTGCGCCACCCGCAGCTGCATCGACTCCCCAGGCAGCCACCACTGCTCCCGCAGCGGCTGACGACTGGGGCGCGTTCACGGACGCCTCCGCAGCGGCAGCGCCGGCTCCCAAACCCCAAGTCTCAAAGGATGACATCATGAACTTATTCAATACGCCCCAGGGAGGCGGTATGGGATCCATGCCTCACATGGGAGGCATGCAGCAGCCCAACGGTATGACTGGTGGAATGGGCGTGTCCCATCAACAGCAGATGGCAGGCATGGGCATGTCCCATCAACAGCAGATGGCAGGCATGGGTATGCCCCATCAACAGCAGATGGCAGGCATGGGTATGCCCCATCAACAGCAGATGGCAGGCATGATGCCTCAGACTGGAGGCATGATGCCTCAGACTGGAGGCATGATGCCCCAGATGGGAGGCATGATGCCTCAGACTGGAGGCATGATGCCCCAGATGGGAGGCATGATGCCCCAGACGGGAGGAGTGATGAACGGT
>MDTA01206611.1_pt1 | contig 10269 bp, 13 predicted proteins | sample 811151 | NCBI WGS metagenome assembly MDTA01 (sample SAMN05326648, study PRJNA326480) | marine metagenome | isolation source: seawater | place: Indian Ocean: South | collected 2010 | reverse complement strand
TCTTTATGCTGGTTTGAATTGTGGAGAGGTAAAGATACTGCGTATGTGGGTAAACCGGTCTTGCAACAAAGAGTTGAGACAACGCTACTGTCTATACCACCTGATATACCGACTACAAGTGACTTCATGCCGGCGTGTGTTGCATAGTTCTTTATCCATGCGACAATATTGTTAATAAGAGTTTCGTTCTTGGTAAATGTGGTCATATTCTATTTCATCCTTCCAATCGTCTTTATACTTCGATGTTCTTGGAATGTTCTTCTTTTTCATCGCAACGACACGCTTACGAAACGTGCTCGTTCTCAGTTGTTTAGCGATTGGATTTCTTTTGTTTTTCATAGTTCATTATACCATATTTCAGCAGGTTTGTCAAGGGTTTACATAGTGTATTGACAGAGATTATGATTCCTCTCTGCCACTGCGATGCAATTATCGCTTTCGTTTCTCTAGTTCTCTCTTTATCCATGCTTTTGCTCTGGTATTTCGTATTGGCTGCGTAATCGATTTACGTATACGCTTTTGTGCCAGTGTCATAATGTCTTCATCTGCACGGTTATTGTCTACAATGATCATATTGCCTGTGCCAAATAGACCCTGGAATTTGCCCATGTTTGATTGTACGTCATTCCAACTCTTTTTGACAAGATCAGTCGGTAGTTTACGTGCTCGTTTTTCGTTTCGATCTAATGCAACCTCAAGTGATGTATTGACAAAGATCATATAGGAATCATATCCTAGCGTATCTAATTGTTTCTTAATTGTAGATATCTTATTGTAGTCTTTACCTGTGCCATCGAGTATCAGTCCTAATCGACCATCGATGTATAATTTCATTTGTGCGTTTGTGATATTCTTTGCACGTAGACGTAGATTATCTCTTTCATCTGGATCCATCTTTCGCATGTCTAAGTCTCTACCTGCGTCACGTAGTATTTTCTCAAAGGCTGTGTCTGGATTGATTAACTTCATACCAAACCCACCTGTAGTTCTACGCACCACATATGACTTACCACTACCAGGTCCACCTGCTAAGAAGAATGCTTTGAATATCGATGGGTCATATACACCCTCTGATAGCATATCTGTAAATACGTCTAGTAAGTTTTCTTTCATTATCGATTAGCCAGTCTATCCATGTGTGCGTATATACGCCCGATTACTTTATCTAAACTCATTAATTCTTGTGACATCATAGCAACCATAGTCTGCAATTCTATAATCGTAACAAGTACCCATGTGCCAAGACCTAATAGTATCGTACCTAATAGACCTATCAACATCGTATTTGTTTTTCGTGTCATTATTTGCCTTTCATTTTATGCTTTAGCCATTCTGCATAGACTAATAGTCCTGCGATAACTAAAACAAATAGTAATGTAGTCCAAGTCATTTTTTACCCCTCAGTATATTACTTATACAATCAATTAACTTGTAAAATCGTACGCACCATATACAAGGGTGCTCTTTCTGTATCCACCGATATCTATTGCGGTGTGTCAATTGGTTCTCCCACTGGTAATGCGTTAAAGTATGTGTCTTTGACGCATTGTATTACTGTCTCATGCTCTCGTGGGTTGATAACGTGTCTACAATGTGTAATTAACCAACGACCAGAAAAATACTCATCGTAGATACGCTCATCGTTTGCGTCAACTGATTCGTTTGATTGTATGTTTACACGAATGACATCACCAGCAGCAAGATATGTATTGCCATGTACTGTCATTTCCATTTGTATTGCGTTTGTAGATAATTTATTTGAAAGACTATTCTGTAACCATATATTTGTACGATTATCATAGTCTCTCGGATCATCTTTTGTCTCACTGTGTAGTTTAGTCGCACGTGGTGTAACCATAATTTTACTTGACGTAAAATCAGATGTTAACTTACCATCTTGTGTCTCTGGTGTTTCACTATACAGTGGACTGAATGACGTATTGTAATCAGTTTGAAATACATTCTGATCAATATGTAAACGATTGTAAAAATTATCTAGGTATTTAAATTCTGTCTTTGTAAATGATTTGCTGTGTATGTCATGTGTGTACAGCGTAGAGTTCAACATACCAGACGCTGTATCTGCAAGTAAATCAGTTGTCTTCATAATACGAAACTCTTTGATTGTAGACATGTCAAATACAATATCTCTCATCGCTGGATTATTTGGGTCTCTAGCGTATGGCATATCAGAAAATAGAAACTGTTCTGGTATAGGTGTCTTGTCTAAGTGTGTCAAACTCTCGTAACTACGAAAGTTGTATCCTCTGTGGTTTTCAAAGAATAAAAATCCTGGTGTATTATACGTAGAGCTCTCTGATCTACGTGCCAACATAGACACTGCACCAAATGGTCTTGTGTATGGAAATACTATCTTGTGAATATTCTGCGTATCTTCTACAAACACTTTCTTATCTGTGCCAATGTAGTTCTTATCTGTGAGTATAGTCTGTGCCATCTCACCAGTTGTACCAGTCAATGCTTTACTAAATCGTGTTCTTAGGTTTTTGACTGCCTCTGTCGATGTAAAGTGTAGCGTATAAACTTGTTCTCGTTCTTTTGTTGGTACTTTGTCAGAAACTTTGTATACACGTGCGGGAAACTTTTTGAAGTCGATTTGGTCATCGCCCTCTGCACCTGGCGTATGTACGTTGAAAGCAATTGTTTCTTGTCCTGATATAGCATACTGATTTATAAAGTTACCACTGTCTCTGATTACTATGTTACCATTGACTGCGTTAGAGTATATAGATTCAAAGATATTGAGTTCTATAAACGCAGCCTTGAAATCTACCTTGTCATTTGTAATTGTTTTTACTGAAATCTCGTCTAGGTTAAAATCACCTGCTTTTTCCAGTATCTCTGGATCAATCGTAACGCTCATGTTATCTCTTTATAAGTTTTTTAAATTCTTCTACAAACAATCTTAGATATGTTTTATCAATTAATCTAATCTGTCTTTTCTCATCTTGTAGTCTATCTTCGTATTCTCTATTTGTTACTACAGATGCACCTGCTGTGTCACTTGATACTTCTAACTTAATTGCTGTGTCACCAGATGACTGCGCTACTTCATAGTGGTGTGTGCCATCTACGTTGTCACCATATTTGTCCATAAGATAATTGCTGTATTGTACTGCGTCTAGTGGCCAGTCATACCAGCTTGTGATATCATTAAGTAATACTACAACCCAATGATATTGTGAGTTGCCATAGTATAAGTCTGCGACTATCTCTGGTGTCTCACCATCTTTGACATCATACTTGTCGAATAGTAGCGTATTTGCTTTGACTTTTGATTTTACTGCAACTCTACGTAATATATCAGTAACAAGTTTGACTGATTGTCCCTTGCCTTCGAAGTCATATTGGTATAGTGGAAACTCTCTAAAATACATCTTAGTATCCTTCCATTATCTTTTCTTTTGTCAATGCTTCTGTTTCCATAAATGACAACTTCATTTCTATTTCTGTAGGAGGTGGTGCGTCACCATCTGGTGTTGCTTTTGGTTTGAATGTTTGATATTGTCCACCTGGACCATATGCTACATCAACACCTGTCAATACAGAATTAGATACGAATGGTAAATAGGTATTCTCTACGCCCTTGTACATATAGTGGATCTCAAACTCTGATGGCATAGTCAGATATCTACCAATAGCTGCGTCAATTGGTTTCTCTGGCATCATGTGAAATTTAAACAACTTGATAATCTTATCTACTGTATCCACTTCACGTTCATTCTTTGGCGTAAATCTAAACGTGTAATTAAATTCTCTCATGTTGATCTTTTCAAAGATCGCTTCTAAGTGTGGGTTCAATGCTTTCTGTGATGATAGTCTTACCACACCAGTAATATCACCACCACCAAGAAACTCACCAATCTGTGCTGGTACATCTTTTAATAGTTTCTCTTTTATCTGCTCTGTTAAGAACTTGACACCACCACCTTCACCAAGATTTGTTAGCGTATCTTTTACACTGCCCTCTACAAACTGTTTCGCAAACTGTCCAGCTGCACCAGTCTCAGATGCTCTGTAGTCTGCCTTGTAACTAAATTCTAAATTAGGTGGCATGTACAAAGCAATAGCATCAGATGTTTTTACGAAGCCTAACTTCGATCTTATGCTATCTCTTTTCTCTCTTGTTACAGTGTTTGCTTGAAAATCATTTCTTGTGCTTGATTCGATACCAACAACACCACCTGTGGCTGCTGTGTAACTGCCACTTGTTCCTGGTTTAGTAGTTTTGCTTTGTCTAACCTCTGTGCCTGCAGGATTGTACTTAGAGTTCTTTGTACGATAGATGTAGAACAGCATATAGTGTCCTAGTCCTGGATCTGTTTCTAGTGTTTCAGGATATACTAAACTACCAAATGAAAACTTGTTTACGTTTGTATGTGCAAACTGAGAGGTATCAATTTGGAAGTTTGATCGTTGACGCAACTTAGCACCGAGTGCAGCGTTGTTGGCTTTACCAACATTACCACTACCCATAATATTAGATGCGAGTTTGTTTATTAAACCAGATATTAATGACATATAAGTATTTATATGAGCTATCGCAAATCATATAAGGGTAGGTACCGACCTAAGAATAAAAACAAGTACAAGGGCAATCCGGCGAATGTTATTTATAGAAGTTTGTGGGAACGTAGGTTTATGGTGTATTGTGACACGAATCCTGCCATTTTAGAATGGGGTAGTGAGGAGTTGATTATACCATACAAGTCGCCGTTAGATAGTAAGATACATCGTTATTTTCCTGACTTTTACATCAAGTACAAAGACAAAGAAGGTAAACTGCGTAAACTCATTGTGGAAGTCAAACCAAAAAAATATACGGTTGCGCCAACTAAAAAACCCAAACGTAAGACTATGAAGTGGCAAAATGAAGTGAGAGAATATCTTAAAAATACTGCAAAGTGGGAGGCCGCAAAACAGTGGTCTGGTAAACGTGGCATGGAATTTACAATACTTACTGAAGATGTCTTAGGCTCATATAAATAGTAGTATGGGTAAAATCCTCGATGATATAAGAAAAGCAGCAGGCGACAAACAAAAGTCAGTCACATGGTATCGTAACAAGATCAAAGAACTTGGTGCGAAAGTATCATCACGTAGACTGATCAATCAAGGTCCACTAAGAAGACAACCTAGTGTAGGTAAATTAAACTTCTTCTTTTATGACCCTAAGTTGAAAAACTTTCTGCCGTATTATGACAGGTTCCCATTAGTGTTGCCAATAGGTTCAGCACCAGGTGGATTCTTAGGAATCAACTTTCACTATCTACCGATTGCATTGAGAGTTAGATTACTAGAGGCACTTGACAATAAGAACTTATCAGCAGCTGACTATAATAGTTTAAAGAGAATTAATTTGATTAAACCAACGATTAAACACTACCTTACAAACCATGTACGATCTGGTTTCTTACGTATAGAAGAAGAAGACTTTTTACCTGCATGTTTATTACCAGTGCAACAGTTCCAGAAAGCATCTATGGCTAAGGTTCATTCAGATAGTAGGAGAATGATATAATGGCAATATTTAGAGCAGGCAAAAAGATAGGTGGTTATGATTTTCGTATAGGATTACCAAGAGGTAAAGAGTATGATAATATACCTGGTGATCCAAGGATTAAGTCACGTGCTAATCCAGAAACAACAATTAACAGATTTAGATCAGCAATATCCAAAGGTGAGGGTGTTGCTAGACAAAGTAGATTCCTAGTACGTATTGGTATGCCAAGAGGTGGTACTAATATGCTAGATGTATTTGGTGAACAGAAAACAGCTAGTAATCCAGAACTTGCTAGAAAACAAGGTCTGGCTGATGCAATGGCACAACAACACATGGAGATCGGTAGAGAGATTGGTCTTATGTGTGAAGCTGTAACACTACCAGATAGAACAATCAATACAAATCCATACAGACACTATGGTCCAACATATAACTTCCCATCAATAGCACAATATGCTGATGTCAACATGACATTTATTGGTGATAAGTTTTTAAGACTAAGACAATTCTTTGAGACATGGCAAAATCTAGTCATTGATCCAGTGACTAATAACACTGGTTACTATGATGATTTTGTTGCACCAGTTGATATATTTCAACTAGGTTCTTTCGATACACTAAACGATAGAGACAGTGCAACATATGGTGTAAGAATGTTTGAGTGTTATCCAACAGCGATTGGTACAGTAGATTATAACTATGGTACAAAGAACGACTATGTTAAAATCAACGTAACTTTCACGTATAGATATTGGTTGAACTTTAACTTAGATATTGACAGCACAGGTAAAGTAGGTGGTCTTTCATCTGGCGAAGTCAAACCAGGATTTCAAGGTCCTGCGTTCTTTCAAAAACTACCACCTGAACTTAAAAGAGCAGGTAGAGATGCGTTTAATCACCTTAAACGTTCTATACCAATTGGTAAAGTATTTGGTGGCAAAGTATTCCCACCATTTACGTTTTAAAATAAGGATGAATAATTATGGCTTTACCCAACATTAACCAACAAACGTTTGAATTGGAAGTCCCATCGACAGATGAGATTATAAAATACAGACCGTTTCTTGTGAAAGAAGAAAAGGTATTACTTCAAGCACAAGAAAGTGGAAAAACAAAAGATCAGATCGAAGCGATCAAAACTATTATTGACAATTGTACCTTTGGTAAGGTAAATGTAGATGAATTACCAAGTTTTGATTTAGAGTATATCTTCTTAAATATACGTTCTAAGTCAGTAGGTGAAACTGTCAAACTAAAAGTAAGAGCACCAGATGACAACGAGACTATGGTGCCAGTAGAAGTTGACTTATCGAAAGTCAATGTACACGTGGATGTGGACCACACAAACAAAATTGAACTAACAAAAGATGCAGGATTAGTTATGACATACCCTACAATGGATATGTTCATGGATGCTAATCTATCGAATCCGTCTACAGATGAGATGTTAGATGTGATTAGTAAGTGTATTCTACAAATATATAATGGTGAAGAAGTATACGATAAAGCAAGTACATCGGATAAAGATAGAAAAGACTTTATTGAAAACTTAACTCAGGAACAATTCTTAAAACTACAACACTTCTTTAAGACTATGCCTAAATTAAAGCATGAGGTTAAAGTAACAAACCCTAAGACTAAGAAAAAGGGTACTGTAGTAATTGAAGGCCTCCAGAGTTTTTTTTAGTATGCCTCTCTCATATTGATTTTGAGAGCTACTACAGATTGAACTTTGCATTGATGCATGTTCACAAATGGGCGCTCGAAGATATTATGAATATGTTGCCGTGGGAGAGGGAGATATATGTAACACTTCTCAACCAACATGTTGAGGAGGAAAACAAAAGATTAGAAGCAAGGAGCAAAAAAAGAAATGGCTGAAGAAATTAAAAAAGACTATCACCCAGCAGATTCAAATGGTGATGGTGTGGTTTCAGATAGAGAACATGAAATGTATCTGGAATTTAAAAGAAAAGAATTAGACGACCAAGATGCTCAAAGAGATGCTATGAGAAAGATGACATGGTATGCATTAGCAGGATTGTTATTATACCCATTCTTAATTCTTGTAACGTCTGTATTTGGTGCTGAAAATGCATCAAAAAATATCGCTGACATAGCACCAACATACTTTGTTGCTGTTGCAGGCTTAGTTGCAGCGTTCTTTGGTGCTGATGCAATCAAAAACAAGAAATCTAAAAAGAAGGACATGGACTTTTAATAAATGGCAATCGATATCACAAAATTACCTGGAGATATGCTTATAGGGGTTGATAACCTCAATAAGAAATTCAAGCAGTTCGCTAAAGACTTCAAAGATCAAAACGAATCGATCAGAATACAAGAAGCTAGAGATCGTGCGATGAATACTGAGGCTGTAAAAGAGGCTCTTGCTAATCAAGCAGAGCGTCAAGCATACTATACAACTCAGTTTATGAAAGAGGGTATGAGTGAGCAAGAGCAATTGGCTGCCAAAGATCAAGCTAGAAAAGAAGCACAGCTTGATACTATGAACGCATTAAGAGAACAACAGCAACTCGCATATGAGAATGAGACTGGTCCTGTTAGTGCTACATTTACTATGATGGTAGATAAACTTGACGCCTTGTTAGGTGTATCAGAGAAAGCAAACAAACTAGCAGAGTTTAGAAATGATGTTGCGAAGAAAGGTCTAGTACAAACAATCAAAGATAATAGAGCTGCAAAGGCAGAGGCAGAAAGAGAAGATGCATTAGCAGAATCCGATGACAGTAAAGGCATTGGTAGTAAGATAGGTGACGTTGCAGGCAAGGCATTTGAACCACTTAAAAATATATTTGGTGGATTAAAGGCAGTGTTCTTAGGTGCAGCTGGTATCTTTGTACCATTACTTGCGTTCTTCAAAGCATTAGAGAATCCTAAGTTTAGAGAGATAGTATTTGCATTATTAGATTTTGGTAAGAGAGTATTTAAAGAATCACTTCAAACAATTATAGATGTATTCAGTAGTCTTATTGACACTATTACAAGCATCGTAGATAAGTTTAAAATTATATTCAGTGGCGACACCACACTAAAAGAAAAGTTTGACGCCTTCTTTGGTATATTTGGTGACATTGGTAAGTTTATATTTGATGCGATTGACACAATCACTGAAAACTTACTCAACGTATTTGGTTTATCGTTTGCACCATATGATGGACTAGCATCGTGGGTTGTAGGTAAGATTGGTGAGGCATTTACTGCAATTAAGAACTTCTTTGTAGGTGCATATAATTTTGTCTTAGATGGGTTTACTAATATTGTTGACTTCATAGTTGACAAAGTAACAGCTGCATTTACTGGTATCAAAAACTTCTTTATGGGTGTTGCTGAGTTTACTGTCGATGGATTTACATCATTGAAAGACTTTGTTGTAGATAAAGCAACTTCAGGATTTAGAGTAGTCAAAGATTGGTTTAGTGGTGTAACAGAGTTTTATGTAGATAGTTATGGTAATATCAAAGACTTTATCGTAGACAAAGCAACTATGGCATTTCAAGGTGTTAAAGATTGGTTTGGTGGTGTAGGTGATTTCTTTGTAGATGGATTTACATCATTCAGAGACTTCTTGTTTGGTGAAGATGGTATTGTTTCAAACGCAATCAATTGGGTTAAAAATCTGTTTAGTTTTGAGTTACCAGACTTTAGAGATTTCTTACCTAAATGGTTAGGTGGTAAAGGTAAAGATTTAGAAGATGTTCAAATGGCACAAGCAGGAACTGCTGGTGACATGGCAGGTGAGGCAGCAATGGAGAATGCAGCCACAGATACACAAACTCAGCTTGACAAGTTATTACAGTTAGATGAAAAGGCAGCGAAAGAACAGTACGAAGCCTTGATGAAGAAGATGGAAGCAAATGAAGAACTAACTGCTGATGAGCAACAATTCATTCAACAAATTAATGTAGTCAAAGGTGGTGATAGTGTAAACACTAATTCATCTACAGGCTTCAGTACACGTAAATTACCGTTTAATGATGACCTGACTACTCAGGCATTAACAACATCATATCCATAAGTTGATTTTCTAGCCACTAATAGATAAAAAGATTTAAATCGTTTATTCTGTATTCTTTGTTTCTTAGTCTGTTTTCTATTCTTATTCAAATTCATAGTCAATAGATGTGCTCGTCTTCCAGTGTTGGGCATAGAAATCTCCTGTATAAAATGTTGTGTGAAAATAGGCGTAATATAGAACATATTAACCTTCCGTAATGTAGACCTAGAAGTATTTAGTTATAGATCGGTTTGTAAATGGTAATCAATTCTTCTTTTCCTTTAACTTTTATCTTATCTATTTCAACAGATTTGATATCTTTTAATTGTTCTTGTGTATAAGAAGAATATATTAATGCTGGTACTTTACCATTCTCATCTTTGTAGTTACGTGTCGCAGCTTCTAGTCTTGCAGCTAGATTGACACTATCACCTATAACAGAATAGTCTAGTCTGTTTTCAGAACCCATATTACCTACAATACAAGTTCCTGTGTTGACACCAGAACCAATATTGATATCTGGTAAACCTTTTTCTTTAAATTCTTTTTTGATGTTCTCTGTTTCTTTTGCACATTCTATTGCTGTCTTTACTGCCATCTCAGCATGATTAGGACAATCAAGTGGTGCGTTCCAAAATGCCATAATACAATCACCCATATACTTGTCAATCGTACCACCATTCTTCAATACAATCTTAGACATACGATTTAAGTAATCATTTATTAC
>MDTA01189656.1_pt1 | contig 10270 bp, 6 predicted proteins | sample 811151 | NCBI WGS metagenome assembly MDTA01 (sample SAMN05326648, study PRJNA326480) | marine metagenome | isolation source: seawater | place: Indian Ocean: South | collected 2010 | reverse complement strand
TGGTGGCCCCGTGTAGGCGCAACAGCGGTCTGTCCGCGTCGAAATGCGCGATCAGCCCACGGGTTTCCATCGGCACTGCGCCATGCCGGTTGGTGAAGAATTTTTCCTTTCGTGTGTAATCGGCATTGGCGAAGGCCGCGTCGCAGTCGCCGCGTGATACCGTATACCGGGTGCCCATATTTTCGCCTGCGTCTTCATGGATCAGGATGTCTCCGGCGGCTGCCTGATCGACGGTCGTGACCGCGGGCAGAGCCTCGTAATCAATGTCAATCCGCTCTAGCGCGTCTTCTGCGATGTAACGGTTCTCGGCGACGATGACGGCGATCGGTTCTCCCGCATAACGCACCTTGTCGATGGCCAACGGGCGTTGCAGAAAACGTTCAAACCCCGCAAACGGCGCCAGGCGCAGCGGTATCAGCGGCAGCTCGCCCTCAACATCGGCGGCACAAAAAGCGTCGATCACTCCGTCCATATCTCGGACCTCTGACAAATCTATCCGGTTGATACGGGCATGTCCGTGCGGACTGCGAAAGACGGCCATCGACGCCATGTTGGGCAGTTTCAGGTCATCGACAAAGCATGCCGTGCCGGCCAGCAGCCGGGCATCTTCCAGCCGGTTGACCGGCTCGCCGATATATTGCCGGCTCACTTGCCGGCCCTCAGGTCACCCTGAACCCGCGCTGCAGCGGCCAGTAGCTTTTCGTCCCCGTCCAGGGAGCCCATCAGTTGCAGACTAGTCCGGGGTACTGCGGTTGAATGCGGGTTTGGAAAGGCGACAACTGGATTGCCCGTCAGATTGGCCAAACAGGTCAGCATGGTCATTGCGACCACTACCGGAACTTTGCCTCCTGCCAGCGTCACCCGCCGGCCGTCGGCGCGCGGCGGGGGCACTGGCAGGGTGGGTGAAATTAACGCGTCGTATTTTGCTAGTGTCGTCTGCATCCGATCCGACGCCGCCCGCACCCATTCCCAGGCTGCCTCCACGCCCTCCGGAGCCAACAATTCTGAATGGCGGAGGGCGGCCTGAGCGGCCTTGCCAAGCTGCTCCAGTTCGACGTCCATCAGTTCGGCATAAAAATTTGCGGCTTCCGTTAGCACGATGACGCCATGCGCCTCCGCCAGGTTCTCCCGCCCTGGTACTGGTACGCGTTCGACGGTGTGGCCCTGTTCGGCGAGCGTTTCCGCGACGCGATCGAGTTCGGCGGCGATGGCGCCTTCGAAAATCCCCGCGCGGTCAATCTCGACGGCAATTTTCAGAGCATCCTTTTTTGGAGCGTTCGGCGCGCGCCCGATAAGGACAAGAGCGGCTTGTTCCAGTATTGCCAGGTCCGCGGCTAGCAACCCGACATGATCAAGCTGCGGCGTCAGTGGGAAGACCCCGTCATTCGAGACGCGCCCGTAGGTTGGCTTGAATGCCGCGATTTCGGTGCAGGCGGCGGGAATACGAACGCTGCCTCCGGTATCGGTGCCGACCGCGAAATCGCAATATCCGGCCGTGATGGCGGCAGCCGACCCGCCGGAGGATCCGCCGACAATCAAATCCGGGAAGTTTGGATTCGCCGTCTGCGGGGTCGATGCGCCGAAACCGCCGGCATCGGTCTGGGTCATTCCGATAAAGGCCGCGCCGCCGTCGAGAAGTGATTGCACGGAAGGCGCGGTTGCCCCGGCCTTGCGTTCGGCAAACAACGGATGGCCCGCCGTGAACGCACAGCCTTCCACCGCCACGTTGTCTTTCACGGCGAAGCGCAGGCTGGACAGAGGGCCAGTTTTGGAGCGGGCGATTTTCCGCCGTTCGACTAGCGCATTATGCGGGTCGGCCTCCACTAACGGTCGCGCAGCCGGTCCATCAGGGATTTTTCCTGCCCACCGTCGATCTCGATCTGGGTGCCGTTAACGAAATACATCAGCGGAGAGGAAAGCATCACGCACAGATTGGCGACCTCTTCTACTTCGGCTATTCGGCCTAGCGGGATTGATGACGGTGCCAGCTTGTCGGCTTCCTCGAAGGACAGCCCCATGTCCCTGGCCATGGCGTTGACCAGGCCGGTCCAGCGTTCGGTGCGGACCGGGCCCGGGTTCACGGCGACGAAGCTGATATTGTCCTTGCCGTACTGTCCTGCCAGCGACATCGTTAAATTCTGGCCCGCCGCATTGGCGGCCCCGGGCGCAATTTCCCAGTAGGACGGTTTCACCCCGTCATTTCCAATCAGGTTCACCACCCGACCACCGCCCTGTTCGACCATGATCGGCAGCACATAGCGCAGGCACCGCACATAGCCCATGAATTTGAGCTGAAGCGACTGCGCCCAGTCGTCTTCCGACAGATGTTCGATGATCCCGCCGGGCGAGGATCCCGCGTTGTTGACCAAGATATCGACGCGTCCCAGCTCCTTCGCGCCGTCCTCCACGAATTTGCGGGCCTGATCGTCGTCGGTGAGATCGGTCGGGATCGCGACGACTTTCACGCCCGTTGCACTGCGGATGGCCTGTGCCGTTTCCTCCAGCACTTCCGGCCGTCGGGCGCAGATGGCGACATCGACCCCTTCCTGCGCAAGGCCCATGGCAATGCCTTTGCCGATGCCTTCGCTGCCGCCGGTGATCAGCGCTGTTTTTCCTTTAAGTTGAAGCTCCATATTTCTCTCCCTATATTTCTGTTGCCCCAATATTCCGTTTTTTCAGCTGTCTGTCAGCCGGTGATCCATCCAGTTACCGGCGTTGACTGTTTCGAAAAATTCGCTCAGTGCGGCGTTAACGATGTCCGGTTCCTCCATGGTGATCGTATGGCCGGTGCGCGGCACGACCTGCAACGCGGCGGTTGGAACCGTTCGTTTCAGGAACAGGCTGCCCTCGATGCAGGGCTGGTCTTCGTCGCCCACCAGCACCAGCAGCGGCGGCTGGAATTCTTTCAGGCCATCTTCCATGTCCCACAGCGTCGGCCGGTCACGCTGCAGGTTCAGCATGGTCAGCGCTGCGCCTACGGGTGACAGGCCAGCAAGAATGCCCTCGAATTCGACGAATTGTGCCGGTTTCTTGGCCTCGAACGTATTCCGCATGGGAAACCGGGCGTAGATAGATGCGGATTCTCCGATCAGTTTTTCGCGAAACATTTGCGCGATGTCTTCACATGCCTGACGCGCGGTTTTCCGTTCGTCCGGTTTCGATCCCCAGCCACACCCCAGAGCCGAGACCGACAGACATCGGTTCGGATGGCGCAGGCCCATATGCAACGCGGTATATGCACCCATGGAATGACCGACGACGTGGACTTTTTCGATGCCTATACCGTCGAGGACTGCCACGGTATCGGCCACCGCTATATCCTGGCTATACGCGTCGTCGTTTTCGGGCACGTCCGACGGCGGATAGCCTCGGGCGGAATAGGCAACGCAGCGGTAATCCGCGGATAGTGCGGCCACCTGAGCTGCCCAGGTGCGGTGATTGCCCGCGAATTCGTGCAGAAAAAGGACGGCCTCGCCCTGACCGGTATCCTCAAAATAGAGGCCAGTGCCGTCGGAAGCGTTTAGTATTGGCACATGAAATTCCGTCAAGTAAATCCTGAGGCCGGATGATGGCAGCGTCGCCGAAGCCCGACAAGAGAGGCCGCCTGGTAACTTGATACGGCCTCGTCCCCATTTGATTTAGATGGGCAAGGATTTTGTGGGGGCAATAACGAGGTGTGGGATCGCGCGGATTGGGTGCGCCGACCAAGATCACCTACCTGTAACCTGGATCTCTGGGGGTAAAACCCGGCAGTAAACCTTAAGCTCTATCGAAAAATTGGCGGAAAAGAGTGGGAGTCGAACCCACCAGGGACGTCTAACGCCCCTCACCGGTTTTGAAGACCGGGCGCCCCACCGGGGAACGATTCTCTTCCGCGCGGCGGATGGATAGCAAAATCCTGCGCTCGGGAATACGAAAATTCACCCCTTGCCGATGTGTCCTTCTCCCCTGGAAAATGAGCCCTTATTTTTAGGGGGTTGAGGAGAGGGAAAAGACCGCCGTGCTGCCGCGTTAGCGGCTTACGAACGAAATACATCCACCGCCGGACGGATGATTTCGTGGCCGTCGCCGACGCGGCGGGTGAACTTAACCCTGTTGAAAAATTCCAGCCCCTCGATGGCTAGGTTGCGGCCGATATTGGAGGCGTCGCGGAAAGCTGCCGCCGTAATCTTATGATCGTCCGCATCCGCCGCGACCTTCTCTGCGATGTCGGCAAGGTCGCGCAGTTTTCCGGGCGGGTAGAAACGGTTTTTGGCGATCCGCACCACCAGCCCGTGTCGCCCGGCGCGGACCATGAGCGTTTCCACCTTGCGCGGCTCGCCGCCAATCGCCTGCGCGATCTCCGTCACCACCGGGGGGCGCAATCCGCCGTCTTCTAGTAGCGGTTTGATCTTCTTCCAGTTAGTCGCATCTGCGCCCTGCAGACTGGGCTGGTGCGACGGCAGGCGCACGCCCATACCTTCTTTCAAAATGATACCTTCGCGGACCAGCTCGGCTGAAATGGCCACGGCCGCTTCCGGTGGTAGCCTGATGCCGGTGCCGGTCAGGATCCGGTTTTCTCCCGGCCCGACCATATCCGGCGATTTTCGGTGGAATGCGGCCAGCCCGTCCAGGACTGCATCGCACATCCCGGCCCAGCGGGCGTCTGAAAAACCTAGCGAGCCGCTTTCCATGGGCACCTTTTTCATCGGTACCAGTTCCTGTAGTGCCTCCATATCCGCGTCCGTCAGGTTGCGAACCGCCGCGAAACGATCCAGACGTAGTCCGTTGGGAGACACGTCCAGAAGCTGTAACAGGGCTGTGCCCTCGTCGGTTTCTTCCATAGCGGCCAGGAAGGCTAAGCGTTCTGGCCGCGCCCGGCCCCGGGCCGGCGGATAGACGTCGATTACCCGGCCACCGCCAACGGTGCGCTGGGCCGATTGATCGCGGATGATCAGCCCGTCGCCGTGAGCCACGCCGATCGGGTGATCCAGCACGAGTTGCGCCAGCCCGGTCCCTCCCGGCTCGATATTGTTCTGCCCCAGCACCGCGACCCGGCCTGTCGTTTCCGACGCTCCCAGATGCACATGGACCGGCGTCCAGTGCGCCAGCGCCCGAGCTTCGGACTTCAGGACCCTCAGCCGCACGTCGATCTTGTGGGCGGGTGCCGGCGGCGCGCCTGATATCAACCAGTCGCCGCGGGCAATCAAATCCTTGTTCAGCCCGATTCCAGCCAGGTTCAGGGCGCAGCGTTGTCCCGCCCGGCCGGCCTCGGCCTCGGCATTCTGGGCATGGATGCCACGCACGCGCACCTCCATGTCCGCGCCCAGCACACGGGCTCCGTCGCCGGCAGTGATTTCTCCCGAAAAAACGGTGCCAGTCACAACCAATCCGGCGCCAACGACATCGAAACTGCGGTCGATGGCAAGGCGAAAATTGCCCCCGGCGGCGCGCGGCGGCAGGGCAGTAGCGGTCTCCAGAAGATGGGATTTCAACCCGTCGATCCCGTCGCCCGTCATCGCGGAGACCGGGAACATCGGAATGCCCTCCAGCGAGGTACTGGCCAACAGCACGTCGATCTGTTCGGCAACTTCCACGGCACGCTTTTCTTCCACCCGGTCGATCTTGGTCAGCGCCACGGCGCCACGTGTCACTCCCAGGAGATCTAAAATGGCAAGATGTTCCTCCGTCTGTGGCATCGGGCCGTCATCGGCGGCCACGACAAACAGGACAAAATCAATTCCCGCTACACCGCATAGCATGTTACGGATAAAACGTTCGTGACCCGGCACATCGATAAATCCGATGGTTTCGGCGCCTTCCATCGGCAGATAGGCGAACCCCAGATCGATGGTCAGGTTGCGCTTCTTTTCCTCGGGCAGACGGTCGGTATCAACGCCTGTCAGCGATTTGATCAGCAGCGTTTTGCCGTGATCCACATGTCCGGCGGTGGCGATGATCATCGGGGAAAGTCGAGTTCCGAAAGCTGGGAGACGAACCCGTCCTCGTCTTCCAGACAGCGGAGATCGAGAATGAAGGTGTCGTCCTGGATGCGCCCGATCACTGGCACCGGCAGGGCGCGAAACGCGTCTGCCAGGGCATTCAGGGGCGTACCGCCCTTTGCGTTGGGCGCGATGGCGATGCCGGCGCTGGGAATACGCCGTGTTGGCAGTGCGCCCGATCCGATCTGACTTTCGCAATCTGCATCGGTAATTTCCGCCATGTCGCCCAGATGTTCCGCCAAAGCCGGCCCTATCCGCGCCGCGGCCGCGCGGATGTCATCGACGGTACGGGCCAGCGCCTGCAGCGTCGGCACCCGGTCGGTTAGCCGGTCCGGGTCCGCATACAGCCGTAACACGGCTGACAGAGCGGCGATTGTCATCTTGTCGCAGCGGAGTGCGCGTTTCATCGGGTTCTGCTTGATGCGGGAGATATAATCTTGGGTGCCGACGATGATCCCCGCCTGCGGCCCGCCCAGTAGCTTGTCGCCCGAAAATGTCACGACGTCAGCGCCCTGACGCATCGCTTCCATCGGTGTCGGTTCGTGGGGCAGGCCGAATTGTTCCAGATCGGTCAGGGTGCCACTGCCGAGATCGATGGCGAATGGCATGCCGTTGTCATGGCACAGCCTGGCAAGATCGGCTTCCGGCACATCCGCGGTGAAACCTTCCACCACGTAGTTGCTGGTGTGCACCTTCATAATCATGCCGGTGTTTGGGCCGATGGCCTTTGAAAAGTCCTTCAGATGGGTGCGGTTGGTCGTGCCGACTTCCACCAGCGTGCACCCGGACTGGGACATGATGTCCGGCATGCGGAACGATCCGCCGATTTCGATGAGTTCGCCGCGGGATGTGGGAACTTCCTTACCCAGCGCGAACGTGTTCAACACCAGCATCACGGCGGCGGCATTGTTGTTGACGATGGTGGCGGCTTCGGCACCGGTGATCCGGCAAAGCTGGCCCTCTATATGTTCGTCCCGATCGCCGCGCCGTCCTTCCGCCAGCCGGTATTCCAAATTGCTGGCGCCCCGGGCGGCCTCGGCAACGGCCGCGATCGCCTCTTCCGGCAGGGCGGCGCGGCCGAGATTGGTATGAAGGACCGTTCCCGTCAGGTTGAATACCGGCCGTAACGACGGCGCGCCCAGCGCTTGCAACTTTTCGCCCGCCAGGGCCAAAATGCCGGCTTCTTCCGGCGGTTCGGTCTTGTCGGTCGTATAGGCCTTGCGAATATCGGATAGGGCGTCGCGCAGCGCGTCGGTTGTCTCCGCGCGGCCGAATTCGGCAATCAGGGCCGCTGCCGCATCGCTGTTCAACAGCCGGTCGACCGACGGCAGCGTGGCCAGCGGGGATTTGGTGTTACCGTTCATGGGCGCACAATACTGTGTGCTGCGGCATTGGGAAACGCCGCCGTCTTTGGGTGTCAAAGCCCGGTTTCCATCGTATACTCAACCTCACAGGAGGATTGTCATGAGCGCGGAAAGGTCGTTTCGAAAAGAGGTTGAATCGCTGCGTCTCGGCGACGGCGAAATCTTCCATGGCGAGGGGATTTTGGCTGTGACCAAGGCGCTGCTGCAGTCTGGCGTGGCCTATGTCGGCGGTTATCAGGGCGCGCCGGTTTCGCACCTTCTGGATGTGCTGCTGGATTCCGAGGAACTGATGGACGAAATGGGCGTCCATGTGGAAACCGGCGCAAACGAAGCCGCCGCTGCTGCGATGCTCGGTGCCTCAATTAACTATCCATTACGCGGTGCGGTGGGATGGAAATCCATCGTGGGCACAAATGTCGCGGCAGATGCGCTCAGCAATCTGGCGTCCCCCGGTGTGGTCGGCGGCGCCTTGATCATCAGCGGGGAGGATTACGGCGAAGGCGCCAGCATCATCCAAGAACGCACGCTGTCGATGGCGATGAAATCCAGCATGTGGATGGTCGATCCCAGACCCAACCTGACCACCATCGTCGACACCGTGGAAAAATCCTTCGAGCTTTCGGAGGTATCGAACACACCCATCATTATGCAGCTCCGCATCCGCGCCTGCCATGTGCAGGGAAGATTCGTGGCAAAGGACAACCGCAAACCGACAATTAATACGCGGGAACGTAAAAAGGACCCGGCGCCGTTCGAATACGCCAGGCTTGCGCATCCGCCGGTGACTTTCATCCAGGAAAAACTGAAAGTCGAACAACGTCTACCGGCTGCGCGGAAATATATCCGTGAGAAAGGGCTGAACGAAATATTCGACGGCGATATTTCCCGCCATGGAATCATCGTGCCGGGCGGTCTCTACAACACCCTGATTAGGCGTCTTGCCCGCCTTGGTCTCGCCGACGATTTCGGGAATACCCGTATTCCGCTGTTGGTTCTCAACGTGATACACCCGCTGGTGCCCGATCAGATCACCGATTTCTGTGCCGGGCGCGATGCGGTGCTGGTGATGGAAGAAGGCAACCCGGAATATTTGGAACACCAGATCAACGGCATTCTGCGTAAGGCCGATATCCAGACCCGGGTTCACGGCAAGGATGTAATGCCCATGGCGGGCGAATACAACGCCACCGTCATGCACAAGGGCCTGATGGGCTTTATCGAGGCCGAAGGGCTGGGCATCGGCGATCCGGCATCTATCCGGGAGGAAGATCAACGGTTTTCCGCAGCCCTGGACGGCGCGGCGGACGCATTCCCCGCGCCCCTGCCGCCACGCCCGCCGCAGTTCTGTACTGGGTGTCCTGAACGGCCCGTGTTTTCGGCGCTGAAACTGATCCAGGCGGAGGTCGGCAAGGTTCATATTGCTGCCGATATCGGCTGCCATGCCTTCGCGACGTTCGAGCCGTTTTCCATGGGTAACTCCATTCTCGGCTACGGCATGTCGCTGGCCAGCGCTGCGGCGGTGGCGCCCTTCCAGGATAAGCGGTCGATATCGATCATGGGAGACGGCGGGTTCTGGCACAACGGACTGACAACCGGCGTGATCGGCACCATGCTGAACGAAGGCGATTCCGTCCTCGTCATTATGCAAAACGGTTTCACGTCGGCGACTGGCCAGCAGTTCATCCCGTCCAGCGAAAAGGGCAGGGGCGGGCGCAAGCCGGGCATGTCCATCGAAAAAACCCTGCAAAGCCTCGGCGTGCCGTGGCTGCGCAAAGTGCGCACCTATTCGGTATCCGAAATGGTCGATACGCTGCGCGAAGCGCTGACCACGCCGGAAAAAGGCCTGAAGGTCATTATCGCAGACGGCGAATGCCAGTTGGCGCGACAGCGACGTCTCCGGGGGGAACATGCCGAAAAATTGAAACAAGGCGGGCGGGTCGAGTTGCCGCGGTTTGGCATCGATGACGAGGTCTGCACCGGCGATCATTCATGCATTCGTCTGTCCGGCTGTCCGAGTCTGACAATCAAGCCTAATCCCGACCCGTTGCGCAGCGATCCCGTCGCCAACGTCAACAACAACTGTGTCGGGTGCGGGCTGTGCGGCGAGGTCAGCCATGCAGCGACCTTGTGTCCATCATTCTACCGCGCGGAACGGGTGCGTAATCCCGGCATCGTGGACCGCGCGGTTGCCGGGCTGCGGAACGGCGTAATCAACCTGCTGCAGGGGCGCGCAGCATGACCGGATCGGTCAACCTGCTGGTTGCCGCTCTCGGCGGTGAAGGCGGCGGAGTTCTGACCAGTTGGGTGGTGAATGCCGCGCGCGACAGTGATATGCCGGTTCAAGCAACATCCATCCCCGGCGTCGCCCAACGGACCGGGGCGACCACCTATTACATCGAAATTTGGCCCGAAACCTGGGCGGAACTCGGCGATCGCCAGCCGGTACTTGCCCTCAGCCCTGCAGTGGGTGAGGTCGATATCTTCGCCTCAAGTGAATTACTGGAAGCCGGCCGGCAGATCCAGGCCGGGTACGTTTCGCCGGATCGGACGTTGCTTATTTCATCGACGAACCGGGTCTACGCGACGGCGGAAAAAATGCAGATGGGTGACGGGCGCTCGGATGATAAGAAACTGGTCCAGGCGGCGGGAGATCGTTCGCAAACCCATATCCTCTTCGACATGGAAGATGCCGCCCGCGAAGCTGGTGCCCATGTCAGCGCGGTGCTTCTGGGGGCAATTGCCGGGTGTGGCAGACTGCCCATCGCTGCTGAAAAATTCAGCGAAGGCATTCGTGCGGAAGGCAAGGCGGTGGACGCCAACCTCGCCGGGTTTGAGGCGGGGCTTAAAGCGGCACGGGGCGAAATGGCGGTGCGGGAGACGCAGCCGCACGAACGGTACAGCGGCGTCACGGTTTCCAGCCAGATA
>MDTA01024256.1_pt1 | contig 10270 bp, 9 predicted proteins | sample 811151 | NCBI WGS metagenome assembly MDTA01 (sample SAMN05326648, study PRJNA326480) | marine metagenome | isolation source: seawater | place: Indian Ocean: South | collected 2010 | reverse complement strand
GCGTTACATCAGAAAACGAATTGGATAAACTTGTTGCGGGACTATTGCGACATCCTAAAATCGCCATATTATCTGACGAGATCTATAGCCAAATGCTTTATGATGGTAAGGAGCATAAAAGCCTACTGCGATACCCTGAGATTTATGACCAATTAATAACATTGGATGGTTGGTCAAAAACATATGCTATGACAGGCTGGCGACTTGGGTATGCGGTCTGGCCAGAAAAATTAGTTTCATACGTTACCCGCTTGTGCATCAATAACCATTCTTGTGTTAATGCACCAACTCAATATGCGGGAATAGCGGCGCTGAATAGCTGTGAAAGTTTTGTTAAAAATATGATGAAACAATTTAATGAGCGCCGTCTATTGATCCACCAGGAATTAAACCGAATACCACAATTCAAATCTGAATTACCCAAAGGTGCATTTTATTGCTTTGCTAATATTAAGGGAACCGGTTTATCATCAACCGCAGCACAAGAACTTTTTCTCAACAAAGGTGGGGTTGCTACAATTTCTGGAACAAGTTTTGGTTCATATGGTGAAGGTTTCTTGCGGCTCTCGTATGCCAACAGTATAGAAAATATCAAAGAAGCACTTCGGCGGATAACTCTATGCTTTTGATCCAGCAAATAGAAATTTAAGATTTACATTCACGCACGTTTAAATACTTTTACCCTCAATTACAGTTACTTTGGCCATCGCTTGTTCCTTAAGTCCCTGGACAGACTTTAATACCTCTAAGTTGTTGCCAGACTCATTTTGATCTGCAAATACTTCAATGATAAACCCTGAGTTGTCAGATGATTTAAACAAGTGCCGCGAGGAGCCATCTTTGGCTAACGGTTGAGCCACAGCCTCTATTGCCGACCATAACGAAGGAGCAAGCAGCGTAAACATTATAGTTCTTCCATACATCAGTCTGTACCAGCTATAACAGTTGCAGACACATACTTTTCCATCTTTTCATGCCCTATCTCAAAAATCTTTTGAAATTCTTCTGCTTCGAAGGCTCGAGACCAACTTAAGCTTGAAAAATTTCCTGATGCGAGAACGATGTTACACAAAACCTCTAACTTTTCATCATTTTCTGCCGAGACTATTGAGATGAAATTTGTAGCCTGACCGGTTGTAAATAGAAACTCGTGCATTTCTATGTTAAGCGATTTCAAAAACGGTTCCACAAACTGCCTTCGGTTTTGCGGTTTATTCAACATAGCGCTTGTAAAATCTTGGCTTGATTTTCCCGAAATTATATATTTTTTTTTCATCTTGATGTCCTTTTTCTTATTTTCTAACGAGTCCACAGGTTGTTACATAATCTGATCACATATTCAATTTTTGAGTTCTGGGACCCAATTTTCATCCGCAAGTTCAAATCCTGAAAATTGAAATGCTGGGGCCACCATGCAGCTTACAAGCGACCATTTACCAAGTGAATTTGCAGTCTGCCACCAATTCTTCTCCACAATGAAGTGTGGTCTTTGCCCCAGTTCCAGAGCTGCGCCTAGCTTGATCGAACTCGCATCTTTTCCATCTTTTGAAACAGTTAATGCTAAAGGGGCACCGGCGTGCCAAAACCAACACTCTGTTGCATCAACCCGGTGCCAGTGTGAGAACTCATCCAGGTCAAGCAAATAATAAATTATTGAGCACAACTTTCTTTCCGGGCTAAACTTTGTACGATCTACAAAAGTCTCACAGTAATGGCCGCCCTCTGGATGCGGTTTTAAATTCAAGCGCTTTATTATTTCCGATGAAGACTCCATCCATAGTTTTCCTTTCTTTATATCCCTCTATCTTATAAGTTTGAATCTATATTGTTGAAAAGTCAGAAAGTAAACTAAAGTTGTGATTAGATTAAAGTTGTACTGGGATTTACAGTTCTGATCTTTTTCTTCTCTAATAATAGTTTTTTGAGGTAAAAAATGGCTAAACCATCAGACCACTTGCTTAAAAGATCACTCAGTAGCCAACCTGAATTTAGTAAATTCCTTGGAATCTCTATTTTAACTGCTACAAAAAAACAAGTCAGAGCTGAATTAACCGTAAAAAAGGAATTTGCTAATCGCAACAACGTTATGCATGGAGGGGCTATAATGGCGTTTGCAGACGATATCGGTGGTGTCACAGCATTGTTAAATCTAGAACATAGTTTGAGTACTACGACAATAGAAAGTAAAACAAACTTCTTTCGACCCATCAAAATCGGAGAAAAAATAATTGCTAAATGTGAAATCCTAAAAAATGGGCAAAAAATAGTAGTACTTCAGACAAAAATATTTAGATCTGATCAAAAAGTTGCGGCAATAGTTACGCAAAGTCAAATGAAACTAAAATTTAAAAACTGATAATTCTCAAATGCTTTTGTTTATTTTAGAGAAATTAATTGGTCTCGGTGAAACAAATTAGACAATAAAGTTCACTATTTACAGGCAGATAAAATTTGTTTTGCTTGAATAAATTATTCTTATCCTTAAATAACACAAAGATTATTTTTAAATCGCATAGATGTTTTGTTGGAACCCATTTGCGAAGAAACATAAAGATTATGAAAAGAAATTAAGCTTGATTGCAAAATGCGCCCATCAGATTGGATTAACGACATAGCAACCCCAAACGGTTGTCCACCCCAAAACTTGTTCGGTTTCTTTAGGTGGAGCCTATCTGGAAGCTTTTCTGTTTTAGCTTTATCAGGATTTGCGTCTATTTTAACCGGTATAATGGAAGTATCAGCGGCTCTAATACTTGGATTATTGATTGATGCCGCACTAACTTCGTCTGACTTGGATCCTTTTGGTGATAATTTTTTAGTTTTAGCTGGAAGCATTTGTTTTTTCTTGTTGTTGAGGCCAGTAGTTTTTGGGGTGTCATCTTACATGCAAACAGTGGTGATTACGCCAAATATATTCAATCTTGTTTTATCACGTTTACACCGTTGGACGTTAGGACAATCTGTACAGTTTTTTGACAATGATTTTGCGGGTCGAATTGCTCAAAAAGAAATGCAAACTGCAAGAGCAGTTACTGATGTTGTAGTTGAAATCGTGCACACAGTGCTGTTTGCACTCGCATCAGTGATTGGAGCAGCCTTTATGTTGGTAACGATTGACTTTTCTTTAACAATTGGATTGATATCATGGTTAGTAGCTTACCTTTTCATGATAAAGTACTTCATGCCATTAATAAGGTCTCGGTCAAAAGGTCGTGCTGGTGCTCGAGCGATGGTAACAGGTCAGATTGTAGATACAGTTACCAATATCAAAACCGTTAAATTGTTTGGACATGACGACAACGAGGATAATGCTGCATTAAGTGCGATGGCTAGTTTTCGTAGGCATTCGCTAAAGTACGGATTTATTGCGGCTTGGTTTAGGTTTTGTCTAAATGGGTTAGCTGGAGTGCTCCCCGTCATGATGGTAGGCGGCTGTCTATTCTTTTGGAGCGCCGGCAATGTAACTGCAGGTGATATTGCAGCCGCTGGTGCAATATCTTTGCGTCTGGCTCAAATGACAGGTTGGGTGAGCTATACTTTAATGACGCTCTACACTAATTTAGGTGAAATTGAGGACGGAGTAAAGACTTTGACCACGGCCCACGATCTCGTTGACACACCTAATGCACAACCACTAACGGTTAAGTCTGGCGAGATTAACTTTGAAGGCGTACATTTTGCCTATGGGAACGATATTGCTGGAGTAATTGATATTTCACTCAAGATCGCACCCGGTGAGAAAGTTGGTGTCGTTGGCGCATCTGGTGCTGGAAAATCTACATTGGTGTCACTATTACTCCGGCTTTACGACCCTGAAAAAGGAAATATAACAGTGGATGGCATTGATTTGCGTTCGGTTTCGCAAGAAAGCCTACGAAAACAAATAGGGATGGTAACACAAGAAACAGCCCTCTTTAATCGCTCAGCGCGTGACAATATATTGTATGGTAATTTGAGTGCAACTGAAAAAGAGCTTTATGACTCATCTAAACAAGCGCAAGCTCACGATTTTATTATGCAGTTAAAAGACTTTAACGGGAGAGAAGGATACAACGCTTTTTTAGGGGAGCGCGGGGTCAAGTTATCTGGTGGACAGCGCCAACGCATTGCTTTGGCTCGAGCAATTTTGAAAAATGCTCCCATACTGGTTTTAGATGAAGCAACCAGTGCACTTGATAGTGAGGTTGAAGCGACAATACAGGGAGCTTTGGAGAGCGTAATGAAGGGTAAAACAGTGCTTGCAATTGCTCATAGGCTATCAACCCTTCGAAAAATGGACAGAATCATCGTAATGGATAAAGGACAAATTGTAGAAATTGGAAACCATCAGCAATTAATTGATAAAGGCGGGTTGTATAGTAAGTATTGGAAACGGCAGTCAGGAGGTTTTATTGAAACTAGATTTGCTGCTGAATAGTAGCCGTAGTTTAGAGTAAAGGCTTTGAGTCTATGCATTATTTGTTCGACTAAAATTTTCTCACAGTTGTGTAATGTAAAAAAAGTCGTTCCGCAAATTTCCAATCTACTCTACCGATTTTTTACAGAACAGTTATAGTTTTATAAAACGTTAGGTCCCACGAATGAGATTATTTAATGCCCTAGTTGAAAAAAAATTTTTCGTAAACACATACATGTGGTCAAAACTCAATTGAAATAGGGAAATAACATGACAAAGACTTCTGAAATAGACGCAATAAGCCTGAAAAGTTTGAAATCTATGAATACAAAAATGAACAGTTATTTGACTGAACTAACGAACTATTTGAATGAGAACAAGAAGCCTCCACCGGACTTAAACAAATAATAGCATACAGGTTGATTGGTATGGAAGACAACATATTATCTATCCTATAATTGGTAGGTATCGCGAGTTTCAAAATAACCTCAATATTGAGGTTTTTCACCGGATAAAAATGGTTTGGGGCTATTTTAAATAAATCTGACCACTATTAACATTTTAAGCTTCTACGTGCCTAATTCCGGCCGAACTTTCTTCATTAGATCATACGTTAAAGTATGATACTTGTTTCCTTCTGGCACTTCTGCATACTCACCAGGAAATAAAATGCACCGTAGCCCCGCCTTAATTGCGGCACCAAAATTAACTGTAGTATCTTCAATAACTAGAGCTTTGTCCTTTTTGACACCCAACTTATCAATCGCAAACTTATAAATATCAGGATGAGGTTTGGGATTAACCACATCGCTTGAAGTTGTTATTAGTTCGAATATATTAAAGTTCAATTCGGACTTTACCCCATCCCGTATTATATTAATGTTATTTTGCGATGTTGTTGTGATGAAACCTAATTTTATTTTATTCTTTATTGCATGCCGAATTACATCATTAACAGTTTGCCTCAGGTAAAGTTTTCTTCCAATCAATTTTGCGAAAAACTCCTCCTTGAGGCCATGTATTTTTTTCACCTCTTTGTCAGACAAATTATTTTCTCCAAAATCTTTTATTCGTTTCATTCCACCAGGCTGAGTAATAAGCTTACAGTAAGTGGCTGTGTTCCAGTACCAATCTAAACCGACTTCTTTAAAAGCTAGATTAAAACTCTTGCGCTGCATTTCTGACGTCTCTACTAATGTTCCAATCGATCCAAAAAGAATAGCTTCCATGTAATACCTCCGATTAGTGTCGAATTCCCTGACATTACACTTAAGTTTTTAATATTAAATTTCAATCGAGGTTAAATAATTAATTACTTTTACTGATACCGACCCGGTAATTAAGCGTTTTGACTTATTTAATATTTATCTTGAAACGAGTTATCAATTTTATTTCCTACTTCTGACAAAAGACAACTGAAATATGTGATAACTTATTCGCTATACTACAAAAGAAAATCACACCATTGAAAATCTTACTGAACTTTTTGGTAAAAATGCCCATATGAATATTTGAATTATCCATAGTTGAAAGGCTGTATTGATTTTACTTTTTTTACTAACATATTTTAAATGACACAATAAAGTTTGGCACAGATTCCATGTAAATGGGGATGGCTGATATTTTGTCTCACCATAATTTTTATTCAACACCAAACTCTTCCTTCCCCAATACTAAACAAATCAAACTGATCTGAAACGGGAATTTAAACCAGTAAAATTCAAGATCAATTGTCCTGAAGAGGATGAAGATCTTCAGAATTCCAATGGCAAGATACTTGCTTTCCAACTCCAAGATCTTTTTTGTAAAATTCACTATCGCTCATTAATACATTAAAAAGCTTATACTTTGGGCTGCTCAAAAGTATCTTTACTCGACTACCTTGAAATTCAATATCGGTAATTTCCATCCCGACTGGTTGTAGGCTGCTCTTAGTGCCATTATTTTCCAAGCGAATGTTGTCAGTGCGTAACGCAAAACTTTTCTCTCCATGATTTAATATATTATATCCTCCAACAAACTCAGCAACAAATGACGTTCTAGGTTTATTGAATAACTGCAGCGGCGTATCGATTTGCTCTGCTTTTCCTTCGTTCATTACAACTGCCACAGAGGCCAATGCTAATGCCTCTTCTTGGGAGTGCGTGACGTGGATAAATGTTATCTTTAGCTCCCGCTGCATTTGCTTAAGTTCTGTCCTCATTCTGATTCTCAAAGCTGGGTCGAGTGCAGAGAGCGGCTCGTCAAGAAGTAATACCTTAGGCTTAGTAATTAATGCTCTCGCAAGCGCTACTCTCTGCCTCTGTCCTCCCGAAAGTTGTTGTGGAAGTCTTTCTTCATAGCCTTGCATCTGTACCATTTCAATATAATCAAGCGCTTTTTTCTTTCTAGTATTTCCTGGCACACCTTTAATTTTCAGAGCGAAAGCTACATTATCTATCACGGTCAGATGTGGAAACAAGGCATAACTCTGAAACATCATTGATGTTCCCCTATTTGCAGGAGTCAAACCATTTAATCGTGAAGCACCAATAAAAATATCACCTTCTGAAATAGCCTCATGCCCAGCGATCATTCTCAAAAGAGACGTTTTTCCGCAACCCGACGGACCTAGAAGACAGCAGTATGAACCTTCAGTAATCTTAATACTAATACCCTTTACGGCTTCGAAACTACCATACAACTTCTTGACACCGATTAATTCTAGATTGTTTTTCATAAATACCTTTTATCTGATAAAAAAGAGATTCTCTCTAGCTCAAGCAGATTTTGAATATAATCTCTGAATAATTTTCACACAATGTTAAAAATTTTACTCAATAAACAACTTCATTTTCTGAAATTTGCTTAAAAAGTGTGCAAAAATGCCTGTTTTTGGTTGAAAATCACTATTTCAGAGTGGAAGCAGACACTTTTTTGTCGTGTTAAATCATTATATCTTTATCGTACCGTTCTTAGAATAATGCGGACAAAATATAAAATTAGGAAGTCAGAAAAATCAAGAAAGGAGAAAATTTATGAAGACAAAAGAATCATTAAAACTATCACGAAGGAAAATGTTAAAGATCAGTGCCGGAACTGCGGCAGCGGCAACATCCGTTTTGTATGCGCCAAATGTGGTCGCCTCCGACCCAATAACATTGAGGTATCTTGGAACAGCCGTGAGTATGGGTGACGAAGTACAAAAAAAACTATTTGAGGACACAGGTCTTAAGGTACAGTTCATAGCTGTGACTACTGACGAAGTAACCAAACGCGTTTTAACGCAACCAAATAGTTTTGACCTAGTGGACACTGAGTATTTTAGTCTTCCTAAGCTCGTTCCCTCAGGAAATATACTTGGTATGGATACAACACGTATAAAGGAATGGGACAATGTAACGTCCATTTTTACTAAAGGAATAACCCCTAATGGTAAGAAAGTGGGGCTTCAGGGAACCGCGCCGTCAAAAGTTATGTATATGGAAGGGGCAACCGGAAAATCATTTGCCAACGAAGTTACACAATATGCAACGCTTATTCCTACAATTTATAACGCCGACACACTGGGAATAAGACCCGATTTAATTGGTCGACCAATAAATTCATGGGCTGAGCTATTAAACCCCGAATTCAAAGGAAAAGCCGCCACACTAAATATTCCATCAATTGGCATAATGGATGCAGCCATGGTAGTTGAAGCTATGGGTGAATATACCTACCCCGATAAAGGAAATATGACTAAATCAGAAATTGATCTGACCATGAAGATATTCACTGAAGCAAAAAAGTCGGGTCAATTTCGAGCATTTTGGACAGACTTTAACGAAAGCGTTAATCTTATGGCTTCAGGGGAGGTAGTAATTCAGTCAATGTGGTCACCTGCAATTACAGCAGTGAAATCTCAAGGTAAACCGTGCGTTTACCAGCCTTTAAAAGAGGGATATCGTGCGTGGGCAGCAGGTTTTGCTCTGCCAAAAACGACCAAAGGAAAAAAAGCAGACGCAGTATATGACTTTGTTAATTGGTACTTGTCGGGATGGGTTGGAGCTTACCTTAATAGACAAGGATATTATTCCGCAGTTCTACCAACGGCAAAACAATACATGTCAGAGGATGAATGGGGCTTCTGGATGGAAGGTAAAGCAGCTAAAGGTGACATACTTAGTCCTACCGGAGATAAGTTAGCCTCAGCCGGTGAAGTTAGGGATGGCGGATCCTATGAAGATAGAATGGGTGGAGTCGCTTGTTGGAATGCAACTATGGATGAAAATAAATATATGGTCCGTAAATGGAATGAAATGGTTGCTTCATAGAAAAAGATTGGTCTTTTTATATTGAGTCGGGCTGTTATAATACTTAATGGCCCGATTTTTTTTGGAATAAAATGGTAACTGCAGAAAAAAGAAAAACAATTTTTGAACCAAGGCTATCTTGGTTGGCTATTCCTTTTGCAATGGTCTTCATTGCCTATTTCGTTGCACCGCTGATTTTAACAATAATTGTAAGTTTTTGGGATTACACTGAGTATTCAATAATCCCAGATTTTATTTTAGACAATTACGTCTATATTTTTGAGGGATGCTTTTCGTTTGACCAAGGTCTATGTCTCACATTTAAAACTTATCTTTCTACTTTTTTCTTTTGCTTTTTCACATGGGCTATCACGCTGATTTTGGGCTTTTCTGTTGCATATTTTCTTGCTTTTTATGTTAGATCAACTCCTATCCAAGTAGCCTTGTTTTTGGTTTGTACAATTCCCTTCTGGACCTCCAACGTGATCAGAATGGTTTCGTGGATTCCTCTTCTCGGACGGAATGGGTTGGTTAATGACTTCTTGCTCTCGATCGGAGTAATACAACAGCCCTTGGAATGGCTCTTGTACTCTAGTTTCTCAGTTATTTTGGCACTCGTTCATCTGTATACCCTATTTATGATAGTACCAATCTTTAATTCGATGCTAAGAATTGATAAAGAGATAATAGAGGCTGCTTATGACTCTGGTGCTAGTCAACTTCAGATAATCAGCAATATTATAATTCCTTTATGCAAACCTGGAATAATTATCGGATCTATCTTCGTGGTTACAGTTGTAATGGGCGATTTTTTAACAATTGGTATCATGGGTGGTCAACAGGTTGCGTCTATTGGTAAAATAATTAATACGGAAATGAACTATCTCCAATTACCAGGCGCTGCAGCAAACTCTGTTATTTTGTTAGTCATCACGATCTTAGTAGTGGTAATTATGACAAAAGTAATTGATATACGGAAAGAACTTTAAATGCATAGAACGAACTCGCCAGGCTTTTTTCTGTTTTTATTTATATTTATATCTTTTGTGATTTTCTTATATGGCCCAATAATATCAATAGTTGTTCTGAGCTTTCAAGGTCCATCCGGTGGCTTGACGTTCCCATTAAATGGGTTTTCTATCCATTGGTTTCGGGAACTATGGAATGGATCTGGTTTAGTCGATATTGGAGCATCCTTTCGTAGATCAATAAAGCTTGGAATTGTTGTAATGCTATTAACGGTTCTACTTTCATTGTCAGCAGGTTTGGCTTTCAGAAAAAAGTTTTTTGGATCAAATCTGTTGTTTTATACAACTATTGCAAGCCTGATTGTCCCTTCAATAGTCCTATCACTGGGAATAGCACTGGAATTTAGAATAATTGACAGCTTTATAATATGGGTTGGGGAGTCCTTTGGAATTACCTGGATTAACAATAATTTTCAAAGTGCCTTGGGTATTTATACTAGTGGTTTTGGTGCACAGTTAACTTGGACACTCCCATTTGGCCTCTTAATTATGTTTGCGATATTCAACAGGTTTGACAAATCTTTAGAGGAAGCTGCTAGAGATCTAGGAGCAAATTCATTTCAAACTTTTTG
>MDTA01156728.1_pt1 | contig 10271 bp, 6 predicted proteins | sample 811151 | NCBI WGS metagenome assembly MDTA01 (sample SAMN05326648, study PRJNA326480) | marine metagenome | isolation source: seawater | place: Indian Ocean: South | collected 2010 | reverse complement strand
GGCAGTGCATCATGCCAATTAAAATCAATCAACATACCCTCTGAAAGTTCAAGTGATGTGCCGTTGAGGACGACTTGGTTCATGTCGACATCGAGATATCCTTCTGAATCTTCTCTGCCCTCGAGAGAGTATTTTTCGCCGTCGACTCTTACATCGAGTTGGTAGGCATCGTTATCCCAGTGATCTGAAAGTGCACGTTCCTCGTAGATGAGAGGTCCGATTTCCAGTACTTCTACGTCTGACTCGTCAAATTCAAATAAAATCTTTGATCCTTCTGGTATGTCTGTGCTGAAAAAACTCAGCGCCATTTCGTGCTCTCTTTGCCAATCATCTTCTCGTTCGTTGAAGTAGGCATTCGCTTCTCTCATTGTTGTTACATCATCTTCTAAGATCAAACCATCAGCGTCGACAAGCGAAACGGTTCCCTTGAATTGACCGCTGTCTTCAAAGTGCTCACTCATGTCTTCTGATTTGAAGACGATTTCTACTGCTGCCAGATCAGTTGAATCACGATCAGCTTCTCGTTGACGTTTGATTTTCTCGTATTCATTCCAATCCAGCTCCATTCGCTCGTTGACCACTGAGGCTGCAATTTTCAGGCCTCTGCTTCCTTGATATCCGTCATGGCTCCAGCTCCACCGCTCAAAAATCCCGGCATCAAACATATCGATAGCTCGGTTGTTCTCGGTGTCGATTAGTTTAAAACTCGTTGTGTCACTGGCTTCATTAATCATGAGCTCTTCGACACGATATGGGTGGTGAGACCGGATCGTATGAGGCAGTACATCATGCCAATTGAAGTCCATAAGGTCTTCGTTGGCAATCTCGTGGTCGACGCCAAGAAGAACAACTCGGTTCGTGTCAAGATCCAGCCAGCCCTCCTGCTCTTCATTGCCAGCCACATTCAATCTCCAATCCTGGGCCGCACTGCGAACGCCTAATTGAAAAGCATCATCAGAATCATGATCTGTTTCTGTAAATGAATTCAAGTGCAGCGGTAGTTCCAGGGGGTAGTCCCAGTACTGATTTGCATCGAGGATAAGTTTGTCTCCATCAGATATTTCAGTTCCCAGAAAAATTTCAAGTCTCTCATTGGTGTTTTCCCATGAATCTTCTGCATAATCGTCGTTGTCACGGTAGAAATGGTCGGGCTGAATTAATCCAGCAATAGCATCATCTATGCTTTGACCGGATGAATCCACAAGACTGATTGTGCCATCAAAGACTCCAAGATTATTGATGACATTGGATAAATCTTTTGCTTTGAAGTTGAGTTCAAGGGCTGATATCTTCCTGCTGTCTTGTTGCTCGCTCCATTCGCTTTGCTGTTTTCTGTAGGTGTCATGGTCGAATTCAAGATGCTCTTCTTCAATGGCTTTCCACATTCGAAGGCCATCGTTGCTGTCGCCAGATTTGTATTGTGCAATATCTTCGAGGATGTTATCGCTTGCAAAGCTGACTAATGTTGATTGTTGCTCGTCGAACAGTCTGAACGACGTCTGCTGGAGATCTGGATTGATTTCAATGTCGTCGACCTTGTAAGCCTTGTGAGACTGAACAGATTCGGGCAGTGTGTCGTGCCAATAAAATCCAATTAAATCATCTTGGTTGATTTCATGATCAATTCCAGTCAGCACGATTCTGTGTGTATCAAAATTAAAGTATCCTTCTTGCTTTTCAGCTCCTTCAATGGAGTGAATGGCCTCTTTAAATTTGATATCTAGTTGGAAGTAGTCGTCGTTGCCAGTTCGATCGACTTCTGTTCTGGTGGTGTTGTGGAATGGTAAGCGAAGCTGCTGATCCCAGTTGTCCCCACCATCAATGACGAGTATATCTCCAGGCTCTGCTGGGAAAGGAAGCATCACATGCAAGCGTTCATGCGTCTGCTCCCATTCGCTTGGCTGATGGTCAGTCCACGCATTGTAGTGAATCAATGCCGGAAGATTATTTGCGAGGATATTGTTTTTTTCGCGCACCTCAGAGTTGCTATTTTGTAACGAGATACTGCCAGTGAAACGTCCATTTTTGACCAGGTCATCTTGGATCTTTCCATCAAAAATAATCTCCACAATTTTGGCATCGTTCGTCTGATCGTCGGCTTGTATTTTTTCTCCTTCTATCTCGTAATAAGCGCCGTCCGAATCGAGTTGGATCACGTCTCTCTGTATGGCTTTCCATAGTCGTAAGCCGCTATCACGTTCGCCTGAGTTGTAGTTTTTGATTGTTTGACTGATTGTATCATCATTGAATGTAATCCCGTCTTTTGTCTCTGGATCGAACAAGTCAAAGCTTGTTGTGTTTGCCTCCGCATCTGTCTTCAAATTGATAATCTGATAGGGCTTGTATGAATCAAGTCCATCAGGCAGTGTTTCGTGCCAATGGAAACCAATAAGATCACCATCTTGAAACGTATTTTTAATGCCTTCTAAAACAATTTTTTGGTCATCAAAGTCGATCAATCCTTCTTGATCTTCGTCGCCTTTGATCGCCAATCTCTCCTCGTCTAGCTTGATCCCTAACTGGATATAATCATTCCTCGTTGAGTAATCCACTTCGATTTGAGTCTCGCTGGAGAGCGGAAGAATTAGATCTTTGTCCCATTCCTCACCACCATTGATGCTGATTGAGTCTCCTGCCTCTGCCTTTTCAGGGATGTAGATGTAAAGGCGTTCGTGCTCTTGTTCCCAGCTGTCCTGAGTTTCATTGACAAATCCATTGGGATCAATGACTCCTGTCAGCTTTTCTGCTTTCACCTCTCCTTCAGGATCCAACAACGAAATGGCCCCTGTGAAACCACCATTCCTCACCAGGTTGCCGAGGTCTTTGGCTTTAAACCCGACTTCAATCAAACTGGTTTTTTCATAGGCATCGCCTGTAGACGCTTCATCATTCGATTGATAGGTGATGCCGCTGTGATCCAGCGCCATGTAACGACGTTCTTTTGCCCTCCACATGCGAAGACCGTGATTGGCTTCGCCGCTCATATAATCTTCGATTCTCTGTTTCGGGTCATCACTTTCGAACTCAACAGATTCTTGACGCTCTGGATCAACCAGACTGATCGTGGTTTCATTCGTGAAGCCATCAGTTGTTAATTGATCGATCTGATAGATGTAATGTGATTGCAGGCTCCATGGGAGAGTTTCATGCCAGTCAAATCCCAGCAGATCACCAACTTTCAGTTCATGGTCAACTCCACTGATGATGATCTCATCCTGATCAAAGTCTAAATAACCTTCTTCTGATTCAGAACCTTTAATTTCAAATCTTTGTTTGCTGACTTTTGCTCCCAGCTGGAAATAATCATTTCTGAATGAGTTATCTATCTCGGCTGTTGTTTCTTCATAGAGTGGTAATGTCAGGGATTTGTTCCACGCATTTTCTGATTCCATCACCAATGAATCGCCGTCTGATACTTCGACTGGCAAGAAAAGATGAAGGCGGGTGTAGTTCATTTCCCATTCATCCTTCGTGCGATCAATCCATGCATCAGGATTCAGGGCGGCCTGAACATTTTCGGCTTTGGTATTGCCAACATCGTCAATCAGCCGGATTGACCCACTAAATTGACCATCGTCGAAGACAGCGTCCAGATTGGGTGCTTCAAACACCACTTCAAGATGGCTGGTGGAATCTTGTTCAATTTCAGAAAATTGCGCACCACCCATCTCGTAGATCACAGCTTCATGATCAACCGTGATGTGGTGATTTAGTTTGGCTCGCCACATGCGTAGCCCTCCATCTTTTTCGCCAGATTGGTACTGGTTGATCTTCAGCTGTAGCTCTGTATCTGTGAACTGCAAATCTTCTGATGTTTCGTTGTCTACAAGCTTGAACGTTGTGCGATTGTATTCGTTGTTTTTATTTAACGAGTCAATCCTGTAGGCATGGTGACTTTTGATGCTGTCTGGAAGCGTTTCGTGCCAGTAGAAACCAATCAGATTTCCGTTTTTGAGATCGTGATCTGTTCCCTCGAGCACGATTTGCTGTTGGTTAAAGTCGATCAGTCCTTCCTCGTCTTCCTCGCCATTGATGTCGTATCGGTTCTTGCCTGATAATATTCCCAGTTGAAAATACTGATTGTCATCTGAGTGTTTAACGTGAGTGTCTGTTTGCATGTACAGCGGCAACTGCAGAGAATGTGTCCAGTCATCTCCGCCATCAATGGCAAGAACATCCCCATCTTCCGCCTTTGTCGGCAGTAGTACAGAAAGTACTTCGTATGATTGCTCCCATTCGCTATCCTCTGCTCTCAGTGCTTGGGGCGATATTAGTCCTGTCAGATCTGTTGATTTCGTAGCTCTATTTTGATTCAGGAGTGAAATTTCACCTTGGAAGATTCCATTCTTTACTAAGTCACCAAGGTCTCGTCCTTCAAATGTGACTTCCAGCACAGTTGTTCCGTCATCAGATATTTCACTGTTGAAGAATGTGTCCAGTGATTTTGATGTGTAAATTGTCTGAGGATCGACCGTGTTGGCTAGATCGATGAAGCTGTTGGTGTAGGTGTCTTGGATTTCTGAGCTGGCACCGTTCTGTTCAAGATTCGACAGCCACCATTGGAGATCGTCAACATCGCGTTCCCCTATCCATCCAAAGTCTGTTCCTCGTCCATCAAGACCTGGTTTGAAGAAGAGTTTGAAATTCTCGCGAGTGTAAGTCTCGTTGTTACTCGCTTTATTGGCGAGGTCTACAAACTCCTGTTCGTAGTTTTCAACAATTGTCGCGTCAACGTCGTTGTCGCGAAGATGCTCAAGCCACCATAGCGATTCATTGACACTCCCCTGGGCATTGAGCCATCCCAATTTGGTTCCTTTGCCGTCAAGTCCAGGGGAGAAGAATTGCTCGTAGTTGTCATTGTTGAAGGTTCTGTCCGTCTGCGCTTTGTTGGCGGTATTCGTTAGTGCATTTTTGTAGGTGTCAACGATTTCACTGTCGACTCCATAGTTTTCAAGATGATCAACCCACCACAGTGTGTGCTCCAGTTTGCCGCTGCCATTGATCCAGCTAAATTCTGTGCCTTTCCCGTCCAGCCCTGGGTTGAAGAATTGCCGAAAATCTTCGCTTGAGTATGATCTGTTGATGTCAGAAAGATTGGCGATATCAACGTAGGCAGATGTATAGGCGTCAATAATGATCTGTGCAACATCATTGTCTTCAAGGTGGTTGATCCACCAGACATTTTCATTGAGATCGCGATTTGTGCTGCCAATGTATTCAAAATCATTCCCTTTGCCATCGAGCCCTGGTCTGAAGAAGGATTGGTAGTTCTCGGATGAATAATCAAGGCTGTTGCTGGCATTGTTTGCCACATCGGCCAGGCTTTCTTTGTATTGCTCGATCACGTCTTCTGAGACGTTGCCGTTGCCCAGGTTGTTTTCGAGATCGTCGATGATGTGTAGACGGTCTTTGGCATCAGTACTCCAAAGCCAATTGAAATCAGTTCCCTGGCCATCAAGGCCCGGTTCAAAGAATGTTTCGTAGTTTGAGCTGTCGTAGATCAGTGTTTCAGATGCTTTATTGGCGACATCAATAAATGCTTCGGTATAACTATCGATAATGCTCGACTCAGCATTCAGGTTTCGAAGGTTGTCGATCCACCACAGTTTGTCTTGCAATGAGGTGTGGTGGATCCATTCAAATGCTGGGAGGTTGCTGACCTTATCTGTTTGAATGTCGCCGCCGAAATATGCTTCAAAGATGGTTCCATAGGCTTCAAGGGAATGAATCGTTGAGCCCATGTGAATGAAAATACTTGTCCGTATTGTAAGCGACTTCGTTTAAACGGCATCAAACGCAATTGTCTTGTCAAGGGCTTCAGGATTGATTCGCTCTTGTGTTGTGATTGATAAGACTGCTTTTGGGCCCTGAAAGCTTGATATAAAAGCTTGCTTTCCAAGCACAGACTTAACGGCGATCCAGCAGCAGGCGGCGGATCACGCGTTGGGCGATGTCTCCGTATCCCATCTCGCCGGAGAGGATCTGGGCGATCCGTCTCGGTGCGGTTGGCCGTTTGATGCCCAGCTGGTAGCCCACGCCTGGGAACCGATAAAAGACTTGCGCAATTCGTCTGCCCCAGGCCATCGATTCTCCCCAGCGCTCACGCATCGCCAGGCTGTAGCCCCGTAGGTTTTTTTGTTCGCCTTTCAACCAGCCATTCAGATGATGGGCCGCTTCGCATCCGCTCATCAGAGCCGGACGCAGGCCTTCGGCCAGAAAGGGATCGCACAGTGACGCCGCATCGCCTACCACCACGACGCCTTCACCATCGATTCGGTGATGGCCGTTCCATACCCGTAGCTGGCCCCTCTGACGGATCCCGGCATCCTGTTCAAATCCCAGATCGGGCAGCAGTTGGCTGAGCACGGCATCTGGGTCGGCTGCCTGTCGGCCCACAAAGCTGCCGACACCGATGTTCACTCCGTTGGCGAGGGGGAAGGCCCAGGCAAAACCCTGTTTCACGAGTCCGAATTCGAAACGAGTGGTGCCGTTCTGCAGTGTCCCTTGTCCTTCCAACCGCACCGACATGGTGCTTGCTGTCTGCACCTGACGAGCTCCGAGACCCAGTTGCTGCGGCCACGGTGATGCTGATCCATCCGCAATCACCAGAGCCCGACTCCTCCAACTTCTTCCGTCGCTTGCCTTGACTTGCCAGACGTCATCCGCTTTTGAGACCGCATTCACGGTCACGTCTCGCGACCGCTCTGCGCCGGATCGGATGGCTTGCTCCGCCAGCAGCTCATCCAGGCGTTCTCGCCGCACGATCCAGAACGGTGCCTCGCCAGGAAGTTCGGCGATGACCGGATCCCCGAGGCACCAGCTGAAGTCGACCCGTCGGATGACCTGCTCGACGGCAGGTTCCAGGGAAAAGGGGAACCATTGCTGCACGGCTGCGGCCATGCCACCGCCACAGGGTTTGATGCGCTGTTGCGCATCCCGCTCAAGGGTCAGAACATCGTGCCCTGCCAATGCCAAGTGGGCAGCTGCGGCCCCACCGGCGGCTCCGGACCCGATGATCAGAACATCCCGGAGCCTTGTGTCGGATCGGCTCACACTTTGAGAATGTCGGCTTCCTTGTCGGCCAGATGCTTTTCAAGCTCCGCAATGAATTTATCGAGGGTTTTCTGAACGCTTTCCTGTTCATCTCTGCTCTGGTCTTCAGAAAAATCGCCTTCTTTTTCCTGCTTCTTAATTTTATCGATGGCGTCCCGTCGCAAGTTGCGCAGAGCCACCTTGCCTTCCTCGGCATATTTGGAGGCCAGCTTGCAGAATTCCTTCCGACGCTCTTCCGTCAGTGGCGGAACATTGATGCGGATGACCTTGCCGTCGTTGTTGGGAGTGAAACCCAGTTCGCTCATGGCGATCGCCTTCTCGATCGAGGCAAGGGCACTGAGGTCGAACGGCTGGATCTGAATGGTCTGGGAATCTGGTGTGGACAGGGTCGCCAGGGATTTCAGCGGTGTGTCGGCGCCGTAGTACTCGACACTCACCCGGTCAAGCAGTGAAGCGTTGGCGCGTCCCGTGCGGATGGTGTTGAAGTTGCGCTGCGTGGCTTCCACCGACTTGCGCATGCTGGCTTCGAGGTCCTTGGTCGACATGACTGGAAGATTGGGTTCTGACTGATTCAGGCAGGATTGCCGATGCGGGATCCGATCGGCTCCCCGGCGACAGCTCTGCCGATGTTGCCAGGTTCAAAGAGGTTGAACACGACGATCGGAATGTTGTTGTCCTTGCACAAGGCGATAGCGGTGCTGTCCATCACGGCCAGCTCTCCGCTTAGCACCTGTTGGAAGGTGAGGTGATCATGCTTGATGGCATCGGGGTGCATGGCCGGATCTTTGTCGTAGACCCCATCAACCTTCGTGGCTTTGAACACCACGTCGTCATTGATCTCGGCGGCCCTCAGGGCTGCGGTTGTATCGGTTGTGAAGAAAGGGTTTCCGCAGCCGGCGCCGAAGACAACCACCCGGCCTTTCTCCAGATGCCGCATCGCCTTGCGACGGATGTAGGGCTCGGCGACTTCCTGCATGGCGATGGCGGTCTGCACCCGGGTGGGCACACCAGCCCGCTCCAGTCCGTCCTGCAGGGTGATGGCATTCATCACAGTGGCAAGCATGCCCACATAATCGGCTGTGGCCCGTTCCATGCCGGCTGCCGAACCCTTGAGGCCGCGGAAGATGTTTCCGCCTCCAACGACAATCGCCAGCTGGGTTCCCCCGGCTACCACCTCAGCCACATCGGAGGCGATGGATTGAACGATGGCGGGATCGATGCCGTACCCCTGAGATCCCATCAGGGCTTCGCCGCTGAGTTTCAGCAGGACGCGTGCGTAGGCCATCAACGGTCCAGATCCCGCTGACAGTAGCAAGCACTGGTCAAACGCTCCGCCAGTCGCTTGGATGGTTCAACCACGAGCAGGGGATGGCCGAAACCGAAGCCAGCCACAGCGGAGTGATGGCCCGTCTCACTTTGTCGGCCCTTGAGCGTGCCAGCAGAGATCCATCCTGCTGGAGAGATCCGATTGTTCATCGCGCCTTGCTGGTGAGCGGTCTTTCGGTGCTCACCGAAGCCACACGACGCCTGAACGACGATCTCGAATCCGCGGCCTGATCGGATCAGTACTCAATTCCGGCCTGTGCCTTCACACCCTGTTCTCGGAACGGGTGATGCACCAAGGTCATTTCGGTGACCAGATCGGCTCTTTCGATCAGGCTCTCTGGAGCACCGCGCCCAGTCAGCGCCACGTGGGTGAGCTCAGGACGTTCGTCCAGTCCCGCCAGAACCGTCTCAATGGAGATGTAGCCCAGTTTCAGAGCCACGTTGATCTCATCCAGCACCACCAGCTTGATGGCGGTATCCCGCAGGTAACCCAGGGCCGTTTGCCAGGCCTCCCCCACCAGTTGCTGGTCGCGTTCGCGGTTCTGGGTCTCCCAGGTGAAACCCTCCCCAAGGGCATGCCAGCACACCTGGTCGCCGAAGGCCCGCAGTGCACGGGCTTCGCCGGGTTCCCATCCTCCCTTGATGAACTGCACCACTGCCACACGCTCGTTGTGGCCGAGGGTGCGCAGCACCAGCCCCAGGGCCGCACTCGTCTTGCCCTTGCCATGACCGGTGAACACCAGCACCAGCCCCTTTTCCTTGTTGCGTTCTTCCACGCGCTGGCGCTGCACCTGCTGGCGTCGCTCCATGCGTTTGCGATAACCGGCGTCATCGGTTTCCGGAGCCAAGTGGCCTCCCATGCCCAGTTCGGAGGCTTTGCTGTCCAGGTCGGAGTGGGTCATCAGGGTTCAGTTGGAGGGCCGTTGGGCTGTGATCCGTTGCAGGGCTTTTCCTGCCAGAAGCTCCTGCTCTACTCCGATGAAGCCGAGTTGCCTCAGCTGGCCTGGCAGGTCGTCCTCCAGCATGGCGGTGGCGGTATCGGTTTCGAACAGAGCGCAGAACAGCCGTTGCGGTACTCGCAGCCATGGACCTGCCGGATGCAGATCCACCACCACGAGCCAGCCGCCGGGCTGCAGCAGCTGCAGGCTGCGTCTCAGCACCCGTTCCCGATCGGCCCGGGGAAATTCATGCAAGGCCACGCTCAGTTGAAGCGCTGCGTACCGGCCGTCCGGCAACGGGGGATCTTCCGCCAGACCCTCCACCCGCGTCATCCCCGGGTGGCGTTCGGCGGCGAGCTCAAGCGCACGAGGGGAGATGTCGAGACCTGTCACCGCAAATCCCTCCGCCAGCCAGGGGGCGGCTGCTTCGCCGCTGCCGCAGCAGAGATCCAGTACGGCAGCACCGCTTGGAAGCCGATTCCGGAGTACATCCAGCCCCAGGCTGCGCAGGCTTTCCACTCCCCCCACGCTCAGCGATGACACGGCCGTGACCGTGTCGTAGATCCAGCGGTAGCGGTAGGCCAGTGGCCGCAGAAATGAGCTCATCTGTGCAACTTTTTTCAGGCGTGGTGCCGGGCGAGGGCCGCATCCACCGCCTGCTGCTGATCACGGCGGGTGATCCAGTGGTGGTAGGTGCGGGTGTGAATGGCCACTGAGTGGCCCATCATCCTGGCGGCGACGGTGTCCGGCAGGCCGATGTGGATTGTGCGCACGGCCCAGGCGTGCCGTAGGTCGTAGGGGGTGATCGGCAGCCGGTAACGGCGGAACTGCTCGCTGACCCGGCGCCCCACCTGCTGGAGCGTTGTGCGCCGCAGATCCGTGCAGATCGCTGGCAGTGCCTCAGCGGTTTCACCCAGCTGACGCAGCCCGAAGCGCTCCACCCATTCCGGCTGG
>MDTA01164138.1_pt1 | contig 10272 bp, 8 predicted proteins | sample 811151 | NCBI WGS metagenome assembly MDTA01 (sample SAMN05326648, study PRJNA326480) | marine metagenome | isolation source: seawater | place: Indian Ocean: South | collected 2010 | reverse complement strand
TATACTTTAACTATTACAGATTCTAATGGTTGTTCTATATCCTCAGGACCATACATTATCAACTATATACAAGGACCAGTTGTTGATACATCGTCAGTAATCATAAACAATTCAAACTGTGATAAATCTAATGGGTCTATCTCTGGTATTACTGCCATTGGTTCTTCTGGGCTCTCCTATTATTGGACCCCAGGAGGATTAACTTCAGCAAATATAGACTCATTGCAACCTGGTTCTTATAATTTAATTATTATTGATTCTAATAGCTGTTCTGTAAATATTGGACCATATTTGATATCTGGTTATTCTGGACCTCAAATTGACACTTCACAATTAAGCGTTAATGATGTAACCTGTTTTAACCCTTTTGGATCAATAAACGGACTTAGCATTTCTGGAAGCTATTCTCAAATTACTTGGTCTGACCCAAGCTTAACGGGTTTAAACCCATCATTATTATCACCTGGAAATTATAATGTAATTGTAAATGACTCTGTTGGTTGTGCCGACACTCTGAATCTATTCATCAATAATTTTCCAGAGCCTTCACTTGACTCATCTAATATCAATGTTATTCAACCGAACTGTAATCAAGATGGAAGCATTAATCTTCTTAATATAAATGGTGGAACCTCCCCTATTTCCATTGTTTGGATAGGAACATCTCAAAGCACCTTAGATATTCAAAATTTATCTCCAGGTAATTACAGTATTTTTATAGAAGACTCTCTAGGATGTAAAGATTCTTTATTAAATATCACCATTTTCAACCCTCCATCTATCAATGCTGATTTCACTTTTAATCCTCAAAACCCTCAATTGAATGAGACTGTAATTTTTACAAATATTTCAACAGGTAATTTTATTAATTCAGAATGGCTTATTGATGGTCAAAACTATTTAATTTACGAACCAACATATAGTTTTTCATTGAGCGGTGATTACCCAGTAACACTTATTATTTCAGATTCAAACTCATGCATTGATTCAGTTACTTACTATATCAGTATTATTAATGAAATTAAAATTCCAAATATTTTCACACCAAATTCTGATAACTCAAATGACTATTTTGAGATACTGGGTCTTTTTCCAAATTCAACTTTATTTATTTATAATAGATGGGGCACATTGGTATATGAAAGTATGGATTATGACAATCTATGGAATGGGACTGATCAAGCAGGAAATGCTTTAGTTGAAGGAGTTTATACTTATTTATTTATCGATCATAAAAACGAAAAGCATCACGGGTTCATTAATTTGGTCAAATAAGCTTATTTAAGCTTCTGTATTTCATTCCAAACAAAATCACTAAGCTCTTTAATATACTGATTTGAAAAGTCGAACCTAACACCACCCATTTTATAAATTTCTGGTATAGTCTTGGTATAACCTAATGAAAGCGCAGACTTATAGTCATTAATAGCTTTTTCATAATGCAACTTGCTATTTTTCCAAATTCCTATAGCGCCCAATTGAGCTATTCCATATTCAATATAATAAAATGGCACTTCAAATAAGTGCAACTGTCCTTGCCAAGAATTAGATAAAACATCCTCATAGCCATCCCAATCAGTTAAACCTGTTCCAAATCTATTACAGAGCTGCACCCAATATTGACTTCTATCATCTGAGGTATGATTTGGATTTTCGTATATCCAATGTTGAAATGCATCTATTTGAGCAATCCAGGGAAGGACTTTTAATATATCCTCAAGGTGCTCTTTAATGGCTCTACTTAAATCATTTTTATTGGAATAAAAAACATCCCAATTTTTAATAGTTAATAACTCCATTGACATAGATGCCAACTCAGCTACTTCAGATGGCACATCTTTAAAGGATGTTAAATTTAAATCCCTTGTTAAAAATGAATGAATGGCATGACCGCCCTCATGAATCATCGTTATAAGGTCTCTATGAGAACCAACAGCATTCATAAATATGAAAGGGACACCAATTTCATATAGAGGATAGTTATAGCCACCAGGAGACTTTCCTTTTTTAGAATCTAAATCCAAATGACCCATTTCATCCATTGAAGCGATACAATCAGCAAAGTAAGGATCTATGTTATCAAGCATTAAAATCGTACCTTTCAGAAGCTCTTTGACATCTTTAAATGGCTTAAGGGCTTGTCTCCCCTCAGGATCAACACTTGTATCCCAAGGTTTAAATTTAGTTTTGTCTAATTTATTAAGCTTTTCTAATTGAATTTTTTTAACTAATGGAACAATGTTATTTTCAACGCTATCATGAAAATCAAAGCAATCTTGCATTGAATAATCAAAACGCCCCATTGATTTAAACTTATAATCTCTAAAGTTTTCAAATCCAGCATTTAAAGCCAACTGATGACGTTTTTTTATAAGATCTGAAAATAAATCATCTAATTTTTTGAAATCTTTTTTCTTTCTATAAACAATCTTGTTATATACTTCAATCCTTTTGGATTCATCAGGTTCTTTTAGATATAAATTTGCCTTTTGAATAGTAATTTCATTTCCATCGCATTCAATACTTTGAGCTCCAGAAATAGCTCCATATTTTTGACTCATTTCTGACAACTCTGTTTGAATAGGAATGTTTTCTTCTTTATAGAGTTCCAATTGCGTTTGAATAGATCTAAAATAAATCTCATATTCTTTTGACAAACCCAAATCTGCAATATATGGTGAGTTACTTAACTTGATGTTCAAAAGATTATCAAATGGCATAATCTCAGGTTGAATTTTTGTAACGAAGTATTGATAAGAATCTAAATACTTTTGATTACTAGTATCGATAGTCATTTTGATATACCTCCAAGCCAAGTTTTCAGAAATATAAGCATCAAGTTCGCTTTTATCTTGAAGCCATTTAGAAAAGTCATTAGAACTTTTAATTATTCTTTGATCTAAATCTTGATAAAATGGTTTGAGATCATCCCAATTATTTAAATCAAAGTTTTCAGGCAAAAAATGCCTTTCATTCCTTTTAAGAATCATAAAAATGTTATTTACCTCTTGAACTACCCGTCTTTATAGCTGAAGATTTTTTTGCAGCTGACGTTTTAGTTGATTTTGACTTAGCTTTATGTGATGTACTAGGTTTGGGACTTGATTTTTTTATTGTTTTTGAAGAAACAGAATCATCATCTGATTTTTTATCACTTTTTTCATCAAAAATCATTAATCCTGATTTGTGAAGAATGTTATACCATTGAAAAAGTTTTTTAACATCTGAGTCATAAACTTTATCAGAATCATAATTTGGCAAAAAACCAATAATAAAATCTCTAAGCTTCTGAGGGTCTTCTTTGTGTGAAAGGGCTATTTTACCATCTAATACTTTAAACATTTTTTCATAAACATCTTCAAGCTTAACATCATCATCTAATGTATAGATGCTAATATCTCCTAGAGAAGATATTTTATCAGATGCATGAGCAGGAAATCTTTTTTTATCAATTAAAGACTCAACAAAAACACTGTTTTTACCTTGAGCAATTATTTTATATAATCCAGGTCTTCCTGCAATTGAAACTATTTCCTTTAAATCCATTTTAAAATATTTGTGTCAAAATTAAACATCTTTTATGATATATCTATATGAATTAAATTATCATCTAAATTTTATTGACTGATTGAAGCTATTTAATTTATCATAAAGTATTATATGGATAAATAAAGCACTGCAAATTCCAACCAAACTGCCAGCCAAAACATCCTCCAAAAAATGTTGAGATAAATAAATTCTAGAAAATGAAATCAATAAACAAGAAATAAATAAAACAACTGCATATCTTCTTTTTTTAAGAAACAAAGAAAATAGAGTAAAAAGTGCAAAAACAGAAGTGGTATGACCAGATGGAAATGAATGTCTTGAATGCATTTCGACCCCATCAACCAATGGAACTTTTAAATTGTGATTTTCTATATAGTGATATGGACGCATACATTCATCAAAGACAAAGTTCTTTAACCCTTGAGTAATCAATGATGAAAATAAAAAGGTAATCAAAATGATAAGAGCAATTCTTTTGTTTATGAAGAAAAAAATCACAAAACAAAATAAAGAAAATAGACCATCTCCAAAATGGGTAATTATTGAAAAGAATAAATCAAAAAAAACAGTATGAAATTGGTTTAAATAAGTGTGTATATAAAACTTGTCATTAAAAAAAAGAACAAATGAAGCACAACATATAAACACGAATGAAAACAACAAAAAGTATAAAGAAGATTTAGATAATTTATAAATCATAAAACAAATGTAAATAGTATATCTATTAAAACAATGGATATTTTATCTTTGTAGATATATTATGAAAAATGACTTATTACTTAAGGCTGCAAGAGGAGAGAATATAAATCGTTATCCTGTATGGTTAATGAGACAAGCAGGACGCATATTGCCTGAATACCGTGCTGTAAGAAATTCACTAGATGGATTTAAATCACTAGTTAAGAACCCTGATTTATGTTGTGAAGTAACCATTCAACCGGTAGATATACTTGACGTAGACGCTGCTATTATTTTTTCGGATATTTTAGTTGTACCAGAGGCAATGGGTTTAAATTATGAAATGATTGAAAAAAAAGGACCCTGGTTTGAAAAAACAATCCGATCTGAATTTGACTTTAAAAAACTAGACTCAAATATTGACATAAATGATCGTCTTGGATATGTTTTTGAGGCAATAAAGAAAACAAAAAAAGAATTAAACCAAAGAGTTCCTTTAATTGGATTTGCAGGAGCTCCATGGACAATATTCTGCTATATGGTTGACGGACAAGGCTCTAAAACTTTTTCTGAATCAAGAAAGCTTTTGTATCAAAATCCTATTTTGGCACACGACTTGCTTAATGAAATAACAAATACAACAATTCAATACTTGAAAGGACAAATACATAACGGAGTTGATATAGTTCAAATATTTGATTCATGGGCAGGTATTCTACCTAAAAATCAGTATGAAGAATTTTCCATGCCATATTTAGAAAAAATATGTAATGCTATTAATGAAGTTCCTAAAACTATATTTTGTAAAGGGGCTTTTAGCTCTATAAAAAATATTTGCTTACTAAATTGTGAAACTGTAGGTCTTGATTGGACCATGAATATTTCAGAAGTAAGAACTATTGTTGGTGAAAAAAAGACATTACAAGGCAATTTAGACCCATGTTTATTGTATGCATCTTCAAAAAATATTGAAAAAGAAACTCAAAAATTATTAGATTCGCTATCTAGTAAACGTCATATTCTAAATTTAGGACATGGAGTTTACCCAGATACTAATCCAGAAAATGTTAAAACCTTTATTAAAACGATTAAAAATTATGAAATCAACTAAACTCAAAATGAAAGGTGTTTTATTTGTTTCAGCAATGTGTCTTATGGCATTTCTTGAAACAAAAACATACGCTCAAGAAGACCTTAACACTAACTTAACTGTTAACGGTAGCTTTGAAGAACTAGACAACAGTAGAAAAAAACCAAAAAAACTTGGTTCTATTGATAAATTGAAAGATTGGGAATCTCCAACCGGTGTTAAAGCAGACGCTTTTAGAAGTGATGTTAAAGACGTTCCAGAAGTCGGTATTCCCAAGAATAAATATGGACAAGAAGACCCACAGCATGGTGATCATTATGCAGGAATTTTAGCTTTTCAAACTGGTAAAAAGAGTAAAGAACGTTCTTATCTTAGTGTACCATTAACAACACCACTAAAGAAAAACAAAGAATATTGTGTCGAATTTTATGTTTCACTTGGTGAAGCATCTAAATATGCAATTAATTCAATTGGAGCAATCTTTAGAAAAAAACTAGACCCTATTGCTGATAAAGTTCCTATAATAGAAGATAAGATTCACATTCAACATCCTGAAAATATTATTTTCAATGCTTTTAATGGATGGGAAAAAATATGTGGAACATATAAAGCCAGAGGTGGTGAACAATATATTTTAATTGGAAATTTTACTGCATCCGGAAATCTTAAAAGAGAATCAGCTAGAAAACCAAAAAATATAAAAGCTTCAGTTAAAACAATTTCTTATTACTATATCGATAATGTAACTGTTAGAGAATACTTTCCAACGGAAGATTCTTATAGAAGCGCAATGAAAATAAGTAAAGAAGATTGGGCTGACATGACAAATAATGATAAAAATTACCAACCATGTCAATGTAAATCAGGAGGAGTTGAAGAAGATCATTATTCAGATCTAATTAATGATCACTTTCCTATCATAGAGGATGAAATGAATTTAGGTGAAAAAATAGCTGCTCATCAAGTTTATTTTGGATTTGGAAAAGATGAGCTAACTGATAATGGAGAGGAAAATTTAGTTGAAATTGTCAAACTATTGGAAGAAAATCCATCTGCATCAATAACAGTTATAGGACATACTGATGCTGAAGAAGATAAAGTTGGACTTGACAAACCTATGTATTCAAAAATGGATCAAAAAAGAGCTAAAAAAGTATATGATGAACTAGTAGCATACGATATAGATAGGTCTCGATTAACAATAGAACTTAAAAATAGCACATCTCCTCATCCATTAGCGGAAGGAATAGAAGGCGAAGAGGAACTAGATCAAGCTAGAAATCGAAGGGTTGAATTTAAATTAAAATAAGTCATTACTTGTTAAATAAAAAAAGCTGCATTTTGCAGCTTTTTTTATTTCCAATTAATTGTTGGACACAATTTGGAAAGTTTATCCAAATCAGATAAAACTTTGAGTTTGTGTTTTTTACTTTGGATGGTATCTGGATGCATAGGAGAATGAGAAAGTCCTTGTTTTACTTTTAAAACTTTTGCACATAATTCAATTGAATCTTCTGAAAGAAAACAATTCATGAATTTATTCCAAACATATTCAACAGCTTCGTTTGAAGGATGAATTCGGTCTTTTTTATAAAAACGATAATCTCTTAACTCATCAATTATTATTTCATAAGAAGGAAAGTATTCTGCATTACAATTCTCGCATAATAAGTGAGCCAATTCAATCAAACGAGATTTACTACGATTGTTTTCAATAAGACCATCCTTAGAATGCCTAACAGGACTAATTGTAAAAACAATTTTCAATTGAGGGAATTCACTTTTTAACAACTTCAAAAGTTCAACCCAAACATCATACATGTATTCAATTTCAGAAAGATCTTTAGTGAATTGATCTTGTGGCAATTTATGACAATTTGCTACTATTTGATTGTTTTCTTTAAGATGATATCCCCATGCTGTTCCAAAAGTTATAAATAAGACATCTGATTCTTTAAGTTCCTTTACAAAATTTCTCCTTAATTGAACTATTTTGTCAAGAAGTAATTCTTTTGAAGAAGCAAATATCTTTGAAGATAAAAATTTACTTAAATAAACATCAGAAGATTGAATTATCTCTTTCTCAATAGTATTATTATTAATAGAATGCAACAAGTTATTTGCAATAGGAATAGGATGAAAAATAGTTCCAAATGGATTAGACACAGCATTTAAACCATGAAGTATTGCCAACTTAGATATTTCATCTGAAAAGCAGCTTCCAACAAACGAAATTTTACTTGAATGTGAAATTCTTATTGAAGATGGAGAAACATTAAATGGAAGAATAAATGAATTCACTAATTTTCGAGAATTAAATTTTTAGCATTAGCAATAGCTGCAGTTGATATTTGATCACCACTCATTAATCTTGCGATTTCTTCAATTCTTTGTGAATCAGAAAGTTTAAAAACATTAACTTTAATTCCATTGTTATTTTTGATTTTATCAACCTTAAAATGATGACTAGCTTTTGCAGCAACTTGAGGTAGATGAGAAATAGCAATAATTTGAACATTTTGAGAAATTTCAAATAACATTTTACCAATTTTGAAAGCGACATCACCTGAAACTCCAGTATCTATCTCATCAAATAATATGCTTGGCAAATGTTTCTTTTCTGAAATCATTTTTTGCAATGCCAACATAAGTCTTGACAATTCACCACCACTGGCAGCTTTGTGAATTGGAACTGGAGAAATATTAGAATTAGGAGCAAACATCATTTGCAATTTAGAACAACCAAACTCATTTAAATCAGATGATTTTTCTAATAAAAAAGTCATTTTGGTATCTGGAAGTTTCAAATTACTTAATATATCTTGTAAAAAATCACAAATATTTGAAGATGAATTGATTCTTAATTCATGAAGATTATTTGCTGATTCATGAATAAAATTAAATTTAGAATTTAATTGTTTTTTTAACAAGGCTAATTTTTGACTTAAATCATCAAATGAATGAAGCTCATTAGCTAATTGATTTCTAAAAGCTATTAATTCTTCTTGAGTTTTTAAATTGTGTTTATTTAAAACCCGATTATATGAGTCTAATTGTTCAAGGATGGTTTGAATAGAGTTCACATTTAAATTATCTAACAAATCATATTCAGAATAAGACTCATCGGAAATATCTTTCAACTCATATATTATTGATTGAATTCTAGATTTTATTTCTGATTCAGTTGGATTTAAAGAATTTAAATTTTCAAAACGTGCTTTTAACAATTCGATTTGGTTTATAATACCCAAATCACCCTCTAAAATTTTAAAAATATCTGAATATGTTGATTTAAGCTCTTCAATTTTTTCTATTTTTTTATAATCGTTAGACAATTGAGAATAATCTATATTATCAAGGTCTAAAGCAATAAGTTCTTCCTTTAAAAATGAATTATAATCAAATGAACGTTTTTTGTCATCCAATTCATCTAAATTATTATTGTAAACTGATTCCATGTTCTTATACTCAATGAAAGCTTTTTGATAATCAATTCTTTTTTCTTCAAGTCCAGACAATGAATCCAATAATTTCAATTGATAATCCCTACTTTTTAAATCTAGGGTATTGTATTGCGAATGAATTTGAATTAATTGAGAAGAGAGCTCCTTTAAGATTGTCAAGGAAACTGGAGTATCATTTATAAATGTTCTCGATTTATTTTTTTTTGTTATTTCTCTTCTTATTAAAGTTTCAGAGGCATAATCTAAATCATATTCTTTAAAGAAAGATTCAAACCTCCCTCCTATTTGAAATAAACCTTCAACAATCGCCTTATCAGCATTATATCCTATTAATGAATAATCAGCACGATCACCCAATAGCAAGTTTAATGCATTAAATAAAATTGATTTTCCTGAACCAGTTTCTCCAGTTATTACTGAAAAACCATCATTAAATTTGATTGTTAAATCATCAATTAAAACAAAGTTTGAAATGCTTAATGATTTAATCATCAATTTAAAATTTCTTGATATTTGGAAGAATTAGAAGGGTCAATCTTTTTTAAAAGGTTGACCATTTTTATTTTCTCCTGATTTTCTGCATCAACAGATAGGTTTTTTAACTCATTTGATTTTGCTTGAACAAAATTTTGAGTATTAATAGAATTTGGTCTTGATCTAACAACAGATGTTAATAAATCAATTGATTTATAAATGGCTTTTCTACCTTTATCTTTATCTTCGAATAACATATCAATACCATTTCTATGATACTGATAAATACATTCTCTAAGTGGTTCAAATAACTGATGTAAAATATTATCAACCAACCAAAATCGATTTCTTTTACCAGATTCTTTAGATTTCCAGCCAGGTGCATTTGAACTTTGAGCCAATAATACAATTTGTTGAGCTTCATTGAAATACTTAGAACCACCTTTTAAAGAAAAAGAATCATAATCCATACCTATAATAAAGTATGCGTAAAATGCCAATATGGAAGTTAGATTATCTCTGAATTGATTAGGTGCATAAATGAGAATTGAATTTCTTGAAAATGCAAATGCCAAGTCATTATCTAAAAAATTAAATAAAGTAGTATTGTAAGAAGAATTAAAAGCAGGTCTTGTCGATTGAATTTGAATTGAACCGGCATATGAACCAGGCGATGGAATAGACTTGATTTGAAGCTGCAAAACACAATTAATTCGTTCCTCAACAGCAAAGACGTCTTTAGTCCATTGCGTATTATTCATCATTTCAAATATTGTCTGCTCCAATTGTTTAAAAATCTCTTGCTCGACAGATGTCACTTCTAATTTGGCATCAGTAACTACAGTAACCTGACAATTCAACTCTTGACTTGAAATCAATAAAGGACAAATAAGTAATATAATTAATATAAAATGCTTCATTTGTAAAGTTGTTCAATATATGTAACGATATTATTTGCGGTTTCGTCTTTTGACAATAATTCAAACCCTAATTTATTTGAACTTTTATCTAAAATAG